>Ga0180435_10000217_pt1 | contig 59341 bp, 45 predicted proteins | sample SS_ome_3_FD_132467 | JGI IMG/M metagenome (GOLD analysis project Ga0180435, IMG submission 132467) | Hypersaline lake sediment archaeal communities from the Salton Sea, California, USA - SS_3_S_1 metaG | ecosystem: Environmental > Aquatic > Non-marine Saline and Alkaline > Hypersaline >... | reverse complement strand
CGCCGCGCGCAGCACGTCGCGCGTCGTCCCCGCGACCGGCGACACGAGCGCCTCGCCGTCCGCCAGACGGTTGAACAGGCTGCTCTTGCCCGCGTTGGGCGGCCCGACGAACGCGATGCGCACGCCGCGGTCGCGCACGGGGCGCGCGCGCTCCCAGCGCACGGCTTCGTCGAGGTCCTCGAGACAGGCGTCGAGCCGCGCGGCGATCTCGTCGTTCGACACGTGCCCGGTCTCGCTCTCGTCGAAGTCCAGGCTCGCCTCGCACAGACCGCACAGCTCCTCGAGCGGATCGCGCAGCGCCTCGACGCGCCGCGACAGACCGCCCGCGAGCAGCTCGAGCGCCGCGCGCCGCTCGGCGTCACCGCGCGACTCGACCAGTTCGAGCACGCCCTCGGCACGCGCCAGGTCGAGGCGACCGTTCACGACGGCGCGGCGCGTGAACTCGCCGGCGCGCGCCGGACGCAGGCCCAACGCGAGCAGCGCGCGCAGCGCCGCTTCGACGAGCGGCACGGCACCCGGCAGGTGCAGTTCGACGACGTCCTCGCCGGTGTAGCTCGCGGGTCCCGGCATCCAAGCCGCGCGCGCGGGCTGCTCGCCGCGGCCGTCGAAGAGCCGCGCGTCGAACGCGCCGCGGCGCTCGAACGCGTTCGCGGGCGCATCGCGCAGGAGACCGGCGACCGCGCGCGCACGCGGCCCGCTGACGCGGATCACCGCGCGGCGCGCGCCCCCCGGCGGCGACGCCACCGCGCAGATGGTGTCGCCCGCGCCGTCGCCGGCGCCGAAGCCGTCCGACGACGCGGCGAGGTCCACGGTCCGCTCAGCGCTTCTTCTTGCGCTTGTTCGCCGAGCCCTTCGAGCCGGAGCCGCCCTGCTGCTTCTTCAGCTCGGCCTGACGGCGCTGCTGCTCCTCGGCGAGTTCCTGCATGCGCGCGGCGAGCGGCGCACAGCCGGACTTCTTCTCCTTCTTCGGCGGCTCGGTGTCGTCGACCGGCCAGATCTTCTTGATGCCGAGCTGCTCGACGATGCCGAAGAACGACTGCGTCATCATGTAGAGCGACAGGCCCGCGGCGTAGTTGTAGAGGAACACGCCCATGACGATCGGCATGAGCATCATGATGCGCTGCATGCGCTGGGCGTTCTCGTCCGTCGGCTTGGGCATCGTCTTCTGCTGCCCGATCCACAGGATCACCATCAGGATCGGCAGCAGGTTGAAGTGCGTCCAACCGATCAACGGGATCGCGCTGCTGAACTCGATGAGCTGGTCCGGACGCGACAGGTCGTCGATGTAGCCGAAGAACGGCGCCTGGCGCAGGTCGAAGCTCGTGCGCAGCGCCGAGAAGAGGCCGAAGAAGATCGGCAGCTGGAGGAAGATCGGCAGGCAGCCGCCGAGCGGAGGGAACGCGCCCTCCTCCTGCATGATGCGCGCCTGCTCCTGGCGCAGCTTCTGCGGGTCCTTCTCGTACTTCTTCTTGAGCTCGTCGAGCCGCGGCTGGACGCGCTTCATCTTCGCCGCGTAGCGCGCCATCGCGGTCTGCGCGCGGCGGTTGAGCGGGAAGAGCACGATGCGGATGAGCAGCGTGAGCAGGATGATCGCCACGCCCCAGTTGCCGCTCACCGACTCGAGCGTGCGCAGCACCGTGGTCAGGAAGCGACCGATCCCGCTGAAGAAGGAGAGGTCCTCCTTGAGCACCGCCTCGTGCGCCGGCGACGCGTCGACGAAGTGCCCTTCGTCCTTCGGACCGGCGTACAGCCGGTAGGACAACACCTGCGCGGCGCCGGGATCGGGCACCGGCATCGACAGCGTCGCCTGCGCCGCGATGTAGTCCCACGCCTGCCCCTCGCGGCGCTCTCCGTCCGCGACGAGCTGCGTGTCGGCGATGCGCGCGAAGGTCGTCTGCGCGAGCGCCGCACGCGCCGCGTCGTCGGCCGGACGCAGGATCGCGGCGAAGTACTTGTTGTGCGCGCCGAAGGCTTGGATCGGCAGGTCGACCGCGAGCCCGCCGACGAACTTCGACGCCCGCGGCTCCGCCCGCTCGGTGTTCGCGTCGAAGTCGCCCTCGACGCCGCCGACCGCCACGGCGCTCGGCTGCTGGTAGAACGAGTCGGGGAACTCGATGCCGATGCACGCGGCGGGCGAGAGCGTGAACGGCACGGCGCCGGCGAAGCCGATCGAGTCCGCCGTCCGCTCGAGCCCGATCTCGACCGCCAGGTCGTAGGTGCCCGGGATCGGGCGGACCGCCTTGGTGAGCGTCCATCCTCCACCGGGGCTGTAGCGGAACAGCACGCCGGTCGCGGGCTGGTCGGGGCCCGAGCGCTCGACCTCCATCTGCCACAGGACCTGGTCGAGCGGCTCGGGGAACAGGTCGGTCGCCGTGGGCTGCGCGAACAGGAGCAGCGAACCGGAGACCCCACCGCGTCCGGGCACCGGCTGCAGGAGCCGCACCCACGAGCCCTTGCCGAGCGGCGACTCCTCGCTGTTGCGGTAGTTGCCGATGTCGAGTTGGACCAGGCGCGCGCCGCGGTTCGAGAAGGTCGCGCGGTACCAGCCCTCGGTGCCCTCGCTGCCGAACTCGAGTTCGATGCGCTCCTCGCTGTCGGCCGCCACGCGGTCGGGCGCCTGCTCGACCTCGGGCTCGTCGGTCGCCCCGTCCGCACCCTCGCCCGCGTCCACCTGGACGGTCGGGTCGTCGGCGTCGCGGATCGGCGAGGTCGGCGGCGGCTGCATCGCCTGGAAGACGAACAGCACGAGCGCGCAGAGGATCAGGGCGAGGGGGAGTCGTCGTTCCACGAAGCGTGCGGGGGTCGGTGGACGCGGATGGGCGCGTCGGGACGAGTCAGCGGCCCTCGCCGAGGCGCTCGGCGAGGTACTCGGGGAGCGCGGCGTGCTCGCGGATGTCCGCCTGGGCACCCGCCACGTCGTAGGCGATGCGGACGAAGGTCACCGCGTCGCCGTCGAAGAGCACGTACGACGAGCGCGTGTCGCGATCGCGGGGTTGGCCCACGGAGCCGATGTTGATGATCGCGCGCTCGCCGGGGTTCGACAGCACGCGGTACGGGCCTTCGGTGCCGCTCGGCGCGAAGAAGCGCTGGTCGGCGTAGTACACGGCCGGCACGTGGCTGTGCCCCACGAAGCACACGTCGCGCTGCTGCGCGCCGAACATCGCCGCGAGCTTCTTCGGGTTGCGCGCGTCGGACGGCAGCACGTACTCCTTCACCGGATCGCGCGGGCTACCGTGCGCGAACTGCGCGCGGTCGTCGCACTCGGTCGGCCGGAGCTCGCCGATGTAGTTCCAGTAGCGCTCGCCGCCCTCGCCGATCTTCTCGCGCGTCCACTCGATGGCGGCGCGCGCGCGCGGGTTGAAGTCCTCGGCGGACTGCATGAGCGCCTGCTCGTGGTTCCCGAGCAGACACAGGCCGCGCTCGACCTCGTTCCCGTTCACGTCGAGCGCGGTCGTGCGCGGCGAGCCGTCGGGGTGCGTGCCCGTCCCGGTCACCTCCATGATCCGCTCGAGGCACTCGGCGGGTCGCCCGCCGTAGCCGATCACGTCCCCCAGACACACGTAGCGCCGCACGCCGCGCTCGGCCGCGTCGGCGAGCACCACCGCCAGGGCCTGGCGGTTGGAGTGGATGTCGCTGATGAGCGCGGTGAGGGGATACACGACGAGAGCGGTGGCGTCCGAGGGCGACGCCCCGGGGTCGGGCGATCGCACGCCCGCCGCGGACCCCGTCGGGGCGCCGGAGCGGCCGAGCATGATCGGGCCCGCCGGATGCTCGGTCAAGGACGGAAGGCCCGCCGGACGACGCCCGACCCGGCGCGACCCGCCCGAAGAACGGGCCCGAACGACGAGCGAGGGGCCGAGTTCCCTCGGCCCCTCGCGGGTGGCGTCGACGACGCCGTCGTGATGGTGGCGGCCGCGCGATCGGTCCGATCGCGGGCGCCCGGTCGGGTGGGAGTGCTACTCCATCACTCGCCCGACTGGGTCACGGGGCGCGGCTTCTTGGGCTGGCGCTCCGGGTCGGTGGGATCGTCGCGCAGGACGATGTCACCGGTCAGCTTGTGCTTGAACTCCATCTCGACGACCACGTTCTCGACTCCATCGGGGACACTCACGGTGTCCGTACCCGGGGAGCCTCATCAGCCGGAGGGCAACGCGCCCTTCTTCAGTCGCTTGTCGTCCTCGGGATCCTTGAGCTCGTAGCGCGACGGCATCGGGTCCGGCGTGAAGTCGTAGTACTCCTCGCCGCCGTTGCCGTAGATCCGGTAGGTCGGGCTGATGGTCACCTCGCCCGCGCCGCGGCGGACCATGGGGCGACCTTCGAGTTCGTCGCCCCACTCGAGCAGCGCGCCCGACTCGGCGTCGACCTCGAGGTTCGACATCTGACCCTTGCCGATCTTGGCGCTGTCCGAGCCCTTCGACACGAAGCCGAAGGTCAGCTCGTAGGTGCCGACCGGAACGGCCACCGGGCCCTTGGTACCGGCCAGGTCGAACGACATGTCGCCGCCGGTCGTGCTGAATACGCAGCACTCGAGGTCGGCCTTGAGGCCGAACTCGCTCGTCACGTCCAGGAGGCCGGTCTCGCCGCCGTACGGGCGGTAGCGCAGCGTGTCGCCCTTCTCGTCGACCTCGAGCTCGAACAGTTCGTCGCCGACGAGGACGACGCTGCCCAGCATGGCGGCGCCGGGGCGACCGTCGATGCTGATCGCGTCGAGTCCGATGTCGTTGTAGACGCCGTTGCCGTTGCGGTCGAAGACGAGGACCTTCTTGCCCTCGATCGAACCGCGACGGATGCCGGCCGGCGACCACTCGAAGCCACCGTTCGCAGCACCGCGCACGCGGATCGCGTAGGACCAGCGCTCGCCGTCCTCGGTCTCGGCCTTGAGCTTGACGATGTCACCGCTCTGGTTGACGCCGACCTTGGGGTCGCGTCCGGCCGTGTCGGCGATCTCGATCTTGAAGTCGCTCTTCGCGCTCGTTCGGAACTCGAAGGGACCGACGAAGATGGGTCCGTTGATGGCGAACCACTCCTCGTCCGGAATGATGTACTCCCAATCACCTTTGGGAGCTTGGGCCGTCAGCGCCTCTTCGGTGAAGGGCGCGTCCTGACCGGGACCGGTCAGGAGCACGCTCCCCAGCGCGAGAGCCGCCGCGGAACCCGCGACGTGGAAATGCATGAGTAGTGGAGTAGGTGTTGCGGCGGGCCCCGGGGGGGGTGGAGCGCGCCCGTTCTGGGTCAGGAGCCTAGCACCGCGGGGCGCCCCGGGGAGGCGGCCGCGGATCGTGGACTCCGGCACCACTATCGGACCGCGGGCCCGTCCGTGGGTCCGAGCGCACCGAGAAGTGCCGGCTGCGCCCCTCCTGCGGCACGGCGGACCGAACCCGGCCTCAACCCGCGGCCCGCGCCGCGAGGACCAGGAGCGCCAGGACGAGGGCCAGGAGGGCGCACTGGCGGGCCGGTGACCAGCCCCGGGCCGCCAGGAGGTGCCCGAGGTGCCCGCGATCGCCCTCGAACGGCGAGCGGCCGGCGACCAGGCGCACCAGGACCACCCGCAGGGCGTCCAGGAGCGGCACGGCGAGCAGGATCCAGGCGCCCGGGAGGCACAGCAGGACCGCGCCGGCGAGGTGCGAGCCCGCGTCGCCCAGGAAGGGGCGACCGGCGGCCGGCGGGTGCAGCTGGCGCAGGGTCACGCCGGCGGCGGCGCCGGCGAGCAGCGGCGCGCCGACCGCGCACCCGGCCACGGCGACGAGCGTGCCCACGAGGCCGTCGGCGTGGTCGAACAGGTTGACGGCGTTGAGCGCGACGAACGCCGCGGCGAGGGCGCCGAGCGCCCCGCTCGCACCGACGAGACCGAGCGGTCCGGCGCTCCACCACGCGAACGCGAGCGGAACGGCGGCGACGAGCTGCGCGCCGACCTTGACGAGCGGGCCGAGCCCGGCGGGTCGGCGGTCGTCGATCCACCCCGCCGCACCGGCGAGCGCGACGAACGCCATCTCGGGCGGCGTCGCGAACGCCTCGAGCGCGAACGACGCGAGCACGCCGACGAACAGCACGGCCCCGCCGGCGAGCGGCTGCGGCGCCTGACCGCGCTTGCGCTCGGGCACGGCGGCGCGCGGCGACGGGTCGGTGCAGCCGCGCGCCACGCACCAGCGCGCGAGCGGCCCGAGTGCCGCGGCGCCGAGGGCGGTCGCCGCGAGGAAGGTGAGGGCTGCGCCGAGCGACATCGGGGTTCAGCGCGGGCGGTCGTCGCGTGCTGCGTCGTCGCGTGACCCATCGTCCTGTGCTCCGCCGTCGCGCGACCCGTCGTCAGGGGCCACGCCGTCGCGCGCGTACAGCCCGTGCTCCGTCGCGTAGCGTCGGACCGCGGCGGGCAACCAGTCGTCGTGCGTCGTCGCGCCGCGCGCGAGCGCCGCGCGCAGTTCGGTGGCCGACGCGGGGTGGATCGCGTCCGCGTCGAGCAGGCCGGCGTGCACGCGCGCGAAGGTCGCGGGCGCGAGCGCGTTCGCGAGGCGCTCGAACGCCGCGTCGACCTCGGCGCGCGACGCGCGGCGCACCACGAGCGGTTGCACCGCGGCGACGAGTTCGTCGACGCGGTGCCACCGCTCGAGGCCCGCCAACTGGTCGGAGCCGATCAACAGGTGCGGCGGCTCGGCGTCCGCGCCGCGCAGCTCGATCAGCCGCTGCACGGTGTCGAGCGTGTACGACACGCCGCCGCGCTCGAGTTCGTACGCCCACGCGTCGAGGCGCGCGTCGCCCGCGATCGCGAGGCGCACCATCGCGAGCCGGTCGGCGTCCGGCGCCTGCTCGACACCCGCCTTGTGCGGCGAGCGCGCGGCGGGCACGAACACGACGCCGTCGAGCCGCGCGCCCGCGAGCGCCGTGCGCGCCACGAACAGGTGCCCCGCGTGCACGGGGTCGAAGGTGCCGCCGTACAGCGCGACGCGCGGTGCGCGCAGCAGGTCCGGCGCGCTCACGCGTCGGCGGTCGCGCCCGCGAGCCCGTCGCGCACGCGCGCCGCGAGCTCGCCGCGCGGAACCGTCTCCTGCTCCTGCTTCGCCATGTCCTTGACCTGCACGACGCCCTGTTCGAGCTCGGCGGAACCGACGACGACGACGAAGGGACAGCCGCTCTTGCTCGCGAGCTTGAGCTGGTTCTTGAGGCGCCGCGCCTCGGGATCGAACACCGCGGACACGCCGGCCGCGCGCAGCTCGGACGCGACCGCGAACGCCGCGTCGTGCGTCGAGTCGTCGGCCGACGCGACGAAGCAGTCCGGCGGCGGTTCGGTGCGTCCTTCGAGCAGGCCCGCGTCCTCGAGCGCGGCGAGCGTGCCGCTGAACCCGATCGCGAATCCGACGGCACCGAGGTCGGGGCCGCCGAGCTGTTCGACGAGGTGGTCGTAGCGGCCGCCGCCGCACAGCGCGCTGCGCGCACCGATCGACGGCGCGTGGACCTCGAACACGGTGCGCGTGTAGTAGTCGAGGCCGCGCACGATCGTCGGGTCGACGACCGCGTCGATGCCGATCTCGCCGAGCAGCGCGACGACGCGGTCGAAGTGCACACGGTTCTCGTCGGACAGGTGGTCGAGCAGGCGCGGCGCGCCCTGGTTCAGCTCGACGTCGCGCGGGTCCTTGCTGTCGAGCACGCGCAGCACGTTGCGCTCGAAGCGGCGCTGGCTGTCCTCGCTGTACCGCGCCAGGTTCGGTTCGACGAACGCGCGCACCGCCTCGCGGTAGGCGTCGCGGTCCGCGCCGTCCCCCATCGAGTTGAGCCGCACCTCGAGGCCCTCGAGGCCGAGCTCGCCGAAGAAGGACACGGCCAGCGCGATCGACTCCGCGTCGAGGCGCGGGTCGAGGCTGCCGATGCACTCCACGCCGAACTGGGTGAACTGCCGCTCGCGCCCGCGCTGGGGCTTCTCGTAGCGGAACATCGGGCCCAGGTAGTAGAGCTTCTGGAAGGGCGCGTTCTTCGCGTAGCCGGCCTCCAGGTAGGCGCGCACCGCCCCCGCCGTGCCCTCGGGGCGCAGGGTGAAGGAGTGCTCGGCCTTCTTCACCGTGAACATCTCCTTCTCGACGATGTCGGTGACCTCGCCGACGGAGCGGGTGAACAGCTCGGTCTCCTCGAGCAGCGGGGGCCGCAGCTCCCGGTAGCCGAAGCGCCGGGCCAGGTCGTGGGCCGTGGACTCGAGCCAGCGCCAGGCGCCGAGCTGCTCGGGGAGGACGTCGCGCAGCCCGCGAGGAGCCTTGTAGACCGGTGTCGCCATGGGGATAGAGCCCCTGGTGTGGGGCGCGGCAGAGCCTACTGCCCGCCTCCCCCAGCTCCGAGGGCCGATCCGGTCCCCGGGGACCGCCCGGCCGACCCGGACCCGAGGGTCGCGCCCGCCCGCCCGCTCTCCGGGCGCGCGGGCGGGAGGGCGCTGGACTCCCCGGCCCGGGTCGCCCTAGACTCCTCGGCCCGTCCGCCCGCCCCCGCGGACGCCGACCGCCGCGGCTCGCGCCGCCGACCGGTCCCTCCCCCGGCTCCCCGCGGAGCCGTCCCCATCCACGACACCCATGAGCTCCACCGAGACGTCCCGTCCGGCGACCCGTCCGTCGCTCCTCGGCATCGGCGCCCTCGCCCTCGCGGCGCTGGGCAGCACCAGCTGCACCACGTCGGACCCCACGCTCCAGAACCACTGGAACTTCCAGTCGGTCGCGCCGAGCTTCACCTACCACCTCACCCGGTACCGGCCCGAGGTCGACGGCAGCTACCGCGAGTTCCAGTGGCGTGAGAAGCGACACATCAACCTGACGCTGCGCCGCCACCTGCTCAACTCGAACCCCTACAACCCGCGTCAGGCGGAGGTGCCGGGGTACTTCGAGGAGCGCCCGCCGCACAGCATCCTCCCGGACCCGTTCAACTACTTCCACCTGTCCGCGCTCGTGGCCGGTGGCGTGGTGTCGGCCGCGACCTCGAGCCACGTGTTCATCCCGATCCCCTACGACTCGATCGCGGCCACGCTGCAGCCGGGCGGCTTCGAGGAGTTCTGGGAAGGCATCGCCGGCCCCGAGGACGAGCCGGTCAGCCCCTACACCCGCTACGTCCCGCCGAGCCCGGACGAGTTCGAGGTGAAGAACGAGAAGGACCCGCTCTTCGTGGGGAGCTGAGCACCGCCTCCGCGACCGCTCACGAACGGGCCGATCTCCACGCGGAGGTCGGCCCGTTCGCGTTGAACGACCCTTCGCGTGCCGCCGCGTCGCGCGTCACGCCAGGCCGAGGCGCGTCGCCGCCCACGCGACGCGCGCGATGCCCTCGAGATCGTGCGGCATCCAGGCGATGTCGTCGAAGCGCCGGTACCAGGTGCGCTGACGGCGCGCGAACTGCCGCGTGCGCCGCGCGACGAGCTCGGGCAGCGCGTCGCGCTCCAGCTCACCGGCCAGGTGCGCGAGGATCTCCGCGTAGCCGAGCGCCTGGCGCGAGGTCGGACCGAAACCCGGGCCGTCGACGATGGCGCGCACCTCGTCGATCCAACCGGCGGCGAGCATCGCGTCGGTGCGTGCGCGCACCTTCGCCTCCCACGCCTCGCGCTCGGGATCGAGACCGACGATGCGCGCGGGACGCGGCGCGCCGCTCGCCCACTGGCTCTGCAGCGTCGAGAGCGGCGTGCCGGTCTGTTCGAACACCTCGAGGCCACGGATCACGCGGCGCGCGTCGTTGGGGTGCAGGCGGCGCGCGAGCGTCGGGTCGACGGCCATGAGCTCGCGGTAGAGCACCTCGCCGCCCTCGACGCGACCGCGCTCCTCGAGCCGCGCGCGCAGCGCCCGATCGATCGCCGGCCCGTCGAACAGTCCGTGAACGAGCACCTGCAGGTAGAGCCCCGTCCCGCCGACGAACAGGGCGCGCGAACCGCGGTCCGCGATCCCGCGCGCCGCGGCGAGGGCGTCCTCGCGGAAGCGCTGCACGTCGTAGCGCTCGGGCGGGTCGACCAGGTCGATCAGGTGGTGCGGGACGCCGCCGCGCTCGGCCTCGGTCGGCTTCGCGGTGCCGATGTCCATCCCGCGGTAGACGAGCATCGAGTCGAGCGAGCAGACCTCGAGGCCGTGGGCCCGGGCCAGCTCCACCCCCAGGTCGGTCTTGCCGGTGGCCGTCGGGCCGACGAGGAACAGCAGTTCGTCCTGCTCCTGGGCTCCCTGCTCGCGCTCCTGCATCACATCGCCGGGCGACCCGAAACCGACGCCCCCCGACTCGCGTAGCCTACTCGCCCCACTCGCCCCGGCCGCTCTCCTCGGCCGCCGCACGATCATGAAGCGCACGACCGCCAGCCTCCTCGCTTTCCTCGCCGCGCCCCTCGCCTGCGCCGCGCCCCACGCGCGCGCGACCGCGCCGACGCAGGACGGCGGCCCGCCGGTCGTCGAGCGCGCCGACCAGGACGACGCGACGCCCGCCACGCCCGCGCCGGCCGCACGGCCGCAGGTCCACCCGCCCGGCGTCCTCCCGCCGGCCACGACCGAGGTCGCGAAGACGGCCTGGCGCGCGATGCTCGACGCGGTGGTGACGCGCGCGGCCGACGAGGCGAGCGCGACCGCGCCGACCGCGCGCGTGACCGACCGCTTCGACGTGAACCTCACGCTGTTGACGCGCTCGGGACGCCGCGGCGCGAGCCCGCGTCCGGAGACGCACGAGTTCGACACGCGCGTGCAGTACATGGAGCCGTACTTCGTGCGCTACCGGCTGCCCGAGGGCGTGGAGACAGGCTTCGGCGGCGACGGGCCGTGGCTGCGCGACGGCGAGGAGGTCGTGCTCCTGCGCGGCCGCGAGTACGAGACCGACAAGGAGCAGGTCCGTCAGGTGATCTCGCTCTGCAAGAACTTCCTCTCGGTGTCCACGCCGGGACGACTGCGCCTCGCGGAGCTCACGAAGCTCGACCGCATGCCGTTCCAGCGCGACGAACTGCCGCCGCGCGCCGGGCTCGACTACCGTCGCCTGACCTGGATGCGCGCGCTGACGCCGGACTTCCGGCTCGTCGAGGCGATCCAGCCGAAGGTCCCCGGACAGGACGACGCGCAGAAGGAGCCGCTCTACCGCGTCTTCTTCGGCCTCGATCCGCAGAACCACCTGCCGCGCGTCCTGCACGTGGTGCGCATCGACGCCGACCCGCGCGCGATGATCTTCGAGCAGCTGATCCTGCTCGAGAACTGGGACGCGTCGCGCGACGAGAGCGGTCGCTCGATCCTCCTGCCGCGCCGTCTCTACGTGCACGAGCGGCTGCCCACGCACCCGCACTTCATGCAGTTCCTCGAGACGCCCGACCGCGAGGTCTACGTGCGCGAGAACTCGACGCTGTTCCCGAACCTCACCGAGGCGGACTTCGAGCCGATCGTGGGTCGGACGCCGGACGCGGGGCGCTGACGAGCAGTACGACAGTACGGTGCCGCAGTACGGTGCCAGGCACGATGTTGCAGCAAGGGCCGCCCGCGCTTCGCGCGGGCGGCCCTTGCTGCAACATCGTGCCTGGCACCGTACTGCGGCACCGTACTGCTACCGGCGGTGGAAGGCCTTCTCGAGGTCGGCGAGCGTGAACTTCACGCGCGTCGGCCGCGCGTGCGGACAGGTCTGGCTGTTCTCGAGCCGTTCGGCGCGCTCGAGCAGCGCGCGGATCTGGTTCTGGTCGAGCGCGTCGCCGGCCATGATCGAGCTGCGACACGCCGTGCGGTGCAGCACCTCCTCGACCACGTCCTCGGCCTGGGGCAGCTCGCCGTGCGTCGACAGGAAGCCGATCACGTCGCGCACGACCCCCACGATATCGGGGTTGCGCAGCAGCGCCGGCAGGCCCTGCACGGCCACGCTCGTCGGGCCGAACACGGACAACTCGATACCGAGGCGCGACAGGCCCTCGCCGTGCGCCTCGATCAACTTGACCTCGTCGCGCGCCAGCTCGACCACCTCGGGCACGAGCAGGCGCTGCACCTCGACCGCGCCCGCGGCGAGCTGCTCGCGCAGGCCCTCGAGCGTCACGCGCTCGTGCAATGCGTGCTGGTCGACGATTTCGAAGCCGTCGGGCAGCGCGCGCACGAGGTAGGTGCGGTCGACCTGGAGGAAGGGTCCTTCGAAGCGGTCGCGCGCGCTCCAGTCGCCCGCGCCGAGGTCGGGTTCCCCCACCGCGTCCCCCGCTGCGCGTGACGGCGTCGGGTCGCTCGAACCGCCGAACGGGTTCAGCCGCGCGAACGCGTCGGCGTCCGCGTCGGACCCCGAGTCCGGGCGCGGCGCCGGGCGCAGCTCGTAGGGCGTCTCCTTCGCGGGCAGCCACGACTGACCCGGGTGACGGCTCGGGCCGGCCGGGCGCCAGTCGCCGCGGCGCTCGACGCGCGCGAGCATCGACTCGCCGGGCGTCGCGATGTCGGTGCGCGCCACGGCTTCGCGCAGGCGCGGGACGAGCCAGCCGAACAGCGCGCGCTCGTCGCGGAAGCGCACCTCGCTCTTGGTCGGGTGGACGTTCACGTCGACGAGCGCGGGATCCATCTCGAGCGCGAGGAACGCGGCCGGCTGGCGCCCTTCCTCGAGGAAGCCGCGGTAGCCCTCCTTGAGCACGCGCGTGAGCAGCTTGTCGCGCAGCGGACGCCCGTTGAGGAACCACATCTGGCGCGACGCGTCGCGGCGCGAGAACCGCGGCGGCGCCACGAGCCCGCGCATGCGCAGCGTGCCGCGCTCGGCCGTCACGTCGACGAGCGAGTCCGCGAGCTCGGCGCCGAAGGTCCGCCGCACGCGCGCGCGCAGGTCCATGTCGGGATCCACGTCGTACAGGCGCTTCTCCCCGTGCGTGGCGACGAAGCCGACGCCGACCTGTGCGAGCGCGAGGCGCTGCAACAGGTCGAGGCAGCGCGACAGCTCGGTGCGCTCGGTCTTGAGGAAGCGGCGCCGCGCCGGCGTGTTGAAGAACAGGTCGCGGACCTCGATGGTCGTCCCCTTCGGACACCCGGCCTCGCGCACCTCGGTGATGCGCCCGCCCTCGTTCTCGATCGACCACCCGGTGTCCGAGTCGTGCGGCCGCGTGAGCACGCGCACGCGAGCGACGGATCCGATCGACGCCATCGCCTCGCCGCGGAAGCCGAGCGACGCGATGTGGTCGAGGTCCTCGAGCTCGTGCAGCTTGCTGGTCGCGTGCGGCACGAAGCAGCGCGCGAGGTCGTCCGGGCCCATGCCGCAGCCGTCGTCGACGATGCGCACGAGCTTCGCCCCGCCCTCGAGGAGGTCCACCGTCACGCGCCGCGCGCCGGCGTCGAGCGCGTTCTCGACGAGTTCCTTGAGGACCGATGCGGGCCGTTCGACCACCTCGCCGGCGGCGATCTGGTTCTTGACGACCTCGGGCAGTTCGCGGATCTGGGGGCTCACACCCGCATCCTACTCGCGGCCGCCGGCGTTCCAACGCAGGCACAGCGCCACGAAGTGCTCCGCGCCGACCGAGCCACCGCGCGAGGCGCGCTCGATGTCGGTCACCTCCTCGAACATGCGCCGCCACTGGTGCGGTCGCGGGCGCGCGCGCATGCGCGTCCGCCAGGTGTCCGCGGCCGGACCCTTGGCGCCGCCCAGTTCGAGCGCGCGCTCGGCGCTCTCGCCCGCCGCCGCGGCCTCCGCGATGACGAGGCCCGTGCGCGTCGCCTTCGACAGGCTGTTCACGAGCATCGCCGAGAGCGCCGCGGGATCGACGATGCGCTTGCCGTCCTTGCCGATCATTCCGCCGTCGAACAGCGTCGCGACGCTCGCGAGCGCCTTCGTGGGAGAGTCGCCCACGAAACGATCGGCCACGTCCCACGGCGTCGCGGTCGCCTGCCACGCCACCGAGTCGGCCAGCACGCCCTCGCCGCTCTTCACGCGCTCGAGCTGCGCGTCGATCGCGCCCAGGTCGTTGCCCGTCGCAGCGGCCACGTAGAGCGCGTCGCGCGGCGCCAGCTCGACGCCGAGCTCCTTCGCGCGACGCCGCACCCACAGCACGAGCTCGGACGCCATCGGGTCCGGCTTCCACGGCGGCGGACTGTCGTAGAGCTTGCGCACCGCGATCGAGACCGACGCCGCCTTCGCGATCTTGTGGTCGGCGCGCATCGACGACGCGACCACGCACACGGCGCGCTCGGGCTCGGGGCGGGCGACGAAGGCGAGCAGCGCGTTGACGAGCGGCGGCACCTTCTTGCCCTGGGTGCGCAGCTTCTCGTTCCAACCGCGCAGCACGAACAGTTGGCGCGGCGCGAACATCGGCGGCGTGGCGAGTTCGCCGAGCATGTCCTCGAAGCGCGCGTCGGGGTCCTCGCCGTCGCGCACGATCACCTCGTAGTCGAGCTCCTTCGCCCGCGCCACGAGCGCGCTCTGCGCGCGCCGCGCGAAGTAGGCCTCGTCGCCGCGCACGACGGCGCAGCGCGGCAGGAGTTCGCCCTCGGCCACGGCGCGCTCGAACGCATCGAGCGCCTCGGGGGGTGCGGGTGCGCGCTTGCCGGCCATGGCGAGGAGGATAGCCGACCGACTACAGCACGGACACGTCCACGACGACGCCCGCGAACAGCGCGACGCCGACCCAGCCGTTGGCCGTGAAGAAGGCCGCGTTCACGCGGCTGAGGTCGTCGGGGCGCACGATCCGGTGCTGCCAGACGAGGAGCGCCGTGGCCACGGCCAGCGCCAGCCAGAATCCGAACCCGAGCCGGGCCTCCACGCCGAAGGCCACGAGCGCCGCGACGGTCAGGACGTGCAGCAGCGCCGACACCGCGAGGCTCCGTCCGAGCCCGAACCGCGCCGGGATCGACGACAGCCCGCGCGCGCGATCGAAGTCCGCGTCCTGGCAGGCGTAGATCAGATCGAACCCCGCGACCCAGGTCAGCACCGCGCCCGCGAGCAGCGCCGCCGTCCACATCCCGGCCGTCGGCTCGCCGGTCACCGCCAGCCACGCACCGAGCGGAGCGATGCCCAGGCACAGGCCGAGCCACGCGTGGCACAGGAAGGTGAAGCGCTTCGCGTGGCTGTAGCCCAGCAACAGCGCGAGCACCGGCAGGCTGATCCACCCGCACCACGGCCCGAGCATCCACGCGCCGGCGACGAAGATCGCGCCGCTGCCGAGCGCGAGCGCGAGCGCCGCGGACGCGCCCACGCGACCGGCGGGGATCTCGCGCCGGGCCGTGCGCGGATTGACCGCGTCCACGTCGCGGTCGACGAAGCGGTTGTAGGCCATCGCGCTCGTGCGCGCGGCCACCGCGCACAGGACGATCCACGCGAGCCGCTCGAGCGGCGGGACGCCGTCCGCCGCCACCCATGCCGCGGCGAGCGCGAACGGCAAGGCGAACACCGAGTGCGAGAAGCGCACCAGCGAGAGGTAGTCCGAGGCGGAGGCCACGACGCGCGTCAGTCCTCGTCCGCCGCGCGGATGCCGGGCTCGGGCGGCGGCTCGAGCTTGCCCTGCCACCGCGCGCCCGCACGGTTGTCGATGCGCAGCGTGTCGAGCACCTTGCCGACCACGTGCCCGACGAGGTCGTCGATCGATCGCGGGTGGTGGTAGAAGCCGGGCATCGCCGGCAGGACGACCGCGCCCATGCGCGTCATGCGCAGCATGTTCTCGAGGTGCACCTCCGACAGCGGCGTCTCGCGCGGCACGATCACCAGCGGTCGGCGCTCCTTGAGCGCCACGTCGGCGGCGCGCTCGACGAGGTTGCTGCTGAAGCCGACCGACACGCGCGCCAGCGTGCCCATCGAACACGGGCACAGCACGACGCCGTCGGTCAGGGCCGTGCCCGACGACGGCGGCGCCTCGACCGCTTCGCTCGGGAAGGCGCGCACGTGCTGCGCCACCTCGGGACCGAGCCAGTCGTCGAGCGCGCCGGCGAGGCGCACGCCGCCCGGCCCGGCGTCGACGCCGAGCTCGTGCCGCAGCACCTTCACGCCCGCGCCGGTGATCGACAGCGACACGTCCACGCCGGCGGCGACCAGCTCGCGGATCAGGCGCTCGCCGTAGGGGTGACCGCTGCCGCCGGTCATCCCGACGAAGACGCGGCGCCGAGGCGGTGCGTCGTCGCGGGTGTCGTCGCTTCGCTCGCTCACGGTCGAGGACGATAGACCGCCGCGCGCGTCGCTCCAAGCCGCGCGGCGCCCGCGATCGATCGCGCTCAGCGTAGGACGTCGGGTCCGGCGCCGAGCAGGAGCGCCAGGTTGAACAGGCCGTGGCACCAGGCCGCGACGCCGAAGCCGCGCCAGCGGTACAGCACGCCGAGCAGGCAGCCGCCGACGAAGCGCCAGGTGAAGATCGCGCCGTCGAAGGGCTCGCCCGCGATCCCCACCAGGCTCGACACGCCGTCGAGGTGGAACGCGGCGAAGATCGCGGCCGCGGTCGCGACGCCCCCCACCTCGGCGAACGCCCGCGCCAGGCTCCGCGACGCGCCGAGGAAGTCGGCGAGCGCGCGCCAGCCCAGCCAGAAGAGGCTCAGCAGGCCGACGCGGAAGACGAGCTCCTCCCAGAAGGCGCCGCCCGCCACGGCCGCACCACTGGCCAGGGACGGCGAGGTGCGCCCCGCCTGGCCCGGGAAGCCGAGCGGCACCGGCGCGGCGCCCACGAGGTCCTGGAGCACGACCAGGGCCGGGCCCAGCAGGAGCGCCGCCACGAGGCCCTCCAAGGGCACGCGCAGCACGCGCGGGGCCAACGGGACCGTGGGGTCGGCGCCGCGCCGCGCGAGCACCAGGGCGACGAGGAGGCCGGCCAGGACCACGAGTTGGCGCACGGCGTCCGCCGGCGCTCCGAGGGCGAGCAGCGGGAGCGAGACGAGGCGCTCGGCCGTGTTGCGTTCGACGCCGCCCTGGGCCCACACCGACCACTCGTAGGCGACGACGAGCGGCGCGGCGGCGAGCACGCCCAACGCCAGGCCGCGCTGCCAGCGCGCGCCCCCGATCGGGCCCGTGCCGTCGGTGGGCGCAGCGTCGTCCTCGGACTCCCAGGCGTCGTCGTCCCAGTCGTCGCCGTCCCACGCGTCGTCGTCGTGCGCGCTCACCGGTTCGCTCGCGACGGCGCGCGCTGAACGGACGACCGCGCCTCGCGCGGGTGCGACGAGCGGCCACGCGGCGAGTCGCCACTGAACGCGCGGCCACTCATCGAGCGGACATGGGTCGCGCCGGGCCCGCGCTCGGCACCCGCCCCGTGTGCAGCGCGGCCGCCCCCAGCGCGAAGAGCTCGTAGCGACAGTCCTCGAGCCCGACGCCGCGCATCTCGTCGGCCAAGGCGTCGGGCGCGGGCCACGCGAGCACCGTGTCGGGCAGGTAGCGATAGGCGTCGCGGTTCCCGCTGATCGCGCCGCCCAGCCACGGCAGCACGCGCGTGAAGTAGGCCAGGTACGCGCCGCGGACCGGCTGGCGCTGCGGCAGCGAACACTCGAGCACCGCCACGACGCCGCCGGGACGCACGACGCGCGCCATCTCGGCGAGACCGGCGCGGCGATCCTCCACGTTGCGCAGGCCGAACGCGATCGTCGTGGCGTCGAAGGCCCCCGTGCCGAACGGCAGGCGCAGCGCGTCGCCGCGCAGGAACGGCACGGCGGCGCGCGCGGTGCCGCCCTCCTGCTTCGCGTGCGTCCGCGCGAGCATGTTGCCCGCGAAGTCGATCCCCACCGCGTCGAGGTCGTGGTCGGCCAGCTCGAGCGTCAGGTCGCCGGTGCCACAGGCCACGTCGAGCACGCGTGCGCAGCCGGCCTCGCGCAGCACGCGCGCCGTGCGCCGCCGCCAACCGCGGTCGACGCCGAGCGAGAGGACGCGATTCAACAGGTCGTAGCGCGGCGCGATGGCGTCGAACATCGCGCGCACCGGTTCGGCGGCCGGCATGGTGCGGGGAGCGCCCGAGGAGCGGGCGCGGTGCTGCGGATGATGGTCTCTCGCGCTCCGGGACCCAAGCGCGCGCTGTGTGGTTGTCGCCGAACGCGACGGAGGGTCGCACCCGCGCACGGGTGCGACCCTCCGTCCACGCGGCGCCAGGTCGGGCGCCGCCAGGGGTGCTCGTCGACCTACTGGCGCCAGTAGTCGCAGAGGACGCGGGCCTGCGACACCTCGATCGACTGCGTGCCGCTCTGGGTCACGTCCACGTCGACCCGGTTGAGACCACCCTGGAGACGGAAGACGTCGACCACGCCGGCGTTCGGGATCGCCGCGAACAGGAAGGTCGGGTAGCTCGAGGGCACGACGGCCGGACCCGGAATGATGCGCTCCCACGACTTGCCGTTCACCGGCAGGGGCGTACCCGGCGCGCTGAACGCGGTGGTGACGTTCGCCGACGCGGCGGCGATGTTCATCATGCAGTCGAAGGCCAGGTCCACCGGCGCACCGGAGAGGACGTTGCCGCCGACCGACACGACCACGTCGAGGTCGAGCTGGCGCGAGGTCAGGTTGACCGTCGCCGTCACCGGGATCTGACCGGTGACCGCGCTCGACACGCGCAGCTGGCTGAGCGCGCCCTCGTTCGAGCCGATCGGCAGCTGGTTCGAGGTGTCGATCGGGTTGCGGTGCGCGATCCACAGGGCGCCCGTCAGGAAGGTCCGGTCGAGGGCGATCTTCTGGATGTCGTCGAAGGTCTGCGTCGCGGCGCCCACCAGGCTGTCCGGACCCCAACCACCGACGCCGTCGGGACCCGACTCGAAGATCGAGATCTTGCCGTCGCTGTTGGCGATGAACGCGAAGTAGGTGTTCCGCGCGAGGCCCAGGGCGGGCTGCGGGATGTGGCGCGGACCGACGGCGATGTCGATCGGGTTGTTGATCACGCCGCCGACGGTCTTGCGGACCTCGAGGTCGAAGACGCGGATCAGCGACAGCGTGTCGTCACCCTGGTTGCAGACGATGATGTCCTCGTTGTTCGGCTGCCAGGCGATCGCGACCGGGTCGATGCCGACGTCGATGACCTTGATGACCTGGTTGAAGGTCGGCGACGAGGTCAGCACGTCGATGATGTAGACCTGGTTCGCGGCCTTGCTCGTCACCGCGAGCAGGTCGAGGTTCGGACCCATCGCCATGCGGCGGGCGTCCGGGACCTTGATCCGCTCGAGGACCGTCATGCGGTTCGAGTTGAGGACCACGACCTCACCGCGCTGCGGGTCAGCCACGTAGAGGAAGTGACCGATCTGCTGGCGGTAGCCGAAGACCTTGCAGGGGATCGTCTGCAGGGGCAGCGACGGACCGTTGAAGTAGACGTACTGGTCGGTCGTCCACAGGCCGTTCGGCGGCACCTGACCCGACGGGTTGCCGAGCGGGTTGCCGTTCGGCGACAGCACGTTCGGAACGATGTTGTTCGGCGACGGCGCCGTGATCAGCTGGCCGTTCTCGTTCGAGGACGGCTCGGCGGCCGCCAGGTCCGGCGAGATGCACAGCGGCGGGAAGGTGATCGGCGGCGGGTTCGGGTGCGGCGCCCAGGAGATCGGGTTCGGCGCACCGACCGGCACGTTCGAGGTCTCGCCGGGCTGCGGCGGACGGGTGGTCGGGACCTGGACGACGGCGGCCGGGTTCTTGAGACCCGACGCGGCACAGGCGTTCGGGTTGCCGGCTTGGCAACCGAACGGCGGCGGCGCGTTGTTGAAGACCAGGTCGAGGGCGGCGCCCACGGCCATGTCCGACACGCTCGCGATCACCGGCGAGGAGACCAGGCGCGTCTCGAGCGCGCTGTTGCGCGCCAGGGTCAGCGCACCGGCCGAGCCACCGTTGAAGGTGCAGGTACCCGGCGAGAGCGGCGGCACGATCGTCGAGCCGTTCGCCACGTTCGGGTTGAGCGGGAAGCGCGAGTTGCCGGTCTTCCACGGGTCGTCCGAGTCGAACGCCGGGTTGCCCGTGCCACCGCCGAAGCCGGCGATGTCGATGACCGAGATGCTGCTCGGGTTCGTGCGACCGACGTAGATGACGTCCGGCATGACCGGCGCGTTCGTCATCACGCGGCCCTCGCCGACGCGGAAGAAGGTCGTGTCGATGCGGCTCGAGCCGTTGCTCGACTGGTCCACGACCGAGTCGCCGCCGACGTTGATGTCGACCTGCGAGTACTCACCACAGGCCACGGCCTCGGGGCCGGTGCCCGGGAAGGCGTAGGCCGGCACGAACTCGTAGCTCGCGAGGTCGTAGGGCCACAGGACGCGAACCTTGTACTGGACCGAGGTGACGAAGTCCTGCGGACCGAAGGTCATCGTCATCGCCGAGCCGAACTCGAAGAAGTTCTCCTCGAGGTCGTAGGCGCCGAGCTCGGCCGGCTGGACCGGCTCGGAGAACTGGACCGAGACCGTGGTCTCGGGGTCGACGTCCTCGACGCCGTTGCCGGGCGCGATGCGCGGCAGCACGTCGATGCCGAGCTGCTGGGTCCCGACGCGCGGCTCCACGTCGTCCGGACCGACGGTCGACGAAGCGAGCGCCCGGTACGGCAGGACGTCACCGTCGACCGTGCGCACGCTCGTGCCGATCTCGACGCGGATCTGACGGTCGTCGGGGAAGGTGTCGTGCGTCGACAGGTCCCCGTCGTCGTCGGCGACGAAGATGAACACGCCCTCCTTGAACAGGTCGAGGACGCCCTGGAAGCCCGCCTCGGTGCCCGGGAAGCCGTGCCCCGGATCGTCGAGCGTCTCCGTGTCCTCGTCGCGGTCGACGATCGAGATCACGCCGCCCTCGTTGACGGCCCAGGCCTCGAGGTCGTGTTGACCGGAGGGCTGCACGTTGACGGACGGCGTGCGGACCTCGATGCCACCGGCGCCGTTGCTCTGCGCGATGAACGCACGGCCCTCGACGGGCTCGCTCGTCCCGGTCACGCCGTTGAACGCCGTGATCTGGATCGTGCCTGAGAGGAAGTTGTTCGCCGCGCCGGCCGGCGTCAGGTCGAAGACCGAGTTCGAGTCGATCGCCTTCGACAGCGACACGAACACGAAGTGGTTGCCCGGCAGGCCGTTCGGCAGGCGCGCGTCCTCGTTCCACGAGGGAGCGGGCAAGAGGCCGCTGCCCAGACGCACGTGCTGGTAGACGTCGGCGACCGAGCGCAGCGTGACCACCTCGCCCGTCTCGTCCCCGTTCGCGTCCACGCCGATCGTCGTGTGCGGGAGCATGTTGCCGAAGCCGTTCGACACCCGGTTGACGACGAGGCTGAGGCCGGAGCCACCACCGAGCTCCGAGTTCGAGCTGGCAGGCCCGCCACCCCCGCACGCCGACAGGACGGCGGCGCTGAGGAGCGAGGCACTGAGGAGCGAAGCGGTGACGAGTGCGCGCGGCGCCGAGGGGCGGTGCGCGGACGTGTTCGCAGAATCGGCCATGGGCTGGCGCATCGGAACGGTCTCTCGGTGACGGTTGGGTCGCGGTCGTCGTCCGCGGGCGGCGGAGCGCAGGGCTCCGTCCCGGACGGCGGTCGACGCCGGGGATGAGAAGTCGGGCGCGCCGGGGAGCGCGCCGTTCGTCGGGTTCGTCCGTCGCCGGGGCGACGAACGGGATGGGGGTCGTGGGATCCTCGCGGCCGGGCGCCCGAGGGGGCGCCGGTCGGACCGGCGGCCTTCGGAACGCGCCTCGACGACGCGAACCGGCGGAGCGCCGGACGACGCTCGGGGACCGAGTCGCGCCAGCACCGCCGGACGAATGGGCCCGGCAGGATAGCGGGCCCGATCGCCCCGTGCGAGGACGCGACGGCGGCTGCACCGGCGGAGCGGTGCGGTGAGCGCAGCGAGGTGGCGAGGGCGCGGCGCGCCCCCGGTGAAGAGAAAGAGCTGTGGAAGAGGACAGCAAGCGCCGAGCCGCGGGGCGCGCGGCCCGGGCCGCCGAACGCGAGCCGTCCACAAGTCGCACCATGGAAACAACTTGCGCCGCACCGCCGCACCCTTCTGGGGCGTCCGAGCCCCTCCTCGTCCCGGCCCGGCGAGCGCCAGCGGCCCGCGCGGCCGACGGGGCGAGCGGAACCGCACGATTCCCCCGGGGACGGGACGGGGACGGCGCCCGGCACGGCGGTGGGCTGCCCGGCGGCGCCGCGGGCGGCATCCTCGGGCCCATGCCGAGCGACACCGACGCCACCGAAGGGCGACAGGCCTTCCGACCGCCCGCGGACGACGCGGGTTCCCCGCGCTGGACCCGCCCCACCGTCGACGAGACCCTCGTGCCGCGCGAGCGCGAGGAGGAGCGGCGCCTGCGCCCCGCCGACTTCGAGGAGTTCGTCGGTCAGCGCCGCACCCTCGACAACCTGCGCATCGCGATCGCCGCCGCCGTCGGCCGCGACGAGCCGCCGGACCACGTCCTGCTCTCCGGTCCGCCGGGCCTGGGCAAGACCACGCTGGCGCGCATCCTCGCGCGCGAGTGCGGGGGCACGCTGCACGCGACGAGCGGCCCGGCGCTCGAGCGCCCGCGCGACCTCGTCGGCATCCTCGCGCAGCTGCGCCGCGGCGACGTGCTGTTCGTCGACGAGATCCACCGCGTCCCCACCGCGGTCGAGGAGTACCTGTACAGCGCGATGGAGGACTTCTCCATCGACTTCACGCTCGGCGAGGGCGAGCGCGCGCGCGTGCTGCCGATGGCGATCGAACCCTTCGCCCTCATCGGTGCGACCACGCGCGAAGGCCTGTTGTCCGCGCCGTTCCGCGCGCGCTTCGGGTTGGTCGAACGCTTGGTCCCCTACCCGGTCGACGACCTCGTCCGGATCGTCGAGCGTTCCGCCCGCCTGCTCGGCTGTGCGATCGAACCCTCGGCGGCGCGCTTGATCGCCGAGCGCGCGCGCGGGACGCCGCGCGTGGCCAACCGCTTCCTGCGGCGCGTGCGCGACCTGGCCGCCGTGCTCGAACGCACGCCCGACCGCGACACGACGCTCGACGCGCTCGCGCGCCTCGGCGTCGACGAGAACGGACTCGAGGACGTGGACCGACGCCTCCTCGCCTACCTCGCCGCGGCGAGTGGTCAGGCGGTCGGACTGAAGACGCTCGCCGCCGCGCTCGGCGAGGGCGAGGACACGATCGAGGAGGTGTTCGAACCGCACCTCCTGCGCAAGGGCTTCCTGCACAAGACGCCGCGCGGTCGCGTGATCACCGAAGCCGGGCTCGAGGCGATGAGCGCGCACGCGGACGAGCGCGTGCCCCGTTCGCTCTTCGACCGGCGGTGAACGCGGAGCGCGACAGCCGGCGCGTGCGCGCGCGCGCGCGACGAGCGGTGCTCGGGGCCACGGCTGCGGAGGCGAGCGTGCGCGCTCGCCGCGGCCGCCTCGCGGTGCTCGTCGCGTGCGCGCTCGTCGCCGCCTGCGTCGCCCTGCCCCCGCCGGGTCCGCGCCTGGCGGGTGCGGCCCCCGACCGCGGCGCGGCGCCGAACGGCAGCGGCACGGTGCGCGCGCTGCCGCCCGACGCGTGGCGCGCGAGCCGCCGCGTCCCGGTGCGCCTCGCCGACCAGGAGCGCGGCGACGTGCTGTTCGCCCACTTCGACGACGCCGTGTACCGCGTCGCGCGCGCGGGCGGCGGCGTGTCGCTCGACGGCGGTCCGTCGCGGCCCTTCGTCGTGCTCGAGCCGGACGGCCGCGAACTCGCGATCGACGGTCGCCGCTACGGCGTCTCCGCCGCGGCCGCCTTCCCCCATCCCGTCCACGGGCTGCGCGTCGAGGCCTGGGTCGAGCTCGAGACCTACGTGTCCGGCGTCGTCGCGTCGGAGCTCGTGCTGTGGAACGCGGAGCCCGCGCTCCTCGAGGCGCAGGCGATCGCCGCGCGCAGCTACGCGGTCGGGACGCTCGAGCGCCGCGCGCGCGACGGCCGCGCGTACCTGTGGGACGGCGTCGAGGACCAGGCGTTCCGAGGGCGCTTCGTCGCCGACGCGGCGGCGCGCGGTCGCGGACTCGACGCGCGCCTCGACGCGGCGATCGAGCGCACGCGCGGTCAGGTGCTGGTGTTCGGCGGTCGAGCGGCGGATGTGCGCTTCCACGCCGCGTGCGGCGGACACACCGCGCTCGCCGCCGACGTGTTCGGACCCGGCGTCCCGGGCGGCGCGCGGACCTCCTCCTGTCCCGGTTGCGCGGTCGCACCGGGCTGGAGCCGCGACCTCGACGCGGACCAGCTGGCCGGCGCGGCGCGCGCGCTCGGACTCGAGCGCTTCGGGACGCCCGCGCCCACGCGCCGCGATCCGTCGGGACGCTGGCTCGAGGTCGAGCTGCGCAGCGCGCGCGGCGTGCGGCCGCTGTCGGCGAACGAGCTGCGCGAGGCGCTGGGTTGGACGACCGTGCCGAGCGCGTGGATCACCGGATGGACGCCGCGCGCCGACGGCGGTGCACTCGTGACCGGCCGCGGACGCGGTCACGGCGTCGGCCTGTGTCAGGAGGGCGCCGCGTACCTCGCCGGACGGGGCGTCGATGCGGCGCGCATCCTCGGGCACTACTATCCCGGGGCCCACCTCGCGCAGCTCTGATCCCGCGGCATGCCCCGAACGAACGCTCTCTCGACCGACTTCCGGTTCGAGGTCCACGCCCGCTGCGACGACACGCGCGCGCGCACCGGCACCTTCCACACGCCCCACGGCGCGGTCCCCACGCCGGCGTTCATGCCGGTCGGGACCAAGGCCACGGTGAAGGGACTCACGCCGCGGCAACTGCGCGACACGGGGACGGGCTTCGTCCTCGGCAACACCTACCACCTGCACCTGCGTCCGGGTGAGGAGGCGATCCGCGAGCTCGGCGGCCTGCATCGCTTCATGGGCTGGGACGGGCCGATCCTCACGGACTCCGGCGGGTTCCAGGTCTTCAGCCTCGCGCACCTGACGCGCGTGCGCGAGGAGGGCGCCGAGCTGCGCTCGGTCGTGGACGGCACCGTCGTGCGGCTCACGCCCGAGACGGTCGTCGACATCCAGCGCGACCTGGGCGCCGACGTGATCATGGCGTTCGACCACTGCGCGTCGGACCCGCTCGACCGCGAGCAGGTGGAGCGGGCCACCGACCGCACGCACCGCTGGCTCGAGCGCTGCGTGCGACGCTTCGACGAGCGCGACCCGGTGCACGGTCCGCAGGCCCTGTTCGGCATCGTGCAGGGCGGCGCGTTCGAGGACCTACGGAAGCGCTCGGTCGAGGCGGTCTGCGCGCACGACCTGGTCGGGTACGCGATCGGCGGCGTCAGCGTCGGCGAGCACGAGGAAGCGATCGAGATGGCCGTCGAAGCGGCCACGCCGCTGCTGCCCGAGGACCGACCGCGCTACCTCATGGGCGTCGGTACACCGCGCGACTTCTTCCGCGCCGTGCGCGCGGGCGTGGACATGTTCGACTGCGTGACGCCCACGCGCCACGGTCGCAACCACCAGGTCTACACCTCGAAGGGGCGCATGAACGTGCGCAACGCGGCCTGGGCCCGCGACGACCGACCGCTCGACGAGGACTGTTCGTGCGAGGTCTGCGCCACCTTCGGCCGCGCCTACCTCCGACACCTGTGCCACTCGGGCGAAATCCTGGCGGGCGTGCTGCTCAGCCTGCACAACGTGCACTTCTTCCAGCACCTCATGCAGCGCATGCGCGACGCGATCCGCGCCGGCACCTTCAACGCGCTGGCGAGCGACTACCTCGAGCGCCTGCAGACGAAGGCGCCGATGGACGGCTCGGTCTGAGCTTCGTGCCGCGCGGCAGCGCGTGCACCGCGCGTGTTCCGCGCGTTCACGCTCCCGGACGGTGGCGCGACCGGGCTCGCTCGGCCCGGCTCGAGCGGCCGCGCCGCCCGCTCAGTCGAGGATCTCGATCGACGCGAGGTCGATCGCGGGCAGGTCGGCGACGAAGGCCGCCGCCTCGGGCGACAGGCCCGCCGCCGCGTCGGCGCCGATCTGGAAGCCGCCGTCGAGGCCGACCTCGCGCCCGACGAACAGGTCGAGCTCGAAGCGGCCGCTCGTGCAGCGCACGGCCGCGCGCGGGACGCCGCCGCGCACCACGCGGTAGCTCACGGCGCCGTCCGAACCCTGGAAGCGCTGCAGCTCGCCGCGCACGGCGAAGTGTCCGTAGAACGGATCGCGCTCGCGCAGGCGCTCCCACTGTTCGCGCTGGCGCCGCGCCTGTTCGCGCTGGCGTTCGACGCGCTCCTCCTCGAGCAGCATCCGCGTGCGCCAGACCTCTTCGAGCGCCCCCACCGTGTCGAGCTTGCCGGCCACGATCGTCGCCAGCTCGCCGTCGGGATCGAGCGCGCGCACGCGCTCGTAGGCGTCGCGCATGGACGCGAAGTCGGGTCGATCGAGTCCGCGCTCGGCCATGAACAGTTCGTCCGCCGTCGCCAGCGCTTCGCGCGCCGCGACCGTGCCCACCGGCGCCGTGGCCTCGGTGACGCCGACCTCGGACGCGTCGCTCGAGCGCTGCGCCCGACCGCGACCGGTCGGCGCACCACCGGACGCGAGGGCAGTCTCGGCCGCGGACCAGATGGCCGCGCCGTCGATGCCGTCGGCGAGCGGCTCGGTGCGCTCGGTCTGGACCCAGCCGCAGGCGCCGGGCGGCGCCCAGATGCGCACCCAGGTCTCCGCCAGCGGCGCGTCCGGGTCCTCGCGCGCGATCACCGCCACCTGGTCGCCGGCGACGAGGCGCACGGTGAGCGGGAAGTTGTTCACGTCGCTGCCCGCGCGCGGGCGCATGTTCACGTTGTTGTGCGTGACCTCGAGCACGCCCTCGACGCCCTCGACCTCGCGCAGGTAGCGACCGAAGACCCACACCGGAAGGCCGCCGGGGACGTCCACCTCGAGCCAGCCGGCGCTCTCGCCGTAGACCGCCATGAGCCCGTCGGCCCGCACGTCGGCGAGCGGCACGCCGTGGACGTCGGCCAGGTTGCGGACCGTGACGCCGCCACTGCGCGCGCGCACGAAGCGTTGGGGCGTCGGCTGCGCGGGATCGCCGTCGGCGTCACCGTCGGCCTCGTCGGGCGCGGCGTCCGGCGCCTCGCGCTCCTCCTGCGCCGTCGCGGCGTCGTCCGCGCCGGACCCGTCCTGGACCGCGACGAACGCCGCGGGCAGCGCCGTTCCACCCACGACCGGTGCGCCCGCGGCCGGGTCGGCCCGCAGGGAGCCGCCGGTGAGGAGCAGGCCGGCGAGGAGCGGGGCCGAGACGAGGACGGGGAAGCCCGCGAGCGCGGCGGGCACCGCGTCGGAGCGGACGATGAGGCGGTTCAGCATGGCGGGTCGGTCCGGGGACGGGCGCCAAGGGTAGCCCACGCCCGGCGCGCGATCCCTCCCGCTTCGACGCCCGGTGGACGCGGATCCCGCAGACGGTCGCGGCGCCACGGTTTCCGCCGCTCCCGATCCCGGCGAACGCTCCCCGCTTTCGATGGCCGAGCCCAGGGCCTACAGTCTTCCGGCCGACGCGGGTGCGAGGGTCGCCGCCCGCCGGTCACGCGCGGCCGCGAGAGGCGAAGGTGCGTCACGCGACCGACCGGGTCACGGGCGACCGACGCCGAGCGCTCGACGCCGCGCGACCGCGGCCCGGCCCGGCCCGTCACCGACGAACGACCCGCGCGATCGCACCCCGCCGGAGCGTTCGCCCGACACGCGCCCGCCGCTGCTCACCTCGGACCGCGCCCCGCCGACGCCCCGCACTCGCGCTGCACCCGCAGCGCACCGCACCCTTCCGACTCCCATGCGACACTTCCTGCACTCGAAGATCCACAAGGCCACGGTCACCGAGGCCAACCTGGACTACGTCGGCTCGGTCACGATCGACGAAGCCCTCATGGAGCTGGCCGACATCCGCGAGTTCGAGCAGGTGCACATCGTCGACAACACGAACGGCGCGCGCATCGTGACCTACGCGATCCGCGGCGAGCGCGACTCGGGCGTGATCGGCGTCAACGGCGCGGCCGCGCACCTCGTCCACGAGGGCGACGAGATCATCCTGATGACCTACACGATGGCCGAGGAACCCGCCGACCCGATCTGCGTGCTGGTGGACGAGAAGAACGCCTTCGCGCGCTACCTGCGCGAGACCGCGCGCACGGTCCCCTCCTTCTGAGCGCAGGCTTCCGACATCCGTCGGAGCGGCGCCGCTCCGAGCGGTACCACCCCACGACGCCAGCCGACGCGCCGGCCCCGCGCGAGGGCGCTCGCGATCCGCACGGCGCGGATCGCGGGCGCCCTCGCCCCGTTCACTCGGCCCTCTCGACCGGGCGCGTTCACCGGGCGCGTTCACCGGGCACCGTCACCGCCCGCGCGCGTCGGCGCGCCCCACCACCGCCACCTCCACGCGCGCGGCGCCGGCGGCGCGCAGGGTCCGCGCCGCGGCCTCGACCGTGCCGCCCGAGGTGAGCACGTCGTCGACCAGGAGCACGCGCGCGCCGGCGAGGGCGCGCCGCGCGCTCCGTCCGGCCGGAACGAAGACGCCGGTGAGGTCGCCGCGCCGCCGCGGTGCGCCCAGGGCGCCCCGCGGCGGGTCCGCGCGGCGCCGCGCGAGCGCGCGTCGGTGCGGCCGCCCGAGCACCTCGGCCACGCGCGCGGCCAGCAGGTCCGCCTGGTCGTAGCCGCGCTCGGCCCGCCGCAGGCGATGGAGCGGCACCGCCACGACCGCGTCCGGACCCGGTTCGGCCGACGCGCGCCGCGCGAGCGCACCCAGCGCCGTCCCCAGCTCGTACGCCAACTCCCGCCGCCCGCCGTGCTTGAACCGCAGGAGCCAGGTCCGCACGCCGGGCTCGCCGTCCTCCGCTTCGTCGCGCGCGTAGGGCGCCAGCGCGATCACGCGCTCGAACGCCGGCGGCGCGGTGCGACAGGCGCGGCACAGCCCGCCGTCGAGCGGCCGCGCGACGGAACACGCGCACCGCCCGCAGCGCGGACCCACGAGCCCGCGCGACCAGGCGCGCTCGCACCCGCACGCGCCGCGCGCTCCGCGACACAGCGGACACACCCCCGGCACCAGCGCCTCACCGAGCGCCCGCGCCGCGCGCCACGCCACGGCTCGCCCACGCGTCATCGCTTCGCTCCCGTCCATCCCACGGAAGGACGGCGTCCCCACGCGGCGGTTGCGATCCGCACGGAGAAAACCTGCGCGCCGGTTCGCGTACGAGCGAGTTCGAGCACGGGCGCGCTCGACCACGCGCGAGTGCGGTCACCCGCGGCATCGATCGAACACGGTACCGATCGATCACTGCATCGATCGACACGACACTCGATCGACACGACACTCGATCGACACGACACTCGATCGACATGGTCTCGATCGACACGACCTCGACCGGACACCGCCTCGACGAAGGACGGGCTCGACCCCGCACGGGCCGGATCCCCGCGCCGGCCGGGATCAGACGGCTTCGTCGCCGTAGCCGCGCCCGTCGCCGCCGTCGCCCGCGGCGCCCACCTCGTCGAGCTCCATCTCCGACTCGGTGCTGCGCGCCAGCTGCGCGCGCGACGGCACGCGCGGTTCGCGGCGCAGCGCCGTGGACGCGGCGTGCGGCAATCGCACGCGCGCGCGCACGCGGGCCGCGTAGCTCTGCACCGTGTCCTCGTGCAGCATCTCCACGTCGAACAGCTCGCCCACTTCGCGCGTCAGCTTCGAGTCGGCCTCGAGGTCGACCTCGCCCTCGACCAACAGCTGTCGCACGTAGCGCTGGAACAGGCGCCGCGACACCCACCAGCCGAAGAGCTGCGCGAGCGCGACGGCGCCCACCGTCAGCCCGACCCACAGGATCGGGAACTCGCGGTCGACCGCTTCCTGCTGCGACGCGCGCCCGAACAGCTCGAGTCCGAAGCCCGACAGCATCAACAGGAAGCCGAGCGTGACCTGGACGCGGTGGAAGATGTAGGTGCGGATCGAGCCCAGGCGCTGGCGCTCGAGCCCGAACGCGTCGCGCAGCATCTCGCGCGGATCGCGGAACAGGATCGCGTTGGCGAGCAGGAAGGTGCCCGCGATCGCGAGCACGATGCCCACGACGACCCAGTCCGGCTGACGCAGGACGTCGGCGGTGCTCGCGGAGCGGATGCCCGCGGTGGCCAGCGCCACCTGGTCGGTCAGCGCGGCGCGGAGCGAGTCGGCGGAGGACTGCATCGGCCGAATCAGCCTAGGCGGGGCCGCGACGAGCGCGCAAGCGACTGTAGGATCCCGCGCCCATGGACGCTCCCGACCCCGCCGACGAGGCCCCTGGCGACGAGGCCGCCGACGACCGCTCCCTCGCCGCCGAGGCCCGCCTCGCCCGCCTCTCGGTCCCCGCCGAGCGGCGCGCCGCGGTCCTGGCCGACCGCGAGCGGATCCTGGCCGCCTTCGAGAGCCTGCAGGCGGTGGACGTCGAGGGCGTCGAGCCGCTGCACCAACCGCTCGTCGGCGAGGGTGCCGAACGCGACACGCGCCGGGACGCTCCGGAGGCCTCGCCGTCGTTGGCCGACGCGCTGCTCGCGCGCGGACCCGCGGTCACGGACGATCACTTCCAGGTCCCCAAGACGGTCGACGCGTGAGCGCGGACACGAACAGGGGCGCGAGCACGGGCGCGAACCTCGACGCGACCGCGCTGGCCGAGCGGATCCGCAGCGGCGCGATCACGGCGCGCGAGGTCGTGGACGCCGCGCTCGAACGCGCGCGCGCCGACCGCTTCGGTGCGGTGCGCAGCGTCGACGAGGAAGCGGCGCGGCGTCGCGCCGACGAACTCGACGCGACACGCGCGACGCACGGCGAAGCGGTCGGGCCACTGCACGGCGTCCCGATCCTCCTCAAGGCGAACCTGTGTCGCCTCGGCAGCACGACCGACTGCGGTTCGGCGCTGCTCGCGAGCTACCGCCCCCCCCACAGCGCGACCGCCGTCGATCGTCTGGAGATCGCCGGCGCGGTCGTGATCGGCACGACGCACATGGACGAGTTCGGCATGGGCTCGACCGGCGAGCACTGCGCGTTCGGACGGACGACGAACCCGCGCACGCCGAGCGGCAGTGCGCCACTCGCGCCGGGCGGCTCGTCGAGCGGTTCGGCCGCGGCCGTCGCTGCGGGCATCGTGCCCATCGCACTCGGCTCCGACACCGGCGGTTCGGTGCGCCAGCCCGCGGCCTTCTGCGAGGTCTTCGGCCACAAGCCGACCTGGGGCGGCGTGTCGCGCTTCGGGCTCGTCGCCTTCGCGTCGTCGCTCGACACGGTCGGCGCTCTGGCGCGCAGCGCGCGCGACCTCGAGCTCGTGCTCGCCTGCATGGCGGGACGCGATCGCTACGACGCGACGACCTTCGACCTGGACGTGGAGCGTCGCCCGAGCGACCTCGCAGGCGTGCGCATCGGCGCGATCGACGCGCGCGCGATGCCGGGCGTCGCCGAGGACGTGGCCGCGGCCTACGCGAGCACGCTCGAACACGCGCGCGAGCTCGGCGCCGCGATCGAACGGATCGAGCTCCCCCACCTCGAGCACGGCGTCCCGGCCTACTACGTGATCGCGTCGGCCGAGGCGTCGAGCAACCTCGCGCGCTACGACGGCGTGCGCTACGGTGCGCGCGTCGACGGCGACGGCAGCCTCGAGTCGATGACCACCGCGACGCGCGACACTGGATTCGGGCCCGAGGTGGCGCGCCGCGTGCTGATGGGCACGCACGTGTTGTCGAGCGGCTTCTACGACGCGTGGTTCGATCGCGCCGCGCGCGTGCGTCGCCTCGTGGTGCGCGACTTCGAGGCCGCGCACGCGGCGGTCGACCTGGTCGCGCTGCCGACGGCGCCGACGCCGGCGTTCGAACTGGGTTCGGTGCGCGATCCGCTCGAGCTGTACCGCGGCGACGCGCTCACCGTGCCGGCGAGCCTCGCGGGACTGCCGGCCACGAGCCTGCCCGCGCTGCGCGACGGCGACGGCGGGCGACCGGGTATCGGCGTGCAGTTGATCGGACCCGGCGGCGCCGACATGCGCGTGCTCGCGGCGGCGCGCGCGCTGCGACCCGCTGCCGTGGACGCGGTCGACGCCCTCGACGCGAGCGGAGGTGCGGCGTGAGCACCTTCGCCACCGAACGCGGCTACGAGGTCGTCGTCGGCCTCGAGGTGCACGCGCAGCTCGCGACCGGCGCGAAGCTGTTCGCGCCCGAGCCGTACCACTTCGGCGCGCCGCCCAACTCGCTGATCTCGGTCGTCTCGACCGCGCAGCCCGGCGCGCTGCCCGTGCTCGACCGCGCGGCCGTCGACCTGGCGCTGCGCGTCGCGCTCGCGCTCGAGTGCGAGATCGCGAGCGAGAGCCGCTTCGACCGCAAGCACTACTTCTACTGCGACCTGCCGAAGGGCTACCAGATCACGCAGTTGTTCCGGCCCTACTGCAGCGGCGGGCGCGTGCTGCTCGCGGACGGGCGCGCGGTCGCGCTCGAGCGCATCCATATCGAGGAGGACGCGGGCAAGGCGGTCCACGACCGCGGTCCCTACACGCTCGTCGACCTCAATCGCGCGGGCGTTCCGCTGATCGAGCTGGTGACGACGCCGACGCTGACGGGCGCCGACGACGCGGTCGCGTTCATGGAGAGCTACCGCGAGGTGCTCGTCTACACCGGCGCGTCCGACGCCGACATGGAGAAGGGCAACCTGCGCTGCGACGTGAACGTGTCCGTGCGTCGTCCGGGCGAAGCGCTGCGCACGAAGGTCGAGCTGAAGAACCTCAACTCGCTCAAGAGCGTGCACGCCGCCGTCGAGTACGAGGCGCGCCGACAGGTCGAGGCCTACGAGGCCGGCCGCGACGACCAGGTGATCCAGGAGACGCGCCTGTTCGACACCGATCGCGGCGAGACGCGCACGATGCGTTCGAAGGAGGACGCGCACGACTACCGCTACATGCCCGACCCGGACCTGCCGCCGGTGTTCGTGTCGGCCGAGCGCGTCGAGGCCGTGCGCGCGACGCTCCCCGAACTCGCGCACGAGCGGCGCGCCCGCTACGAACGCGACCTCGGCCTGTCCGCCTACGACGCCGGCGTGCTCACCGCCGATCGCGAGGTGTCGGACCTGTTCGACGCCGTGGTCGAACGCACGGGGACGAACGCCGCCAAGCAGGCCGCGAACTGGATCAGCAACCAGTTGCTCGGCGCCCTCGCCGGCGACGACATCGAGGCGACCACCGTCGCCGAGCTCCCCTTCGGCGCCGACGAACTCGCCGAGCTCGTGCAGCTCGTCGAGGAGGGCACGCTGCACACGAAGGGCGCGCGCGAGGTGTTCAAGAAGCTCGCGAGCGAAGGCGGTTCGCCGTCGGCGTGGGTCGAGTCGCTCGGCCTCGCCGCCGTGCGCGACGCCGGCGCCGTGGAGGCCTGGTGCGCGCAGGCGATCGAAGCCAACGCGAAGGCCGCGGACGCCGTGCGCGGCGGGAACGAGAAGGCCGCCGGCGCCCTGGTCGGCGCGGTGATGAAGCTCTCGGAGGGCCGCGCCGATCCGGGCGAGGTCCGTGAGACCCTACTGCGCCTGCTCCGAGCCTGAGGCCCGACCGCCCGCGGTCGCCGCGCAACCGCCGACCGATCGTGGGCTATGGTTCTGCGACCCCGACCCCTCGCTCCCCATGCCGTTCCCCATCCGTCGCTCCGACCGCGCGCTGCGCACCGCCCTCCTCCTGGCGCTGGCCGCGGCCGCGTCCAGCTGCATCGATCCGCCCCGCGAACAGCGCTACCACGGGGAGGACCACCGCTTCTCCTGGGACCAGGACGACGTCCAGGCCGAGCGCATGAAGGGGATCGTCTACGAGCAGGAGCCCGAGGCCCAGTACGGCGGCCGCCAGGACGACTGAGCGGGGCGCGGTCCGCGCGCCTCCCGGGGCCCCGCGGTTCGCCCGGGCAGGCCCCCTCGCGCCCGGCGCGTCGCATTCCCCCGCTCCCGTTCCGGCAGGAGTAGGCTCGCGCCTTGCAGAGCGCTCGCACCTCGTTCGTCGTCGCCGCCGCGCTCCTCGCCCTCGCTCCGGTGAGCGCGACGGCGCTCGCTCCAGCGCCCCTCCAGGACGCCTTCCCCGACGCCGCGCTCGTGCCGAGCGTGCCGCAGCCCGCGACGCCCGCCAAGCGCAGCATCGACGCGCACGGCGACCTGATCGCGCTCGGCGTGCCCGCCGACACGAGCGTCGGACCGAACCCGGGGACCGTCGCGCTGTTCGAGCGCGGCGACGACCTCACCTGGAGCGAAGTCGCGCTGTTGACCCCCTCGACGCCGACCAGCGCCGTCGGCTCGTCCGTAGCGCTCGACGAGGATCGCCTGCTCAGCGGCGCGCTCGAGCTGCAGACCGCCAGCGTGTTCGAGCGCCAGCCCGACGGGTCGTGGATCGAAGCGGGTCTCCTGCAACCGCCCGCGACGACACCGACCGCCGAGTTCGGCGCGTACTGCGACATCGACGGCGACCGCGCGGTGGTCCTGTCCCTCGACGACTCGTCGTCGGGCGTCGACGCCGGAACGCTGTGGATCTTCGAGCGCGAGGCCGGCGGGACCTGGGCGCTCGCGGACTCCGTGCCCCTGCTCGACGGCAACGGGCTCGCCTTCCTGGCGAAGGGCGTCGTGCTGTCGGGCGACCGCGCATTCGTCAGCGCGCAGGAGATCCACCTCCCGCCGCTCTTCTCGTACCCGGGTGCGATCCAGGTCTACCGGCGCCAGAGCACCGGCGCATGGCAACGCACCGGTCAGATCTCGGCGCCGACGGTCGGTGAGGCCTTCGCGAGCACGGGGTTCGACTTCGACGGGACCCACCTCGCCGTCACGGCGACGCTCTCGGTCGGCGGTCGCATCTACATCTTGCGGGACGACGCCATCGCCGGCTTCACCTTGGTCGACACGATCACCGCCGCACCCGTCGGAACGCTCGTCCGCAAGCTCGGTCGCTCGATGCGACTGGGCGGCGGCCGCCTGGTCACGCTGACCGCGTCCTTCAGCGGGGTCGAGCTGTACGAGCGCGAGCCGGACGGCGACGACTACGAACTCGTGGCCGAGCTCGCCGTGCCGGTCGGCGCGCAGGCGACCGACGTGGTGCTCACGCAGGCGGGCGACCTCGCGGGCGTCCTGGTCTCGAGCGCGACCTGGGACGAGAGCCCGGTCCTCGCCTACACCGCGGGCACGCTGCTGCACGGAACGCCCGAACTCTCGCTCGCCGCCGGTGGCGCCCACGACCTGCTCCTGCGCGGCGGCGAGAGCGGCGCCGGCGCCGCGTACCTCGTCGTCGGTTCGGCGACGGGCGCCGCGCCCGCGGTGCCGCTGGGTGGCGGCGTGACGATCGGCATCGTCCCCGACGCCTACACGGACCTCACGCTCGCGCTCGCGGCACCGATCTCGGGCGCCGCCGGCGTCCTGGGACCGAACGGTGCGGCGAACGCGACCTTCGCGCTGCCCGCCGGCTTCGCTCCGGCGCTCGCCGGCACGGCGCTCTTCCACGCGTACCTAGCGATCGACACGACGACCTTCCAGGTCGCCGCGAGCAACACGGTGCGCCTCGACCTCGTGCCCTGACGGAGCGTCCGGCCGGCAGCGCCGGGCCGGCCGACCCCCACTACTCCCACTCGATCGTCGACGGCGGCTTGCTCGAGATGTCGAGGACGACGCGGTTGATGCCGCGCACCTCGTTGATGATGCGATTGCTGATGCGACCGAGCAGCTCGTGGTCGAGGTGCGCCCAGTCCGCGGTCATCGCGTCGAGCGACTCGACCACGCGGATCGCCGCGGCCTGCTCGTAGGTGCGCGCGTCGCCCATCACGCCGACCGAGCGCACGGGCAGGAGCACGGCGAAGTACTGCCACAGGTGCTGGTGCGCGCCGGCGGCCTCGATCTCCTCGCGGACGATCGCGTCGGCCTCCTGACAGAGGGCGACCTGGGAGGCGTTCACCTCGCCGAGGATGCGCACGGCCAGGCCGGGGCCGGGGAACGGCTGGCGGTCGACGAGGCTCGAGGGCATGCCGAGCGTGCGCCCGATCGCGCGGACCTCGTCCTTGAAGAGCTCGCGCAAGGGCTCGACGAGGTCCATCTCGAGATCCTCGGGCAGGCCGCCCACGTTGTGGTGGCTCTTGATGACGGCCGTGTTGCCGCCGTGCGCGGCGACCGACTCGATCACGTCGGGGTAGAGCGTGCCCTGGCCGAGGAAGTTCGCGTTCTCGAAGCGGCGCGCCTGCTCGCGGAACACCTCGACGAACTCGTGGCCGATGATCTTGCGCTTGCGTTCGGGATCGCTGACGCCGGCCAGCTTCGAGAGGAAGCGCTCACCCGCGTCGACCATGGTCAGGTCCATGTGCAGGTGCTCGCCGAACAGCAGTTCGACCGCCTTGGCCTCGTCCTTCCGCAGGAGTCCGTTGTCCACGAAGATGCAGTGCAGGCGATCGCCGATCGCCTGGTGCAGGATCATCGCGGCCACCGAGCTGTCGACCCCGCCCGAGAGACCGAGGACCACCTCGCCGGTCTCGCCGACCTGCGCGCGGATCTTCTCGATCTGGTGCTCGACGATGTTCTGCGGGCTCCAGTCGCCGTCGAGTTCGCAGACGCGGTAGAGGAAGTTCTCGATCACCTCGCGGCCGCGCACGGAGTGGCTGACCTCGGGGTGGAACTGGATGCCGTAGAAGCGCCGGTCCGGATCGCCGATGGCCGCGAAGGGACAGGTGTCGCTCTCCGCGAGCGTCGCGAAGCCGTCCGGGATCGACGCGACCTGGTCGCCGTGGCTCATCCATACGACCGTGTGTCCGGTGATCCCGGCCAACGGCCCCGCGGGATCGACCACGCGCATCGAGGTGCGTCCGAACTCGCGCTTGTCCGCGGGTTCGACGCGGCCGCCGAGCGTCTGCGTCATCCACTGCATGCCGTAGCAGATGCCGAGGACGGGCACGCCGAGCTCCAGCACCTCCTGCGGGATCTCGGGCGCGCCCTCCGCGTACACCGACGCGGGGCCGCCCGACAGGATCACGCCCGCCAGGTCCATCGCGCGCGCGGTCTCGAGCGCGTGCTTCGCCGGCGCGATCTCGCACCACACCTGCGACTCTCGGACGCGACGCGCGATGAGCTGCGCGTACTGCGTTCCGAGGTCGACGATCAGCACACCCTTGGAGTCGTTCATGGCTTCGACCCCGGTGACGGGGCGCGTTCGCGAGCGGCGGCGGGCGCCGCGCTCACTCGTGGAAGTAGTTGGGGGCCTCGCGCGTGATCGTCACGTCGTGGGGATGGCTCTCCTTCATCGCGGCGGAGGTGACCCGCGTGAAGCGCGCCCGCTCCCACAGGTCCTCGATCGTCCGCGAGCCGCAGTAGCCCATGCCGGCGCGCACGCCGCCGACGAGCTGGTAGACGTAGGTCGCGAGCTCGCCCTTGTACGGGACCATGCCCTCGATGCCCTCGGGCACGAGCTTGCCGGGATCGGTGATCTCGCCCTGGCGGTAGCGCTCCTTGCCGCCCTCGACCATCGCGCCGAGCGAGCCCATGCCGCGCACGGCTTTGAACGTGCGGCCCTTGTAGATGATCTTGTCGCCCGGGCTCTCGTCCATGCCCGCGAAGAGGCTGCCGAGCATCACGCACGACGCGCCGCCCGCGAGCGCCTTGACGATGTCGCCCGAGAAGCGGATGCCACCGTCGGCGATGACGGGGACGCCGCTGCCGCGCGCCGCGAGCGCGACCTCGCGCACGGCCGAGAACTGCGGCACGCCGATGCCGGCCACGATCCGCGTGGTGCAGATCGAACCCGGTCCGATGCCGACCTTGATGCCGTCGGCGCCGGCCTCGATCAGCTCGCGCGCGGCCTCGGCCGTCGCGATGTTGCCGGCGATCACGTCGACCGTGTCGTGGCGCTTCTTCAGCTCGCGCACGGTCTCCATCACGTTGGTCGAGTGTCCGTGCGCGGTGTCGACGACGAGCACGTCCACGCCGGCCCCGACCAGGCCCTCGGCCCGGTCGTAGTCCTGCACGCCGATGCCCGCCGCCGCGCGCAGTCGGCCGCGCTCGTCGACCGCCGAGTTCGGGAAGGCGTCGAGGTTGTCGAGGTCCTTCATCGTGATCAGACCCGCCAGTCGCCCCTGCTCGTCGACGATGAGCAGCTTCTCGATCTTGTGCCGGTAGAGCAGCGTCCGCGCTTCGTCGAGCGAGGTCGTCGGCGGCGCGGTGACGAGGTCGGTCTTCGTCATCACCTCGCTGACCGGCGTGTCGCCCGAGGTCTCGAAGCGGCAGTCGCGCTTGGTGAGGATGCCGACGACCTTGCGGTCGTGGTCGACGATCGGCACGCCCGAGACGTTCTGCGACGCCATGAGCTCGCGCGCGCGCTCCATCGTCACGTCGGGCGGCAGCGAGAACGGATCGCGGATGATGCCGTTGGCCGAGCGCTTGACCTTGTCGACCTCCTGCACCTGACGCTCGATCGTCAGGTTGCGGTGGATCACGCCGATGCCGCCCGCGCGCGCCAGGGCGACCGCGAGCTCCCACTCGGTGACGGTGTCCATCGCGGCCGACACGAGCGGCACGTTGATGGACACGTTGCGGCTGACGCGCGTGCGCACCTCGGCGTCCTTCGGCAGGACGTCCGAGTGCCGCGGCACGAGCAGGACGTCGTCGTAGGCCAGCCCCTCGGGCAACGCGGAATCGGGGTGCGCCTGGGCACCGGAGCTGTGGTCGACCATCGTCCTCCTCCTCGTCTGGCGCGGCCGCGCGCGCTCGGGAAGGCGACGGGTGGCTTCCTCGAACGTGTCGTACCGGCGTTGGAAGCGCCCCAGCGTATCCCTGCCCAGCGGGCCGTCCAAGCCGCGACCGCCGTGAACGAAAGAGGGTCCGAACGCCGCGCGAGATGCACGACGCCCGGACCCAGAAGAAGGAGGAGGTAGGAGCGCTGTCGGTCGCCGCGCGCCCCGGCCTTGATCGTCCCCGCCGGACCCGTCCCCAGTGTCCCGCCCGAAGGACGCGCCGGGCCCCGCCACCGCGCGGCTCCCGCACCCCGTCTACCCTCCGCAGGTCGTGTCCGCGCCCCTCCAGACCCTGCACATCTTTCCGGGTTTCGCCGTGGGCGGGGCCCAGATGCGCGCCGTGCGCCTGGTCGAGGCCTTCGGCGACGACTACGCCCACGCGGTCGTCGGCCTGTCCGGCGACCGCGCGGGCTACGAGCTGCTCGCGGACCCGGCGTCGATCGAGTGGATCGAGCCTCCGCCGCGGGCGGGCACGCTGAAGACGGCCCGTGCCCTGGCGCGCCTCCTGCGCGCGCGCCGACCCGACCTCGTCCTGACCTACAACTGGGGCGCGCTCGACGGCGTGCTCGCCGGACTCGCCTCGCGGCGGCGCGCGCTCGTCCACCACGAGGACGGCTTCGGCGCCGACGAGGTGGAGCGGCGCCACACGCGGCGCAACCTGACGCGCCGCTTCGTCCTGCCCGGCGCCCATCGCGTCGTCGTCCCCAGCCACGTGCTCGCGGGCATCGCGCGGCGCGAGTGGAAGCTGCGCGAGAGCCTGGTCGAGCTCATCCCCAACGGCGTCGACACGACGCGCTTCGCGCCCGCGGACGCGAAGGGCGCGAACACGATCGGAGAAGAGCGCGCGCGGCTGCGCGCCGAGCTCGGCATCCCCGCCGAAGCCTTCACCACCGTCACCGTGGGCGGGCTGCGACCCGAGAAACGCGCGGACCGCGCGCTCGAGGCGCTCGCCCAGCTGCCGGGCGCGCACGCGATCCTCGTGGGCGACGGACCCGAGCGCGCGACGCTCGAGGCGCGCGCTCGCGGCACCGACCTCGCCGGTCGCGTGCACCTGGTCGGGCCGCGCCGCGATCCCGCGCCCTACCTGCGCGCGGCCGACGCGTTCTGTCTGCCGAGCGACACGGAGCAGATGCCGATCGCGATGGTCGAGGCGATGGCGGTCGGTCTGCCCGTCGCGGCCACGGGAGTGGGCGACGTGCGGCCGATCCTGCCCGACGCGCAGCACGCCGCGATCGTGGAGCTCGGCGACGCGGACGACCCCGCAGCGGCGCTGGCCGCGGCGCTCGCGGGACTGGCCGCGGACCCCGACCGCGCGGCCCGACTGGGCGCGGCGAACCGCGCGCGCGTGCTCGAGCACTACACCGAGGACGCGATGGTCGCGCGCTACGACGCGCTGTACCGCGCCGCCGCGGCCCTCGACCGGCGCTGAGCGCGACGGAGCGGCGCCGCGGGGACCTTCGAGCGGGCTTCGCGCATGGGCCCGGGAGCGGTGGGCGGTACCATGCTCGGCTCGCGAGCGTCAGCCGACGACCGCCCGCACCCGACCCCAGGAATGAGCAGCCCCGTGCACATGAGCACCGAGACCGTCCGTGGCCTGCGCTTCGACCTGCTCGAGCGCATCGCCGACCGCGCGTTCGCCCAGATGGTGGCGATGATCCACATCGCCAACTCGCGCAAGGACAAGGACCCGAGCGATCCCAAGGTCGGCGGGCACCCGGCCGCCTGCGCCAGTTCCTTCCACATCCTCGGCGCCCTGCACCTGGTGGTGCGCGAGCCGCAGGACTTCGTGTGCTGCAAGCCGCACGCCTCCCCCATCGACCACGCCTACCACCACCTCATGCGGCTCTTCCGCCGCGAGGACGGCACCTGGCTGACCGACGAGGAGGCCGAGGGCGCGATGGAGCGCCTGCGCAAGTTCGCGCAGCCGGGCGCGTCGGACGTCTTCCAGAGCTACCACGCGAAGTCGGACCCCGACTCGTTCCACTTCCTCCCGTCGGGCACGGTCGGCATCCCCCCGGTCAACGCGATCTTCCTCGCGCTGGCCTACCGCTACGCCGCCGACCACGGCTTCGAGGTCCCCGAGGACGCGCACTTCTGGGCGCTCATGGGCGACAGCGAGTTCCGCGAGGGTTCGCTGTTCGAGGCGATGCCGGAGGCGTCCGAGCGCAAGCTCGGGAACGTCACCTGGATGATCGACTACAACCGCCAGAGCCTCGACGGCACGCGCGGAGCCTGGGAGGACGGCGCGACCATCAACGACGCGGACCGCATCGAACGCACCGCGCTCGCCAACGGCTGGAAGGTCATCCAGGTGCGACACGGACGCCGCCGCCTCGAGGTCTTCGAGAAGACCGGCGGCAAGGCGCTCAAGCGCCTGCTCGAGGGCGGCCTCGCCGACTACGAGTTCCAGCTGCTGCTGTTCCGCCGCGACGCCGAGCTCGTTCGTCGCTCGCTGACCGCCGCCGACCCGGCCTGCGCGCCGGTGCTTGAGCAGCTGTCGGACAACCAGCTGCTCGCCGTCCTCGGCGACGTGGGCGGACACGACATGCACTGCGTCGCGGAGGCGATGAGCCTGTCGCGCACCGAGCCCGACGTGCCCTACCTCCTGATCATCCACACGATCAAGGGCTTCGGCCTGGAGTGCTACGCCGACCCGGCGAACCACTCCACGCTCCCGTCGAAGAAGGAGGTCCAAGCGGTCCTCGAGCGCAACGGTCTGTCGATGGAGCGACCGTTCGCGCACTTCCGCGACGACAGCGAGGAGGCGCGGTTCCTGGCGGAGCGCGCCGAGGTCTTCCGACGCGGCATGGACGCGCACGAGGAGCTCGCCCAGCGCAACCGCGAGGCGATCCGACGCCGCGTCGACGACGCCGGCGGCGTCCCCGAGTCGCTCGGCATCGACCTGTCGATGTTCCCGATCGCCCACACGCAGCAGATGTGGGGCCAGATCGCGGCGAAGCTCGTCCGCATCGCGACCCACGGTCTGGGCGGCGCGCCGATCGGCGGCGCGGCCAAGGCCGAGGCCGAGCTCGACGCCTTCGAGAAGCAGTGGGCGCCGGCCGCGGACATGATCCTGACGCTGTCCCCGGACGTGGGCACGTCGACGCAGATCGCGCCGACGATGAACAGCCGCATCTACGGCGCGGACGTGATCGACAAGGCCTCGCTCGACCGCGACGCGTCGCGCTTCGAGGCGCGCCACCCCGAGCTGCTGCAGCACCGCGACAAGTTCACGCGCCACGTGCGTTTCGAGATCTGCGAGCAGAACTCGATGAGCGCCGCGGGCTCCTTCGGGATGATGAACGCGTACACCGGCATCCCGCTGATGCCGATCATGACGGTGTACGACTTCTTCCTGAAGCGCGCCCTCGACCAGCTCTACTACAACGTCTACTGGCGCAGCGAGTTCGTCCTGATGTCCACGCCGTCGGGCGTGACGCTCTCCCCCGAGGGTGCCCAGCACTCCTGGAAGAGCGACATCCAGATGCCGAACCTCATCACCTGGGAGCCGGCGTTCGCGGTCGAGATGGACTGGATCCTCTCCGACGCGATCGCGCGCCAGGTCGAGGGCCGCAACGTCGGTCGCTCCGGCGTCCTGATCCGCGGCGTGACGCGCGGGCTGAAGCAGAAGGACCTGCTCGAACACCTGCGCCGCCACGCTTCGAACAAGCAGGCCCTGCCGGAGGGCACGCTGCTCGCGCCCGCCGGGTCGGACTGGAGCGACGCCACCGACGAGTCGACCCTCGACGCGAAGGACGACGCGACGCTGCTCGCGGACCTGCGCCGCGAAGTGCTCGCCGGCGCGTACTACCTCGTCGACCGGCGCGGCTACGCCGGCTACGAGCCGGGCGACAACGTGGTCCAGCTGTTCTGCATGGGCTCGCTCGTGACCGAAGCGGTCGCGGCGTCCGAGCGCCTGCTCGAGCGCGGCGTGTTCGCCAACGTGATCGTGGTCACCTCGCCCGAGCTCCTGTGCGGCATCCTCGGCCACGAGGACGACTACCGGCACCTGACCGAGGGCCTGGGCGTGACCGGCGACCTGTTCGCCGTCCCGCAGGCGCCGCGCGACGCGGCCGAGCTCGTCACGATCGCCGGCCGCCGCGTGCCGATCGTCTCGGTGCACGACGGCGAGGCCGGTCTGCTCGACAACCTCGGCTCGATCGTCGGCGTCAAGCAGCTGTCGCTCGCGGTGCGTCGCTTCAGCAAGTGCGGTCGCCCCGAGGAGGTGTACGGCTACCAGGGCATCGACGCCGACGCGGTGGTCGAAGCCTGCGGCCGCGCGCTGGCCGAGACGGCCCTCGAGTCCGTGCAGGTCGGTCGCGGCGTGCTCGGACAGCTCGAGGGGCGCACCCCCGAGCGTCCGCACTGGCGCGAACTCTGGCCGTCGGCCGAGTGAGCGCGCGGCCGGACGACGAAGCGGTCCAGGGCGCGTACGCGTCCGGCCCCGAGTGGGCGCGCGCCGCGCCGCCGCCGGTCGCGCGCCGCGACGGGGACCCGCGAGCGTTCGAGCCCTTCGAGCTGCTCGGCAGCGAGCGGGTCTACGACTCGCCGTGGTGCGGCCTGCGCCGCGACTTCATCCGCACCGCGCCCGGCGCCGAGCAGGACTACCACGTGTTCGAGGTGACGAACGCCGTGGCGGTCGTGCCCTTTCTGCCCGGCGGTGACCTGCTCCTCTTGTGGCACCACCGCCACCCGGCGGGGCGCAGCCAGTGGGAGGTCCCCGCGGGCCGCATCCACGCGGACGAGGACCCGATCGACGCCGCCCGGCGCGAGCTGCTCGAGGAGACCGGCTGCCGCGCGCGCGAGGTCGTGCCGCTGCCGGGCTTCTTCCCGACCGGCGGCGTGAGCGCGCACTACGCCCACGCCTTCGCCGCGCTCGACTGCGAGCAGGTGGCGGAGCTCGAGCTGGAGCCGGCCGAGCGCCTCTCGGTCCACCGCGTCGCGCGCGACGAAGCGCGCGCGCGGCTCGTCGCCGGCGACTACGCGGACGCCTTCACCTCCCTGTCGTTGTTCTACGCCTTCGCGCGCCTGGGCGACTGAGCGCGCGCCGGCCTCGCGCGCGCGTCAGCGCGGCGTGACGACGAACTCGGTGGCCTTGATCGCCACCCAGACCCGCGCGCCGCCCGCGAGGCCGAGCTCGTCCACGGCGCCGGGCGTCACCTCGGCCACGACGGGGACCGGACCGTCGAGGCGCACGCGCACGCGGTCGAGCGAGGGCTCGACGGCCGCGACGACCGCGCTCCACACGTTGCGCGGCGAGCCCGCCGGGCGCTGCGGGAAGAGCGACACCGCCCGGGGGTGCAGCGCCACGAGCACCTCGCCGCGCGCGTCGGTCGCGACGACGAGCACCGCGTCGCCGCCCGCGACGCGCACGCGCCGACCGTCGGCCACGCCCGCGAACACGTTGAGACCGACCAGGTCCCCCACGTACCGCGAGCCGGGGCGCGCCGCGAGCTCCGCGAGCGTGCCCTCCTGCACCACGCGCCCCGCCTCGAGGACGACGATGCGATCGGCGAGCGCCGCGGCGTCGGCCGCGTCGTGCGCGACCACGAGGCGCGGGCCGTCGAAGGCGCGTAGGTGCACCGCGAGCTCGCGGCGCAAGGCGTCCTTGCCGCTCGCGTCCACCGCCGAGAGCGGCTCGTCGAGCAGGAGCGCACGCGGCTCGCGCGCCAGCGCGCGCGCGAGGGTCACGCGCTGGGCCTGCCCGCCCGAGAGCGCCGCGGGGCGCGTGCGCGGGTCGAGGGTGACGCCGGTGCGCTCGAGCCAGGCCCGCGCGCGCGCGCGCGCCTCGCCGCGCGGGACGCCGAGCGCGCGCGGGCCGAAGGCCACGTTGCCCTCGATCGACAGGTGCTCGAACAGGAGCGGCTCCTGGAACACGACGCCGACGCCGCGCGCCTCGGGCGGCACGAAGCGCCCGGTCGACGGCTCGTCCCAGATCGCGTCGCCGCAGGCCACGCGCCCCGCGTCGATGGCGAGCGCGCCCGCGAGCACGCCCAGGCAGGTGGACTTCCCGGCGCCGTTGGGACCCACGAGCGCCACCGTCTCGTCCGCGCCCACGCACAGCCGCACGCGCAGGTCGAGCGCGCCGCGGCGCAGCGCGAAGTCGGCCGTGAGCGTCATCGCGTCGTGGCACCCACGAACCAGCGACGGCGCAGGGCGAACAAGAGCCCCGCGCTCACCGCGACCATGAGCAGACTGAGCACGATCGCCGCTTCGGGATCGGACTCGAGCGCCGTGTGCACGGCGAGCGGCATGGTGCGCGTGGCGCCCTCGAGGTTGCCGGCGAAGGTGATCGTCGCGCCGAACTCGCCCAGCGCGCGCGCCCAGGCGAGCACGAGGCCCGCGCCGAGCGCGGGCGCCACCGCCGGAAGCGTCACGCGGGTGAACACGCGCCACGGCGAAGCGCCGAGCGTGGCCGCCACGGTCGGGAGCCGCGCGTCGAGCCCGCGCAGCCCGCTCTCGGCGGTCAGCACGAAGAAGGGCAACGCCACGTAGGTCGCCGCGACCACGACGCCCGCGAACGCGAAGGTGAACTGCACGCCGAACAGGCGCGCGAGCGGTTCCCCCACCAGACCGCTGCGTCCGAACGCGAGCAGCAACGCGACGCCCCCGACCACGGGCGGCAGGACCATGGGCAGCGTGACGAGGACGCGCACGACCGCGCGCAGGCTCGAGCGCCCCGACGCGAGCCACGCGGCGAGCGGGAGACCGAGCACCACGACCAGCAGCGCGGCGGCGAGCGAACTCTGGAGCGAGAGGACGAGTGCGTCGAGCACCGCGTCGCTCGCCAGGCGCTCGAGGAGGTCGGCCCACGGGACGCGCGCGAGGAGCCCCGCGAGCGGCGCGAGCAGGAACAGCCCCGCGAGGACGGCCAGGGGCGCCAGACCGCGCGGGAAGCTCCGACCCACGCGCGTCACGCGTCGTCCCCCCGACCGGACGCGCCCACCGCGCTGAACCCGTGGGCCTCGAGGATCGCGGCGCCCGCCGCCGAGCGCACGAAGTCGGCGAAGCCGGCCGCGTGCGGATCGCCCTCGGCGCCGTCCAGCAGCAGCAGCGGGTACTCGATGCGCGGCGCCGCCTCCCCCTCGATGGCGAAGCCGTGGAGTTCGCCGGCCACGGCCGCCGCGTCGGTCGTGTACACCACGCCGGCGTCGGCCTCGCCGAGCCGCACCTTGGCCACCACGGCGGACACGCTGGGCTCGTCCGACGCCGAGCGCACCGCGACTCCGGCCGCCGCGAGCGCGGCGCGCGCGTAGCGGCCCGCCGGCACCTCGGGTCCGCACAGGAGCACGACCAGGTCGTCGCGCGCGAGGTCGGCGAGGTCCGCGACCGAGGCGTCCCGCGCGATCACCGCGAGCCGGTTCGTGGCGAAGACGGTCGGCGCGCCGAGCGCGCGCCCCGACTCCACGACCCGCTGCGCGCTGGCGCGGTCGGCGGTCGCCAGCACCGCCGCGGGCGCGCCTTCGCGCAGCTGGAGCACGAGGCGCGGCGTACCGGCGGTGTGCAGCTCGAGGCTCGCGCCCGGGTGCGCCGCCTCGTAGGCGGCGACGAGCTCGCCGAACGCGCGCGTCAACGACGCGGACGCCAACACCCGGGTGGTCGCGTCGCCGGGCCGCGCGTCGCCGCAGGCCGCGGCGAGCGTGGCGACGAGCGCCAGGGCGCACGCGGCGCGCAGCCCGCATACCTTCGCGACGACGCTCATGGCAGGATTCGACCGCTCGGACGCACTCACTGCAAGTCCGCGGACCGAAGCGCTCGCGCGGCGGCTCAGCCGGCCTCGTGGTCGAGGACGGCGCCCCGCGCCAGGAGCCGCTCGCGCAGCGCGGCGTAGTCGGTGTCCTGCACCGCGCGATCCCGCTCGAGCGCCTGGACCGCGGCCGCGCCGCAGGCCTGACCGAGGGCCATGAAGACGGGCTCCATGCGGATGGAGCCGAAGGCGATGTGCGTCGCACTGACGGCGGTCGGCGTGAGCACGTTCGTGGTCGCACCGACGGGCGGCAGGACGACGCCGAGGTCGATCGGGTACGGGCCGCCGGGCGACACCTGAACGTCGCCCTCGTTGCGCACCTGGCCGTCCGCGTCCGCGTGGCGCCACACGTTGTGCGAGTCCATGTTGTAGGAGCCCAGCGCGATCGGACGCTCGACGGCCTCCTCGCGCCGCACGTGGCGCTCGGTCTGGACGAAGTCCGAGCGCATGCGCCGCGCCTCCCGCACGTAGACGGCGTGCGGCCAGCCGTCCGTCGACGCGTACTCGTCGGCGGCCAGGCCCCACGGGGCGTGGAAGTCGCGGATCTCGCGCGGTACGCGCGGGTGGTTCTGGAGCGTCCACAGGTGGCCGCGCTGCCAGCGCTCGTGCGCCGCGACGATCCGCGCGCGCTCGGCGTCGCTCGCGAGCGGGTAGGCGTGGTTGCCGCCGACGAAGTCGCTGGACGCGCCGTTCCAGTTGTTCGAATCGGTCTTGCGATTCGGCATCAGGTCGAGCGTCAGGAAGTTCTTCGTCTGCCCCGCCTCGATCGAGCGGAAGAGCAGCTCGTGGGCGCGCTCGTCGTAGTCCTCGGGCGGCGCCACGGGCAGGCGGTTGTCGGGCACGTCCGTGAGCGCCAGGCGGAAGCAGTAGGCCTGGACGCCCAGGTCCGCGCTGCCGTCCGGCGGCATGGCCGCGCGCACGCCCTCGAGCAGGCCCGAGTCCGGGTCGCCGGGCACCCGGTACGCGCTGACGCCGGGCGGGAACTGGTTCTTCAGCGCGCGCGCCGTCTGCACCCCGTTCAGCGTCTCACCGAACTGCGCGTTGGCCTCGCGGCCGACGACGAAGGGCACGCGCGCCAGGTCGATCAGGTCGCCCTCGTAGGTGGCGTCGACGAAGACCCGCGCGCGCCAGCGGCGCCCGTCGGTCGTGCGCACCTCGGTCAGGCGGTCGCCGGCGAACACGCCGCCCGCCGCGCGGTCGAGGGGCGCGCCGAGCTCGACCGCGACGTCGGTCGGCGCGATCCAGTCGGCGAAGACGCCCTGCGCGATGCTCGGCTCGAACAGCCACATCGTGCGCCGCTCGCCGTCGATCGCCGCCGTGCCCTGGCCGCGGTTGCCGAAGGCGGAACGCGGTTGCCAGCGCCACGCGGCCTCGTCCGCGTAGCGATCGAAGATCCGCCCGTAGAAGGCGCGCGCCAGCCCCCCGATCGTCTCCTTCTTGCCGGTGTCGCTGAAGCCGAGGCCCGCGGAGCTCATCCCGCCGAGCACGCGCCCCGCCTCGAGCAGCGCGACGCGCGCTCCCGCCGCGGCGGCCTCGAGCGCGCAGGTGACGCCCGCGCTCGTGCCGCCGACGATCACCAGGTCGTACTCCCGCGCGCGCGCGCTCGCCCCGGGCCCGGCGCAGGACAGGGCCATGGCCCCCGCCGCCGACGCGCCGCCGACGAGGAGCGTGCGGCGGTCGAACCGGCGCGCGCGCGTCATCACTGCGCGGCCGCGGGATCCGCGAGCCGGGCGAGGTCGGTCGCCTCCGTGAACTCGAGCGCCTCGGAGTTCAGGCAGTAGCGCAGCCCGGTCGGAGCGGGCCCGTCGGGGAACACGTGACCCAGGTGGCCGCCGCAGCGCGTGCACTCGATCTCGGTGCGCGGCACGCGCAGCTTGAAGTCCTGGTGCTCGGTGATGTTCTCGGCGGCGACCGGCTGGAAGAAGCTCGGCCAGCCCGTGCCCGAGTCGAACTTCGACGCGCTCGAGAACAGCGGCAGCCCGCAGCCGCCGCAGGTGTAGACGCCCTCCAGCTTGTTGTCGAGCAGCGTGCCGCAGAACGGGCGCTCGGTCCCCTCGGCGCGCAGGATCTTGAAGCGCTCGGGGCCGAGCTCGGCGAGCCACTCCGCGCGCGTCTTCTCGACCGCCGGCACCTCGAGCGGACCGACGAGTTCGCCGTCGGCGTCGAAGACGCGCACGCGAACGGTGCGCTGGTCGGCGGCGGGCGTGTCGTCGGCGGCGGAGGTCTCGGAGTCCTTCATGGTCGCGGGCGTGTCGGTGCCCGTGGGCGTGTCGGTGCCGGAGGGCGTCTCGGTTCGGGCGGGCGAGCTCGCCGCGTCCTGAATGTCGTCCTGCGTCCCCGTCGAGCAGCCCAGCGCGAAGGCGAGGGCGGCGAGCGGGAGGGCGAGGCGCGCGGCGAGCGGCGTCGCGGCGTGGGCGTCGGATCGGATCATGGCGTCGTAGGGGCTCCGTCGAGCGTATTCGAAACGACAGGGCGCCCGGGTTTCACCTGGGCGCCCTGCGATGGAGCGCGAGGTACGGGCCGGGCCGCGAGACGTGCCACAGACTCGTGAGGGGAAAGTCGAGCTCGGTCGGCAGGCGCTGCTCGGCGTCGGGCGAACCCAGCTCCCAGATCGGCGGCTCGACCAGATCGAGCGGAGACAACTTCGGAGCGGGAGAACCCGCCGAGGGGCCGCGCTCGAGCGGCAGCGCAGGCTCGGGGTCGACGAGGAGCGAGGGCACGCCGTCGCTGCGGTCGCGGTCGACGAGCACCACGTGCGTGACGCCGAGCGCGTCGAGCAGCGCCTCGGGATCGTCGAGGTCCGCGAACGCTCCGGGGCGCTTGGGCACGAAGTCCCAGCCGCGGTGCCGTTCGTCGAACACGAACAGGTCGCCGAGCGGCACCCAGTCCGTCGTGCCCTCCTCGATCACGCCGGCCTCGACGCCGCCCTCCTCGAGCCAGAACAGCGCGGCCGACTCGCGCGCGCCGAGGTCGCGCCACTCACGAAGGCGCTCGAGGCTCGCGCGGTTGGGCGGGAGCACCGGCCCGTACCGATCGATCGCGAGCACGCCGTCGACGCCGTCCTCGGCGAGCGCGAAGCTGGCGAGCTCGCGCGTGTCGGGCTGCGCGAGCAGCCACGCCAGGCGCGCGCTCTGCACGAACGGAACGAGGAGCAGCACCGCCAACGCGACGCGCGCCGCGCGACCGCGCTCGATGAACGCTCGCGCGCCGACCGCTGCCGGCACGACGAGGAACGCGAGTCCGGGCAAGAGGTAGCGGACGTGGTCGTTCTGGTTCGTCGTGAAGAAGGCGAGCCACGCGAGGCCGAACAGCGTGGGGACGCGCGTGGTGCGCGACTTGATCGCCGTGACGAGGCCGATCAGCGCGAGGAGGCAGATGACCGGGTCGTAGCCGATCATCGCGCGCGACAAACGGGCGAGCGACGCCCAGCGCAGGTCGAGGACGATCGACTGGCCGCCGATCGAGAGGTCGTGCTCGGGTTGTGCCGCGTCGCCGGCGCCCGCGATCGTCTCGGGCGCGCCGTGGACGAGCGCGCCGTTGTAGCCGACCGCGACCGCGAACACGGCGAAGGCCGCGACCGCGAGGACGCCCTGGACGAGGCGCGTGCGCAGGGCCTGCGCGCTCCCCCACCCGGTCGGCCCGAACACCCATGCGAGGCCGGCGACGCCGAGCATCGGCAGGCCCGCTTGGTGCGACGCCGCCGCGGCCGCGCACCACAGCGCGCACACCACGAGCGAACGCGTGCGCCCCGTGCGCAGGTAGGTCGCGGCGGGAACGCACGCCACGAGCCCGAACGCCGTCACGGGCATCCACGGTCGCTCCTGCACGGAGAAGTGCACCGCGAGCAGGCAGGTCGCGGCAAGGTAGGCGCCGATCAGTGCGACGCGGTCCGACGCCGCGCTGCTGCCGTCCGCTTCGCTCCTTTCGGCGTCGTCGTCCCCATCACCTCCGCGCCGGCGCCGCAGCACGAGCCACGCGGCGAGCGGGAACAACAGCCCCAGCAGCGCGATCACGACGCGCGCGGGCAGGTGCACGATCGCCGGGTCGAGCAGCACGCGCTGCTTGAACTCCTCGGTGCCGCCCCAGGCACCCGTCGCGCGCCCCACCGCGTACTGCGCGCCGAAGACGGGCAGCAGCGTGTACGGCAACAGGTTCGGGTAGGTCGAGTAGCGCCCGCTCGGCGGCACGAGCGTCTTCTCCGCCGCCATGCCGAGCGCGCCGCGCACGATGTGCGTGTCCGGCACGTAGCCGGTCTCGGGGAGACCGTGCCCGATGCCGAACAGACGCAGACCGGTGGCCAACGCGAGGATCAGGGCGAGGGGGGCGAAGCGGCGCATCGGGGGAGCGAAGGTCGAGGGGTCGAACGGTCGACGCTCAGCGCCGATCGACGATCGGGACCTCGATCGAGGAGGGACGCAGGCAGCGGTGCGCGTCGCAGACCTGATAGCGGATCCTCACGACGCCGAGCGCGTCCCCGGTCGCGGTCACCGGACGGCGCCACTCGCAGCGGCCCTCCCAGACCATCACGCCCGCCGCACCGCCGTAGGGCATGGCGACGGGCGCCCGCCAGCCATCGCTCGCCTCGAGGTCGGCGCCGAAGCCGTCGCCGAGCACGACGGCCTGGTACGGCTGGCCTGGCGGGACGCGCGCGTAGAGGTGCCAACCGTCCGCGAGGCGCGCGCGCAGCACGATCTCCGCGCCGTCCTCGCCCTCGACGAGGCTCGCCGCGAAGGCGACCTTCGCGTTGCCCGGCGCTTCGGGTTCGATCGGACCGGGCGGCAGCGGCTCGACGAAGAAGCGGTAGCCGCCCACGTCACTGAAGAAGAGGCGCGACTCGACGGGCGCGAGCCACGCCTCCCACTCGGCGCCCGTCGCCAGGTCCTCGCCCGTGTAGGTGCGCAGGAACGCGCGCGCGCGCTCGGCCGCGGCAGCGTCACCCTCACCGTCCTCCGCGCCGAGCACGAGGTCGATCGCCGACCACAGCGAGTCCACCTCGCGGTTGGAGAGCCCCAACGCCAGCGCGTTCTCGTCGAGCACGAAGCGGTACTCCTCGCTCGACCAGCCCAGGTACTCGAGGTGCTCGTCGTACCAGGCCGCGTACGCGTCGACGTCGTCACGGAACCGCTCGTACAGCTCGTCGCCGTGGTAGCGCCGCAGACGCTCCTCGCTGTAGGCCTCGAGCGTCGGCCGCTCGCGGGGACCGCGCTCGAGCCGGCTCGCCTCGTGCGGCTCGAGCTCGCGCGTCTCCCCCTCCTTCGCCAGTCGCTCGTTCTCCGCGTTGTACGCGTCGACCCATTCGACGAAGCCCTCCCACTGCGAAGCGAGGTCGCGGCTGAACGACAGCGCGCCCTCGACGCCCTCGCGCGAGCGAGCGACTTTGCGCACGAGCGGCCGGTGGCCGTCGAACTCGGCAGCCCATGCGACCGTGTTCACGAACAGATTCCGCCCGTTCTGGGTCAGGAACTCCGGCCGCGCGTGGAAGCCCCACAGGACGAGGTTGCCCTGGCGCCCGATCGCGATCGAACGCGAGCCCTTCATGTTGAGGCCGCCGCTCACGACCTCGGTGTCCGGCGAGTCACCGAAGCCCTCGGGCGTCGACACGATGCCCGGCTCCACGCGGAAGCCGTTCTCGTCGCGCCCGTCGCCGAACCCGCGCATCTGGATCCGCAGCGTCGGGATCGTGGCGCCGAGCTCGTCGCCCCCCGGCCAGGTGGCGTAGTGCTCGGGTGTCGGCGTGTCCTCGTAGTTGAGGTCGATCGGTCGCGGACCCTGGAAGACGGTGTGGTTCTCGCGCAACCCGTGCGCGGAGTGGTCGAGGCACATACACAACCAGTCGAGCTTGCTCTCGAAGCTCTCGGCGACCATCACGCCGCCGGCGCCGATCAGCACGCTCGGTCGGTCCCAGTCCTCGGGTAGCTCGGGACGGCTCATCGGCAGGCCGATCGTGGTCTCGGTCGGCCGGACCTCGGCGTCGAAGATGACCACGTCGAAGCCGTCCGCCGACGCGGGGTCGAAGGCCGAGTAGTCGGCGAACGCGGCCGCGGCGAAGTGTTCGCCGAGCAGCGCGACGAACTGACGCGTGCGTTCGCTGTCCGCGGTGCCCGCGTAGAGCACGCGCTGCGGCAGCTTCTCGAGGACGGGCGCGGGAACGGCCGCGTCCTGCCCGATCGGCAGCGCGGCGACGGCGAGGGCCAGGAGCATCCCGTGATGCTACCTGCCCCCGGCGGCCGCGCTCACTCCGCCAGCAGGATCGCGAGCGCTTCGAGGACCGGATCGAGCATCGCGGCCTCGATCGCGAGCACCTGCGTGCCGTCGCGCGCCGTCGAGGTCGCGAGCAGGTGCTGTTCCACCTGGCCGCCGATGGTGATCACGAGCGAGCGCCCCTCGAGCGCGGCGTCCGACAGGCCGCGCGCGCCCTCGATCTCGAAGACGGCGGTCGGCGCGTCGAAGCCGTGGCCCGGCTCGGGCGTCGCGGCCACCGCGTCGACGAAGCGCAGGCCACCCAGCTCGCCGAGCACGCGCTCGACCAAGACCGGGCTGCGCACCGTGCGCGGCGCGCCTGTTTCCGAGTCCGTGCCCGTGCCCGAGTCCGTGCGCAGCCACTGCCCGTCGTCGCTGCGTTCGAAGGTCGCGCGCACCTCGCCGTCGGCCGTGCGCAGGCGCAGGCTCAGCCGCTGCGCGATGCCGTCGAAGCCGGGCGAGAGCGCGCTGCTCCACCAGGTGGCGCGCTTGCCCTCGAACACCGGCAACGCGATCGAACGGAAGACCGCGTCCTCCCCGGCCGGCGAGATGAACGAGCCGCCCGACGGCGGACGCCGCTCGACCGACTGTTCGAAGTCCGCGAGCGCGACGCCGTCCGCGTCGAGCACGCGCACGCGCGACGCGCCCTCGAAGCGGAACGGCGCGCGCTCCGACCCGGCCTGGTCGGCGCGGCTGAGCTGCGCCAGCCTGCGAAGGAAGTTGTTCTCGACGCGCCCGTCGGCGGCCGCGAGGTCGAAGGCTTCGACGATGCGCCACACGCCTTCGTCGTCCTCGACGAGCGTGACGGTCGCGTCGCCGCGCACGATCTCGACGCGCGCCGCACGCGCGCCGTCGAAGTCGGGGAAGACCGGACCGGACGCGGCCCGCGTCGGTCCGCGATCGTCGAGCGCGTAGCCGAGGCCGAGCACGATCGCGAGGAGCGCGACGAGCACGAGGTTCACGCGATCGGTCATGCCTCACCTCCCGCGCGCCGCTCGGGCGCGTCCTCGACGACGGTGACCGCGCGCCGCCGCGCGAACGCGACGGCCACGATCGCCGCGACCAGCACGAGCGAGCCGCCGATCGACACGCCGGTCCAGGTCAGTCGCTCGGTGCGGGCGCGCGACCGCGCGCGTTCGGCGCGCTGGGTCGCGCCGCGGATGCCCTCGGCCTCGACGACGCCTTCGGCCTCGAGCGCGCGGCGCTCGAAGTCGACGAGCCGCCGATCGCTGGGCACGCGCGCGCGCAGCGCGACGAGCTCGTCGCTGCTCACGCCCCAGTCGACGAGGTTCTCGAGCAGCGACGCGGCCTGACGCCCGATCAGCGACATGCCCTCCTCGGCCACGACCGAACGATCGCGCGCCCAGTCCGCGTCGCCGACGATCGCGACGCGCGCGGGCACGGCGGCCTCGCTGCGCCGCGCGCGTCCGGTGCCGGGAACGGGCTCGCGGCTGGTCGGATCGAGCGCGTCCGGTCCCAGCGAGTCAGGGCCGAGCGCGTTCGCGTCCGCCGCGGGGAAGCGCCCCTCGAGCGCGACGGCGAGCGCCAGGCGCTCCGGCCGCGCGTCGCCGGCGATGAGCTGTCGCGTGGTGGCCTCGATCGAGACCGGATCGACCTCGAGCAGGCCGAGGCTCTCGACGCTCCACGCGTTCTCGGACGACTGCGCGAGCCAGCGGCGCGTCACGCCCGCGACCGGCGCCGCGGGTTCGATCGGATGGGCCCAGCTGAGGATGAGCTGGCGCAGGCGCGCGGTCACCGGCGAGGTCCCGTCGAAGCGCGCGCCGGGCCCCGCGCTCGTGGCCTCGCGCAGATCGACCCACAGCGGGTACTCGATCGTGCCGGCCGCGCCGCCCAGGCCGCTCGTCGTCTGCGCGCGGTGCGCGGAGGTGCGGTCCCAGACCACCTCGTCGGACACCGGCGCGCCCCACGCCGCGAACAGGTCCTCGAGACCGGTCGCGTAGCCGTCGAGGCGCCGCGCCTCGACCTCGGCGCGGCTGCGATCGGCGAGCACGACGAGCGAGCCGCCGCCGCGCACGTACTCCTCGATCTCGAAGGCCGCGCGCGGCGCGAGCTCGCGCGGCGCCAGCAGCACGAGCGCGTCGAGCGCGCTCGACACGCGCACGCCGCTCTCGAGGCCGAACACGTCCTCGACGCGGTAGCGCGCCTCGAGGTGGCGACGCAGCGCCGCGAAGTCGGTGTCGGTCGCGAACGCCGGTCCGTCGCCGCGCTCGTCCTCGGGCACCGGTACCGTGCCGACGAACCAACCGACGCGCGGCCGCTCGCCCTCGATCAGACGGTGCACCGCGCTGGCCACGTCGTACTCGAGCGTGACCGGGCTGAGGAACGGCACGACCTCCTCGAGGCCGCGGTAGCGCAGTACCGCGCCGAAGTAGACGTTCTGCTGCACGCGGCTCGTGCCCGACTGCTCCGCCATCGGCACGCCGAAGATGCGGAAGCCGTGCGCGCGCTGGCGGTCCTCGAAGGACGCGTTCGGGTCGGACAGCACGACGCGCACGTCGTCGCCCGCCAGGCTCTGGAACTCGTCGAACGCGTCGAGCAGACGGCGGCGGTGCAGCTGCGCCGCGGCGTGCTTCGGCGCGCCGGTGAAGAACAGTTCGACCGACAGGAGGTCGTCGAGGCGACCGACGATCGCGGCGCTGGCGTCGCTCCACCCCGAGAGGCCGTCCTCGGACAGGTCGACGCGCGCGGACAGGTGGCGCTCGGCGAAGCGCGCCGTCGCGAGGAACACGAGGCTCGCGAGCAGCGCGGTCAGCGCGGCCTGGCGTCGGGTCGGCGGCGCACCCTGCAACGGGGCCGGCGACGAACGCTGCGATGCGTTCGGCTCAGCCACGGCGACGCGCCTCCACCATGCGCCAGTTGACGAGCAGCGCGAGCGCCACGAGCGACAGGTGGTAGACCGCGTCGGCCGTGTCGAACACGCCGCGCGCCGCGCTGTCGAGGAAGTGCGCCTGCGGGCTCACGAGGTAGAACCACTCGGCGATCGAGCCCGGCACCACGCGCAGGAAGAGCGCGACGCTCCACGCGCCGGCGAGCAGGAGCGCGGAGACGAGGAAGGCGACGAGCTGTTCGCGCGCGGCCGCCGAGACGACGAGGCCCACGGCCACGCAGCCGGCGCCGAGCAGCGCGGCGCCGATCGCGCCCGAGACGGCCGTGCCCCAGTCGAGCGGTCCGAGCGACGCGACGACGAGCGCGGCGGGGACGGCCGCGACGATCGTCGCGACCATGAGCAAGAGCCACGACGCGAGGAACTTGCCGACGACCACCTGCCAGGTGGCGAGCGGCCAGGTCAGGAGCAGCTCTTCGGTGCCCGCGCGGCGTTCTTCCGCCCAGGCCCCCATCGTGAACGCCGGCGCGAGCACGGCGTACAGCGGCGGTAGCCAGGCGAAGAGCACCGCGAGGCTCGCGACGCGTCCCTCCCACAGGCCGGGGAAGCGCAGGTCGCCGATCGGGTAGCCCGCGAAGAAGAACAGGGTCTGCAGGGCGAGCGCGAAGGCCGCGGCGGCCACCCAGGCGCTGGGCGCGTCGAGCGCGGCGCCGAGCTCGCGGCGCAGCACGGCGTGGATGCGACCGACGGCGTTCACGCGTTCACCTCGCGGTCCGCGAAGCGCTCGTCGCGCCCCGAGGTGTGCGCGGCGAAGACCTCTTCGAGCGTCGGCGTCTCGTGACGCAGCTCGACGAGGTCGAGCTCGGCGCGCTGCACGAGCGCGAGCACGCGCGCGGCCAGGGCGTCGGCGTCTTCGGCGAACAGACGCAGCGCCGCGCCGCGCGCGCTCGGCAGCTCCTCCACCTCGAGCGCGCCCTCGAGCGCGTCGAAGCTGCCGCGCGTCGCGCCGAGGTCGGCGGCGAAGCGCACGAGGAGCGCGGTGCGGCGCACGCTCGCGAGCGCGCGCGGGCTGCCGTCCGCGACGAGGCGTCCGCCCGACAGGATGAGCACGCGCGGGCACAGCTCGCTGACCTCGCTGAGTACGTGCGTGGAGAGCAGCACGGTCTTGGTGCGGCCGAGCTCGCGCACCAGGTCGCGGATGCGCACGACCTCGTTGGGGTCGAGGCCGGAGGTGGGCTCGTCGAGGACGAGCACGTCGGGATCGGCGAGCAGCGCCTGGGCGAGGCCGACGCGCTGGCGGTAGCCCTTGCTGAGCTGTTCGATGCGGCGGCCGAGGTAGCCGAAGAGGTCGGCCGCTTCCACGGCGCGCGCGATGGCGGCGCGACGGTCGCCGCGGCCGATGCCCTTGGCGCGCGCGGCGAAGTCGAGGAAGCGGTCGACGCGCATCGCGCGGTAGAGCGGCGTGGACTCCGGCAGGTAGCCGATGCGCGCGCGCGCCGCGGCGCCCTGGTGCGGCAGGCGCGCGCCGGCCACTTCGACGAGGCCGGCGTCGTGGACGAGTGCGCCGCAGAGGATCCGCATGGTGGTCGACTTGCCGGCGCCGTTGGGGCCGAGGAAGCCGACGACTTCGCCGCGTTCGATCTCGAAGCTCACGTCGTGCACGGCCCGGAAGGAGCCGTAGGACTTGGTGAGGTGCTGGACGCGGATCATGGGCGAGGGCCACGTCCCTAGCCGCGGCGGGCGAGGAATCTACACCTTGGGGGCGGGTCGATCGACCGTGGTCGCCGCCACTTGGGGGCTTCCGGAGGGGCACAGAGGCGCGCGCTTCGCGCGCTTCCACAGAGAGCCGGCGCTGCGCACCGGAGAGGACCACGGAGGGCCGAGCGCTTCGCGCTCGGCGAAGAAGCTCGCCCTTCGGGCTCGCTGGAGAAGACTCGGGGCGGGCGCGGAGCGCCCGCCGGAAACGGGCCCTCATCTCGTGACGGGCGCTCAGCGCCCGTCGGAACCCGACCGCGGACGAGACGCACCGGACCGCTGCAAAGACTTCGGGTCGTGGGTCGGCGTCACCCGTCCGAGTTCGCGACCTCCCGCCCGGTTCCCGCGCGCGCGGAGCGCGCGCGTCTTCGTGGAGCGCGAAGCGCTCCACCTCGGTGGTCCTCTCCGGCGCGCAGCGCCGGCTCTCTGTGGAAGCGCGCGAAGCGCGCGCCTCTGTGCCCCTTCCGGAAGCCCCCAAGTAGCCACGAGCGAAGCCCGCGACCGGGCCCCTACGCCTCGGGATCCACGTCGAAGCGCTTCAGGAAGTCGTCGTTCCGCTCCACGTCGTCGAGCTTCGTCGAGAGCAACTCCATCGCCTCCGCGAAGTGCATCCGACTCAGCACCCGCCGCAGCGTCTGCACACGGCGCAGGCGCGTCGACGACAAGAGCTTCTCCTCCTTGCGCGTCCCCGACCGCTCCACGTCGATCGCGGGGAAGATCCGGCGATCGGCGAGCTTCCTCGACAGCACCAGCTCCATGTTGCCGGTGCCCTTGAACTCCTCGAAGATCACCTGGTCCATCCGGCTACCGGTCTCGATCAGCGCGGTGCCCAGGATCGTCAGCGACCCCGCGGTCTCGGTGTTGCGCGCCGAGCCGAAGAACTGCTTCGGCCGCTCCATCGCCTTCGCGTCCAGGCCGCCGGACATCGTCTTGCCCGAGTCACCCTTCACGTGGTTGTACGCGCGCGCCAGGCGCGTGATCGAGTCGAGCAGCACGATCACGTCCTCGCCCAGCTCGACGAGCCGCATCGCGCGCTTCCACACCACCTCGGCGATGTCGACGTGCGTCTTGGGCATCTCGTCGTTCGTGCTGACGAAGACGTCGCCGTCGATCGTGCGCTGCCAGTCCGTCGCCTCCTCGGGGCGCTCGTCCACGAGCAGCACCATGAGGTGCACATCGGGATAGTGCTCCTCGACGCACTTGGCGAAGGTCTTGAGCAGCACGGTCTTGCCCGACCGCGGCGGCGCGACGATCAGACCGCGCTGTCCGCGACCGACCGGGCAGATCAGGTCGACGACGCGCATCGTCGTGTCCTGCGACAGGTCACCGACCTCGTACTGGAAGTCGGGATCGATCGAGGTGAGCTTCTTGAACTCGGGGACCTTGCGGCGCTGGTCGGGCGCCTCGCCGTCGACCGAGATCAACTCGGTGATGTCCCACTTGTGCTTGCCCATGCCCTTGCCGTAGCGGCACTCGAGCAGCATCCCTTCGCGCAGCTGGTGCTTCGTGATCCACTTCGGCCCGACGTGCACGTCGTTCGTGCGGTCGCCGTGGTAGCCGCGTTCGGCCGTGCGGATCTTCCCGTGGCCGCCCTTGTCGGTGATCAGGATCCCCGTCACCGTGCCGCCGCGCGTGTCCTTCTTGCCGTCCTTCGGCTTGGCGCCCTTCCCGCCCTGCTGCTGCTGGTGCTGCGGCTTGGGCTTGCCGCCACGCGAGCGGCCCTTGGCGTTGCCGCCCTTGCCGCCGGCGCCGTGCTGGCCACCTGAACCGTGTTGGCCGCCGCCCTTGCGCTGGGGCCGCTCGGTCGGCGCGTCGGCGTCGGTCGCACGCTCGTCGGTCGCGGTCCCGTCGCCCGGGCCCACGGCGCCTTCACCGCCCTTGCGACGGCGGCGGCGGCGGCGCGAGCGCGGGCCCGCGAGGCCGTCGTTCGCCGCGCCGCCGGCGTCCCCGTCGCTCCGACCGTTGCGGTCGCTCCGCGCGGGCCCCTCGGCGTCCGCCGCGGCGCCGGAGCGCTCGGCCGGAGCGTCGGTCCCCTCGGCGTCGGCCTCACCGGGCTCGTCGCCCGGGGCGCGTCGGCGTCGCCGTCCGCCGCGCCGACCGTTGCCGCGACGCTTGGCCGGCTTGCGCCAGTCCTTGGCGTCGCTGCCGTCCGCGGCGTCGGACGCGCCGCCGCCCCCGTCGTCCTTCGCCGCGCCGTTCTGCGTCGCCGCGCGCGTGCGGGAGCGACCGCGTCGCGTCGAGGGAGCGCCGTCGTCGGCGGTGGAAGCGATGGCGCCGAAGGG
>Ga0180435_10000214_pt1 | contig 60202 bp, 84 predicted proteins | sample SS_ome_3_FD_132467 | JGI IMG/M metagenome (GOLD analysis project Ga0180435, IMG submission 132467) | Hypersaline lake sediment archaeal communities from the Salton Sea, California, USA - SS_3_S_1 metaG | ecosystem: Environmental > Aquatic > Non-marine Saline and Alkaline > Hypersaline >... | reverse complement strand
TACTGGATGTTCGGGAACAAGACCGAGCGTTACGCCCAGATCGGGAACGCCGTGGCGCCGCCGGTGGCGAAGGCCATCGGATTGGCGATCCTCGAGGCGGGGTGGGAGTCCATCTTGTGATCGTGGATGTGGGTCCTGACACTACTTAAAACGACGTTGCCGGATCTCTACCAGATAAGTCGGCAACGAGGCCACCATCAGTACCGGTGTGTAGTCATCCCGGAGGTGCCACACAGCCGATTCACCGGCATCCTCCCCCCACCGGGACCGGATCTCCTCGACGGTGGCCATGTCGTGGCCGATCTGCCGGTGCCGGACCCCTAGCTCGGCCCAGCCTCGATCCATGTAGTCATGAACCATGGGGAACTCTCGTCCGAAGCGGCGACGGTCCAGTTGGAGGTGGACCTGTCTGGAAGGCATCTACTCCTCGTATGGAGGGCTGGTCCGGGATCCGATGACCTGGATGTGTTTCGGGTTCACCTTCTGCATGATCTCGATGGCGTCCCAGACCTCGTCCCAGTCGTCGGCCATCGCTCCCTTCAAACCGAGGGGCTTCTTGTTCCGCCGCATGGTCATGCAGACGATGGCCCGGTCGACATCCAGCTCCCCGTTCCTTCCCGGGGGGTAGACCGCGACCTGGGTGATCACCCGGTAGACCTGGGTTCGACCGAAGATCCTTTTGATCAAGGGGATCGGGACCCTCCAGACGGTCTTCACTGGGTAGGATACCTGCTGGGGTACCACGGTGATCGGTTTCGTCCCGTCGCCGAGCCGGGCGGTTACAGTGTTGAGGGGTCCTGCCATCTCGAGGGCGTACTTCTGGTCACCCATGTGTGCTGGAACGGGGGTCCAGTATAATAATGTGACCTGTGGCTACGCGGGCGGGACGAAGTAATGACACCAAAGTATTTAGAATATATGTCGTCCTGCTTGGGACAAGGGCCCGCCCGCCCCCAGTCCACGACGGCACGGGAGCGGACGACGCTTCACCATCGCGTTCGTCCGTGCCCCGTGGGCGCCTTTCATTCTCCAATCTAGCTCATCGTTGTACGGTGGCATACATTATGGCAGACATACCTTCAATACCGCGCTGCTGAGTACAACCCTGTCGCCTGGTCAGCACCGACGTTGCCCTCCAACTCAGGCCAGCTTATAACCTCCAGCGGCCTGCGGAGGGTTGGTGAAGCGTCGTCCGTTGACCTTCGGAGATCCGACCCGACAATGTGTTAGTAGTCTGGCGTAGGTGGCTGTCGGGTCGTCTCCACCTCTGATTTCAACGGATCAGAGCGTGGGCTCCGGCGACAACTTCGCTGGGAAGTGAAGTACGTGAAGACGAGCAGGTTGAGACAGAAGGTGAAGGACTACCTGAAGGCAGGTCCCAAGAGCACAGCAGAGATCCTGGAGTACATCAACACACACTCCAGGCATGGAACGACCACCCAGCAGCTGGGGAACGTCCTGTCGAAGGACAAGGACATCGCGAAGGTGGGGTACGTCCGCCGTGTGGGAAACCGGTACGGGAGCTACAACATCTGTGAGTGGTGCCTGAAGGGCCACATGCCGGACCAGGAGTGAGATCGATGTTCGGTTACTGGGAGGGTAAAACAGGGGACGGATCGAAGGCGGAGCCATACCACGACGGGGAGGGTTGGGTGGTTGCCTGTCCGCATTGTCCCAGGACCATCGACCTTGATGGTCCGGACACACCCCCACATATAGGTTGTGGTGATGACACCTACACCGGTGAGTGTGATAGGTGTCATACCGAGGTGGAGGTGGGCATCTATCTCTCCTTCGATGTAGATAGAGCGAAGGTGACGAAAAAGGCCCACGAGCTGCTGGTGGATGATCAGGACTATCTGATCGGCCTGGACCACGCCCCGACGATCTGGGAGAGGAACTGGATCACGGAGTGGATGGAGAATGACCGGGCCTATGAAATCCATGCGGATGGTGCCACATGGGGGCCGGGGGACGCTCATCACTACGAGAACATCCACCAGTTCTGCAAGCGGGTGTTTCCCAGGAAGGCATCTTCGGAGGCCTGATGGAAGCGAAGCTGTCGGTCAGGATCGATCCCAACCAATTCGTCGAGTGGATGAAGCAGGAGCTCAAGCTCAGCGAGGGGGTAACCTGGCACAACCTCAGACGGGTCAGATACAGCAACCAGAACATGGAGACCATCCTGGTCGAGTTCGAGGAGGTGTCAGATTGAACCACTGGCTCCAGCTGACCAGGCTTCAGACATCCGGTCTGACCATGGCGCTGCTGGTGATCACCAGGTGGGTGGCCGCGGGCGTCGACCTGTTCGATACCCTGGTGATGTTGATCGCCGGTCTGCTGATCCACGTCTACGGGTTCACCCTGAACGAGTGGGCGGATCGGGACCACGACCGAGGTCACCCCCACAAGGACAACCCGGTGACCGACGAGAGGATCTCGCCCAACGTGGCCCTCTCCCTCTCCCTGGCAACCCTCTCCCTTTCCCTGGCCTTGCTGCTGTGGTGGGGCTGGAGGTGGTCCTGGACCACGATCCCGCTGATCAACAGCTACATCATGTGCACCAGCTACAACCTCCGCTCGAAGAAGTATCCCCGGCTCTCCCCGTTCCTCATGGCGGGCTGGGCCTTCATGCTGTCCTGCTGGATCGTCTCGTTGTCGGGGTTCCCGGCCCACGCGATGTGGCTGCCGTTCGCCTGGGGGTTCATGCTCCTGCTGACCCAGTTCGAGGGCACCCTGAAGGATTGGGACCATGACGGGATCACCTGGAACAGGGATCGGTTCCACGACCAGATGATACTGGTCCAGTTAGCCTTCCTGGCCTCGATTCTGCATGTATCGTTCGACCATCATGATCCTGTCCGGGTGGTGGTGTTCTTGGTGGTGGCTCTCCTGGGCGCACCTGCCTGCGCAGCCACTCTGGCAGCGGTTCAGCAGACTGAACGGATCAGATCGAAGATGATCCGCAACATGGGTATCCACAACATGATCGAGTACGCCCTGATCCTCGTCGTCAGCTCGATCTGGGTCCACCCCATCTACCTTCTACTGGCCTTCCTTGTGCCGCTGGGGATCTACGCCGGGTTCAACCGGCTCACCTACGGACGGGCATCGGCACCGTCAGTCTGATATAATCGTGGGGGCTATCAGCCCCCATGTGTCCTTTTTTAGGTCTCTTATCTGGTTCAGGTACACCCCCGATCATTCAACCACAGGGTGAGCAGGAGACCGTTCCGAAGTTCCTCAAGTCCCAGGTAGACTTCAGGGAGAAGGGACTGGCCTTCTATGTCTGTGGCCAGTGTCGAGATTTTATACGCGAGGAAAAAAAGTGTCGGATCGTCGACGAGGCCGGGGAACCATCACCGGGGGAGATCAACGCCGACGACCTCTGTGATCTATGGAACTCGGGACCTATCCGTCAGAGGGTAAGGGAGCGTCGGTTTGGACGTGGTCCCGAGACCCCCAGCTGATCCAGGACCATCCCCGCTCGTGCAGGTAGTAGAGGACCAGCTTGGCCACGGCCTCGAGGCCACCGACCTCCAAAGCCAGCACCAGCTGGCCGGTGAGCAGGTAGACGATGGAGAAGGTCGTGGCCGTGGCCACGATCCGCCAGGTGATGGTCTTCACCACCGACCTGGTGGACCGCTCACGGGAGCTGCGAGGCGACATCAGGGATCGCCTCCCGGATGTCCCCACTTGCCACCCGGACCTTGTTGATGGCGGCCAGGAGCTTGAACACACCATCGATCGTGTTACCGATTGCCCGGCCGGTGTCGAGGACCCCGGACCAGAAGGAGTTGGCAGCCAGGTCCGGCCGGACGTTCTTCAGCTGATCAGTGGTCTCGTTGAAGTGGATCTGGGCGTTGTTCCAGTCGGTCCTGGCCTGGGTCAGTTCGCTGGAGGCGGCGTTGATGTCCCCGACCATATCATTGAGATGACGGGCCCCGGCGTTCTGGAGATCGGCGAACTGGGTCTTGAACCCGGACAGCTCTTCCTGGATCGCCCCGCGGACATCGATGGCGTCCAGCTGTGTCTGCAGGTCGGAGATCCTGGTTTCAGCGCGGTCCAGCCGGGTGTTGATCCCGGATAGGGAACCACGCAGATCCGAGATGTCCCTGCTGTTCGTCCCGACGTCTCGGTCGAGGGCGTCGACCCGGTCCTCGATCCCCCCGACCTGGTCCCTGATGTTCTGGAGTGACTGTTGGACATCGGAGATGTTCCTGGTGTTGGTCCCGACGTCTCGGTTCAGGACATCGACCCGGTCCTCGAGGGTGCCGAGATCCTGGAGGGCCTGCTCGGCCTTCGAGCGGGCGTCGGCAGCGTCGGTCTGTGCCTGGTCCGCCGTGCTCTGGGCGTTGTCGACAGATGTCTGGGCCGCCTCTGCTGCGGAGCCGGCTGCAGCTGCATCCCGGATCGCCTGGTCGGCCTTGCCGTCCGCAGCAGCGGCGTCACCCAGTGCCTTGTCAGCCTTTCCATCCGCTCGACCGGCAACGGCACCAACGTCCTGCAGGTCCCGTTCGAAACCGTTCACCCTCTGGTCGAGATCGGTGAGGCGGGCTTGATTGTCAGCGATGGCGTTGTCCTGGTTGCCCTGACCATTCTCCACACCGGAGACACGTCGCTCGAGGTCGTTGATCCGCCCGTCCTGCTCGAGGTCCTTCGCCTCGTTGTTCTCGAGGCGGTTCAGCAACCTCAAGTCGGGTGCGGACATCAGCGTCTCCTCCTCAGGAGGTCACGGAGGCGGCCCAGGATCCTGAATCGTGAGGTTGGACCGGGGGCGTCCTCGGCCACCAGGTCGGTCACCCGGGGTTGGTCCAGGAAGTCGGTGGCCATCTCGATCATCTGACCGGCACCGGACAGGCCCTTACCTGCCTTCTGCAGGATCTGGGCCTGCTGTCGCCGGTTCTTGACTGGTCTCGTAGGGATCACCCCTCGAAGGTGCCTTCGTCGTTCGCCAGGAAGAGACCCAGGCCACCCCACGAGGTGACGTTGATCTTCACCGTGTCATCGGCTGGAACCCCCTCGTCGAGCTCCAGCTCCATCTCCTTCAGGAACAGGAGTTTGCCGGCCTTCACGGTTCCGAGATCGAGGTCGCCGACCTCCATCTGGACCCGGTAGCTCACAGGCAGGGGTGACACCTTCTTCAGGGTTACATCGTAGACCTTGTTGTCGCCCACGATACGAGATTCCACATCCACATCAAGTCGCTTGAACACCATAGATCAACCTCCGAGTGCTTTGATCCAGTCGTAGACCGCCAGACCAGCTCCGGTCGAGTTGTTCTTCGTGCCCCCGCGATGGGAGAGGACGGTCCGGACATCCTGGAACGACAGGCGGCGGTCGAGCCTGTCTTCCGCGTACTGGGCCCACCAGCCCACTACCCCTGCGAAGTGGGGCGTGGCCTGGCTGGTACCGTGGACCGGTGAGAGCTTGTCCAGGATCCGCTTGTCGAGCTTGTCGAGAGTGGAACCGGGCGAGGTGGTGGAGTAGATCAGCTCCGTGTTGCCCTCTGTGTTGTCTCCCCCGAAGGAGACCACGTCGGGTTTGATCTGGGCGTTGTACGAGGTCGGTCCCCTCGAGGAGAACGGGGCCACGGACCTGGTCCTGCTGTTGATCGAGCCCACGGAGATGCAGAACGGGGAGCCGGCCGGCGTACCGACGGTGCCCGTACCGGGGCCCGAGTTTCCGACGGCCGCGAGGGGGATCACACCCCCGTTGATCAGGTCACGCAGGACGTCCTCGAAGGGGTTGTCGGGGTCGTACCCCTCGGACCCCAGTGACATGTTGACGATGTGGGCCTTCTTCTCGAGGGCGATCTCGAGACCCTTGATGATGTCGCTGTCCCGGCCGATCCCCAGTGGGGTCTCGAGGACCTTGATGCCCAGCAGCTTGCAGCCGGGGGCGACACCCTGGAGGGTCATACCGTTGGGGGCGGTGTAGGCTCCGCCGCCGATGATCGAGGCCACGTGGGATCCGTGGCCGCTGCGGTCAGGCGCCGGGACACGCAGAAACGAGGTGTAGGCGGCCCCGGACAGCTGGGGGTGGTTCAGCCTGTTGAGCGGCAGACCGGTGTCGAGGATCGCGATGGTGATCCCTTCACCGGTGTAGCCTTCAGACTCGGCCTCCGGGGCGCCCAGGATCTCGCGGGTGACCGATGTGGGGGTCCAGGACGGATCGGATGTGGTGGAGAGGGGCGCGTTTCCGACCTGTCCCAGGGTTGCGGCGCCGGCTAAGGTGGGGGCGGCCTGACGGATCTGCTGGCGGATGGCCCGGATGTTGGAGCCCAGCTGAACCCCCTGTGGCTGGAGCTGGGCGGCGCGGACGAACTCCACTGCTGGGCCGGGGAACTTGACCTCGGCATCGAAGAACGCCCTGCGGACACCGGGGTCGTCCTCGACGGCCCTGATGAGGTCGTTGGGAAGTGTGGCCGCATAGATCCCGAAGGTGGGGATCTCGTGTCTGATCGGAGCCATGCGGCTGACTGTTTTGAAGTGGCGGGCGGCGTCTCGCTGATCCTGGTCGAGCTCGAGCTTGATCATGACCGGGGTGGACTGTTTGAACGGCCCCTTCCCGATCCGCTGCTGGAGTGGTCGTGACAGCTTGCTCTCGGGGATGGGGATCTCGGGTTCCTCGACCAGTACATCGGTGAGGGGTGGTCGGAGGTCCCGTTCCTGTTCGATGAGGTCCTCCCTGAAGTCGAATGGGTCGATGGTCACCTGTGATCCCCCGTTGTGGTGGCGGTCAGGCTCCGAGGAGTTTCCCGAAGCCCTTGGTCACGGCGCCAGCAGCACCTTCGGCGACGGCGTCGGTGGTGGCCTGCTTCACCTTGTCCACACCGGTCTTCTCCGTCTCCTCCCCGGTGTCATCGAGGTTGCCGTCGAAGGTGTCGTTGGCAGGATCCTTCGCCATGAACTCGGCTTTCTTCTTTTCGATCTCCTCGTCGGTCATGAGACCTGCAGACTTCAGACCGAGGAGCTGCTTCTCCTGCTTGGCCCACTGGGTCTCCTTCTTCTGCTGGGCCAGGAGCTCGGCCCTCTTCGCCTTCAGGGAGCCGGTGGGATCACGGAGCGCAGCGAACCTGCCGGGGAGGGCCTCTCCCTTGGTGGCGACGTCGCCGGCCGTGGCCGGGTTCACCAGGCTCTTTCCGCTGTAGTCGGTCCGGTTCTCCCGGATCATCTTCATCAGGGTCACCAGGTCGTCGTTCTCGGTCAGCTCGGCCAGGATCTCGAGGAACTTCTCCCTCGGCATCTCCAGCTGGGCCCTCATCAGGATGGCCTGGGCTCGAAGGGCGGTCTCGAAGGTCAGAGAGTAGGCGGTCCCGAGCATGGCGGCGCCGTGGCCCGACACCACCTTCTTGTAGGCTTTGTCTCCACCTGCGTTCTCGTTGCCCTTGATCCCAGCAAGGAGACTGTCCTTCTCTTCACCTTCGACCCCTTCCAGGTCGAAGCAGTTCATGAACGGTGTAGCCTGGCGCTCTTCATCAGCCATGTGATCCCTCGGGGCGTTATTAGCTAGGTGTGTGAAAAGGTTTTCGTGATGTCTGATGTCCGTGATGTTTGATGTCCGTGATGTCCGATGTCCAGTAATCTATTTGTAAGCCATCCTCTATAGCTGCGCCATGGGTGTCGGCAAGGATATCCGATCAGGATTCCACAGCTTCGTTACCGGTGTCAGGTTGATCGGCGATTTGGCGAAGACCGTCAGGTCGGTCCGGAAGACCATCTCTGCAGAAGAGGGGCCGCTGGGACTCGGCGCGTTGCCTGCGGTGAAGGGCTTCGTCTCCGATGTCGAGGATCGCCCGGCTCGGTTCAGAAACCGGTGACCAGGAACCTGGCCACGTTGACGGCGAAGATGGCGCCGGATACCCTTCTGGACCTCTGCCAGGTCTCGTTCGAGATGAAGGGTTCCTCGGCGTCGAACAGGCGGACCCGATCAGGACCGAGTACGGCGTCCAGAACCGGCGTGTTCCAGATCGGTTGAGGTTCCTGCTGGGGCTGCTGGCCCTGCTGCTGTCGCCTCTGCTGCGCAAAGAGCATGACTGGATTACGTCGGACCGAGTAATCAAACTTTCTCTATGTCGAGATCCATCATGACATCCATCAAAGGGTCCCTGACCCCGACGTTGGCCCAGGCACAGCATGGACGGGTGATAACCCGGACCTGCTTGTAGTTCTTCCTGATGTAGGCCAGGGGGGACCGGTAGTGGTGCAGGAAATCGAAGAAGTTCACCTGCCACAGGCGCTCGTACTCGTCCATGTGGTTGACCAGGACGATCAGGGCCTTCGGTCTCTTCTTCTTCACCTCCTTCCCATCGAGGTGCGGATACCGATCTGCCATCAGGAACTGCACATACTTCCTGAACAGCTCGTATTCGGGCCTGTCACCTTCAGACAGGATCTCCGGACGGCCGGGGGCCATCCACACCACTACCTGGGGTTTGCGATCCAGGAAGTCGTTGCAGAGGTAACGGAACCGCTTCTCCTCGTCGTCGACCAGCACGTCCCGCAGCCGGAGCTTGCGGATCGTGCCGCCGAACTGGACCTGGGTATCGAAGGTCTTGCCACCGTTGTAGTGTTCCATCAGGTCCTCGTCGAGGATCCCGGGCTGGACCAGTTGGAGGATGTAGCTGGTGACCCCGGCACCGGGCGGGCCGACCACCTGGATCTGGGTGGCGACTTTGCGTCTCCACCAGGCAGCGATCTTCGAACCCAGACCAGGGGGTGTACGGACCCCCTTCAGTCCGGCCAGGATCTCAATACTGATCTACTCACCTCCCTGTCGATTTCTCTCTCCAAGAACCCCGTTTCCCGGTGACATCCTTCGTTGGGTGGCTATTCCCCAGCTCCACAAACTCCACCTCGGCCCCGTCACTGTCCCGCTCCCAGTGGAATTGGCTGGGATCCAGTCGGTTAGTAGAGACCATCCTCAAGTCGATTGTTGTCCTCGTAGATTTGCAGCCAGGGATGGGGCATGATGTTGGTATCCCCTCGGCGTCCCATTCGTGCCCCTGATCGCACCGAGCCTTCACAGGGCCCATTTAAGCCACACCCCCCACCCCTCCGTTCTCCCCGAATGCGATCGAGGTTCGCCCAGGTATTGATTCAGCAGAGGGCGTTCCCGTCGTCGACACAGTTTCCGCCACCTTGCCTGATGACAGAGTTTGATTCACCTTCTTGTAGTTAGAAGAATTTGACCCGTGCCGGGCACAGTCCCCCGAGTAGGCGAACCAATCCCGGTACCCATATGAATTGACGCTCAACTCCGAGGATTGGGTTTTTACCCCCGTGCCTCCTTCGGCGTTATTGTGTCTCCCCATTGAGAAACACGCCAGAGGGGTGAAACCAGCCCCTGTGATGATGTCCTGGGTCTTGACCGTCCCCGTGACCTCATCGCAAACGGCATCTTGAAACTTAAGAGCCCAGAAGTGAGCCGTCACGGTTTCCCCACCCGCCCGTTTGGACCAGGTGCACGTGAACTTTCCACTTCCAACAACACATTGACCAACCCACCCGACCCACCCCGACGACCATCGACGGTTATCGAATGTGGTGCTCCTATAACCCCCTTCAAAATTGTCTCCAGTCGATCCCGAGACAACGATGTTTACTGATTTGTTATTGGGGGCATCGGAGGAGAAACCAACATTGTGCATACCTGATACACTGTGCGTCGAGTAGCACAATACGATATCTGGGTCCCAGCCACCTGTGGTGCTATAGTCCTGGGATCCCGTCGAATCGGCGGCGGTACGTGAGTCGGTGAAGTACTCACATTTAACCCCCCTCACCGATACAATTTCGATGGTCGCGTTGATCTTTGATCCGTTCACGGTCCAGGTGATCACGTATCCCCGTGAGTTGAACGTGATCGCTCCATTCCATCCATTGGCCCCATCCCTGATGGCGAAGTAGGAGTTGGTCGAATAGGTCCCACCGGCCCCGTTCCCATCGATTCCCCCGACCGCCTGGATCACGGTACCGCCAGAGTTCTTACCTGCGACACCGAGAACCCCTCCATCGTCGTCATTGGAGATCGCGATCATCATCAATGCATGGGGTTCCCATTTTGTCGTGACCGTAGTTACCGTCGGGCTCGATGAGCTGGTCGTGAGTGCTACCCGCTGGGTGTGAACATGGGGTCTTCGCTTGTGTGTCCTGGCAGGGATAGCCATCACCTCCCGATGGTTAGGGTAACGAACAGTCCTGTCGGTGTACCGCCCGACGGTATGGCGTCCACGTCGACATAGATCACGTCTCCTTCCTGGAGATCGTCGTAGGAGGCGTTAATGGTTCCGTCAGAGGCGTAATACTCGTTGTACGAGATGGTAACTTTGCCGGATAGCATGTCATTCTCCGATCCGGCTCTCCTTCTCCTCAGCTGGATGTCGGTAGTCCCCGACGTCCCTCCCTGGGTATCGACGGCCGCCACCACATCCACCAAGTTACACCCATCCCAGGATGCTGGGACCACGATCCCCACGACACCATCACCGGTGATGATGGAAGTGTCCGAATCGAACACGTTGTAGGCCGCGGTATCGAGGACAACGATGTCGTCATTTTGAAGGCTGGTGCAACCCCACACAGCACTGAGCTCGGAGACGACGTGCATCACGTCTCCACAGAGTAGGCTTGACGGCCCTCCATCAAGGCCATCCATCCCTCCGAAGGTAAATGTGACGGTGTTGGAGGTGTTGGAGTCTATCCGTTTCAGGATGTACTCACGACCGATGTGGCTACCGGCCAGTGGGAAGGTTATCACCCGGTTACCTGATGTGGCGTCGATCCGGACTACGTGATCAGATGACGTAAGGGTGTAGTTGGAGGTCTTGGTTACTACAGCTGTGAGGAACCCCCCGGCATTTTCGATACCAGACATGAGATGCCCCTATGAAGATGTTTTCAAATTACGGGCATGGAGATTTCCCTGGGCATCTATCCACAGTGCTTCCTGCCCCCTTTCGTTCAGGATAGCCAAACCGATAGTCTTGACCTTTTTGATATCATCACGTGGGCCATACTTGCCATCATCCCACTTCTCCGTCAGCTTCCACCCGTTCAGGAAGTCGATGTCCCCTGTGTGGCAGGTAACGAAGTAACCATTGGTGTACTTGTGGGTGGCATCTCCGACCCCCCCACCGGAGGCGGAGCTGGGTCTTATGATTTGATCGCCTGCCGTCCACGTGCCGGACAACGCCCGGCCGCCGTTGGCCAGCAGATACTGGGAATGATCGTCATCCCCCAAGCCACCGAGGTTCCCATGATCCACATCTGCGTCGTTCAGCATCGAGGCATCGATGTGACCCCCGGCGTCCAGAACAATGGGTTTCCCAGCATCCCCACCCCCGGCCGAGGCGTTGATGTGCTCATTCTCTCTATAGTATCTGTTGTCGAGTTGTCCGGCGTCCAGCTCGGTCTCGGTGTAGTATCTGTTGTCGAGTTGTCCGGCGTCCAGCTCGGTCTCGGTGTAGTACCTGGCATCTCCTCGAGCGTCATTATGGTATTGAGCGTGATCGTCATCGCCCAACCCGGCCAGGGATCCGTGATCCGTCCCACTGGCCTTCGTGACCCACGTGGCGCCATTGAACACATAGTCTATGTTCTCGTCCTCGACCCGACAGCAGTATCCCTCGTTGGGGGTGATATCGGTCCACGAGGCTCCGTTGTACTCATAGATGTGGTGCTGGGTCCAGCCGTTTGCTGTGGCTGTTGAGATGTATCGGTCCCCCGTACCGGGACCTCCAGGAAGACCCCCGCTGGGGTCGTAGCGATCCAGGACAGATTCCTGCCAGTCGAGACCATCGATCAGTCCGTCGATGTAACCCTTCGTTGCCAGGTGACCGGACGACGTTGGGGTCTGGCCGGTGACCGGGTTCGTGAAAGCTCTGGAGCCATCGGCCAGAGAGTACTGGGTATGATCATCGTCGGCCAGCCCAGTCAGTGCCAGGCCGTGATCCAGCTGGCCTCCCTCAGCACCGGCTGACTGGTGGGTGTGAGTACCCAGGCCGTTCGTGTGCTGGGATTTGGCGTCGGAGCCGTCGTGGGTGTCGAAGGAGGTTTTGAGTGCTGATACGTCCACCCCGTCGACGTTGCCGACGTTGGTGATCTGGTTGGCACCCATGTTTATGTTGGCACCCATGGCGTTGGTTCCATCGAGCAGCATGACCTCGTGTTCACCTGGGACGTCACGAGCGGACCCTCCGTCATAGTACTGGAGACGATTGGTGACCATCCCGATCTCACCGGCCCCATTGGGCGCCGTTGCATTGTCGAAGGCTACCACGTCAGAGACATCGACGGAGTTCGAGCCGAACTTGACCCGCTCGATATGTACGTCCTTGAGCAACCAATTGACGAGTTTTTCCCTTAGCCTCAACCCGAGAGGCTTCTTTACCGATACCATATCATCTCCTCGAGAGCTTCTGTTTGAGCCAGACCCAGAACCGTTTCAGTGGTCCCGGACCTATCCTCTTGACCATGACGCCATCAGCGTCAAGGATGATAAGACCTCCCTTGTCCCAATCCTCGATTATCCGCCAGCCGTTGGCAAAAATATGATCCTGCGTATGGAGGTTCTGGACGTAGAGGGTCTGCGTCGTTGAGTTGTAGTAGAACTGGGCGTCTGCTGCCAGCGCCGTAGCCGTTGCGTTGGTGTACGGAACGGCTCGAGCCGTGTGGCCCCCGGGGGTGTCGGCGAGGCCTATGTAGGTTCCACCGGGCATGGCGGGGAAGGCGACCCAAGCGGCACCGTTCCAGCATTCCATCCTGCCCAAGGTAGTATCATAAACCGAGTCCCCGGTTATCATCCCTAATAGAGCGTTCTTCTGTACGGTGGTCAATGGGCCATAGTAACACTGTCTTTGGCAATAGAAGGAGACCATTATATCACTTTACGTACTCTTGCCGGGATCCATTGGTGTTCGCCTCGAAATGGATGTCGAACTCCAGTATGGCCGGTAGCTGTCCAGGTCCATTGTTTGCCCACGTGTCGCCGGCCAGTCTGTACACCCGGCAGGCGAGCATGGCTGAGATTCCGATACCCTGGCCTGGAATGGTCCCCGATGGAGTAACCTGATGTTTATCGTCTGTGCCATCGCAGGTGTCTGTCAGGTCGATGGTGGCACTGGCGGTGAACACCCCATCGACAGATGCTATACTGTAGTCAAGACGCCAATTGACAGTTTTGCCATTCTCGATCACACCCCGGTCCCGGGGCGTCCAGTGGATGTGTGGTCTTAGACTGGTGCCCTCTTTGTACGAGTGGGGGATCTGAACGGTGAAGAACACCTCATCACCGGTGTTGAACTCGAATACACGGAATGTAGCGCCTGCTCCACCTGGTTGCCATCCGGATAGGGTGGGATCGGATGAACCTGCGAACTGGAACGCACCCGGGACTATACGGGCATCCTCCCAGTATCCATCCAAGCTCTGTTTTTCGATGTAGACCTGGCCGTCCAACCCGTTTACACCCATGCCTGACGCAGTACCACCATTACCCCCTTGGGCATGATAATCTCCCCCATCACCTCCACCAGTCCCACCGCCGCCGGAGTCAGAGCCATCTCCAGCGGTGTAGTACATGTCACCTCCATCCTCACCACCAGTGCTGTCTGTATCTGTACCCCCGTCCTGGGCCCGGTGGTAAACGTCTATGCCGGGGCTGTCATCAGCACCCTCGATCGCCGCTATGGGTGAGTCGTCTATCACCTCTATGCGTTCATCCTCGGTACCAGAACCAATAGATGATGACCCACGTCGGTATAACCTGACAGTCGTTGGACCACCTCACACGATTATATTATGGGCTGCATCGGTGTTGGTACCGTTATCCTGTCCAGGACCAACGGTGTTACCCAACAGCTGGTATCCCAGGACGATGTTACGGTCAGAGTTGGCATCGATCACGAACCCCCGTAGTGTGTTACCGGTGGACACACCTCCATCGAACTTGTTTCTATCGGCGTCCGTTAGCTGGAACCCGTTGCCGGCGTTGTTGTAGGCGTTCAGCTTGGCTAAGGTGCTCTCATCACAGAACTCGATCTCGAGACCATGCTGGGTAGCAGTGGATGACCTGACGCCGTTCATCACGTGTCGCCTGGTGCGGTTTCCAGCTCCCTTGCCCGCGAGGTATATCCCGTTGTACGCCCCGGAGGTGCCGCTGCCATCGACCTGGGAGTCTGTGATGTAGGTCCGCTCGGTGAAGAGGAAGTAGATTCCCTCCTTCTCGCTCGAGAATACCTCGCACTGGAACACCCGTATATCGGCCACAGTGATGATAGCTGCGTCGGTGCTCTCGGCATAGATCGCCCGGCCCATAGTATCGAACCTACACCGGTTGATGGTGATACGAAGGCTCTGGTTGGGATTTGTACCGGTGATGTTGATGCCATGTGCATCGACACCCGGGGCGTTGCCGGGGTTGTTCTCGAACCGGCAGTTCTCGATCAGGACGTCCTGGGATCGATCGATGTCGATCAGGTTCCCACCGTTGACATCCCCCTGCCCGTTCAGCTCTCGCAGGTTGCGGATGGTGACGAACACCGTTCCGGACGCCAGCTCGAAGAGGTTCAGGCCGGCACCAGGCTTATTGACGATCACCCGGTCCTCCCCCTGGATGGTGGTGTAGCTGGGGACCACGATGGCAGCAGCCGGGTTGTAGGTCCCCCTCTTGATATGTACTGTTCCGCCGGTAGCCGGGAGCAGGGCTATCCCTGCAGCGATGTCGTCGACGACGTGGCAGGTGATGTTGGGAATGTCACCCATGGCGGAGTTACCGACGATAACCGTGGCGCAGATGGCGTCTTCAGCGATCGTCGCTGGGCCAGTGACGCCCCACAGTCCAGGAGCTGGGATCGCCATCGGTGATCAACCTCCCCACCAGGTGATCCGGTCGGCCGCGTTGGTCGATCGGGCAAAGACCCCGTCCGTCGAGTTGGCGGGGATGGGCACACTCTGACCCGGCTGGAGGATGGCACCGATCTCCGCCCCGGCGGTCGGGTCGACGGTGTTCAGGAACCCGACGGCGATGGGTCCGGCGTTGCCGATCATGGCCTGGATCACCAACCCCTTGGTGAGTGCGACAGCCGCCACACCGGAGAGGACGGTGATGGAGGTGCCTGGCGGTCCGACCGGAACGGCTGCGCCGCCGTTGATCCCCGCTGCCAGGGTTCCCAGGGCTGCATGGAGGGTGAGGTCCTGGACGTTGGCGGAGTCCACTGCGGGAGCGGTGGGATCCACGTTGACGTCCATCAGCCGGGCGGCCCCCGTACCGTCCCTGATCTGGATGGTGCCGAGGTCGACGTCGCCGATCTGGGCCTCGACGGTGGTCCGCTTGGTCATACCGGACATCAGTTATCACCTACCATGCGTGGATCACCACCCTGTCTCCAGCCTGGCCCTCGATCAACAAGGTGTTGATGACCCGCTTGTCGAAGGCGATCACATCCTCGGCCATCAGCTCGCAGGATCCCGCACCCTGGCCGTTGATGGTGTAGAAGATGGAGTTGATGACGTTGGGGTTGTCGATGATCAGGTTGTTGCACCTGAAGGGGACGGTGATGGTGGCGTTGGGGTCGGTGACCGGGTGAGGCGGCGCCGCTCCAGGGGTCACTCCTGACAGGGCCGGGGCAGTGTCTGGACTGATCTCGAGGGCCAGGTACTCGAAGTCGAGGACCACCACGGCCAGCGCGGGGATCACGAGGTCCAGGTCGATACCCGGCCCGGTCCCGACGTCGATCCGCTCTCCGGTGTCGATCCCTTCGCTCATCGTTCCTGTGCCCCCGGTGGTGGACTGACGTGTTCGTTGGCCTGGCTGAAGATCCGGAGCCTGGCCGGGTAGATCGTGGGCGTGATGTGGATCTGGGACCAGTCGAGGTCACGGAACATGATGGGAACCCCCATGGGGAGCGGGTCGACGGGGTAGCGGATGTAGGAGTCTTGGTCCCTCGGATGGGTGTAGCGCAGCCGGAAGGGTTGGGTGCAGAGGATGGTCATGGTGGTGGGGACCTCGTCGGTGAGGAGCGTGGTCTCCAGCTCGACGAAGGACTGTTCCTCCTGGGGATCGGCAGGAAAATCCTTCCGGTAGGGTCGGACCCGACGGGCAGGGAGCCGTTGTGTGGTGACGAGCTGGGGGTCGGTTATGGGACCGCCCCCTTCAGTAGGGATACTTGCTGTCGTACACCCTCGCCGACACCGTGAGACCGCCACCAGCGATGTTGGTCTGGTTTGCTCGGAGCTGGGTCTGCCAGCGGTCGACACCGACACCGGGTGTAAGGTCGTCAGGCTGCACCTTGCAGTAGGGCTTTTCCACATCGTTGAGCCCTACGGTAACAGTCACCCCGGCTGCCACCAAGATGGTCTTGATGACGGTCCGTTCCTGGTTGGCGGGATCAGCTGCGAACAGGGTGACGGTCTGGGCGGCCCCGGTGGGGTTGGTGATGGTGACCTCGATGACCTTCTTCGTGAACCCGATTTGCAGCTCTCGGTCGACGGCCAGGCCTGCAGCGTCCTCGATGAGGTTGGAGTTCGTCGATCCCGTCTGGACCGTCAGGAGGATCCCGGCACACTCCCTGACCATGCTCTCCAGTTCCAGTTCACCGTAGGCCATGACGAGGGCCACACCCATCAGGAGGAGGACCAGGATCACCAGGACCAGGCTGATCAGGGGGGACATCGCGATCATGCTATCACCTCCACCTTGTCAGGGGTGACTGCTCGCTTGCCGTTCCAGTAGACAGCCTCGACATCGTAGGCCTTCTGGCCCTGCTCCGGCTTGAAGACCACATCGCGGAGGCCGGGGGTGTAGTACTTGGCCCGCTTCTCCTCGAGCAGGATGTCGGCGATGGTCTTCCGGTCGACCTCGTCGCTGGGGTTCAGTGGGTGGACCTCGAGCTTGTTGAAGATGATGTTGCTCGAGGGGGTCACGATGATGTCCGTGCGGTGCTCGAGGCCCATTTCGAGGTCCATCTTGTCCAGCAGGATGAACATCCCACGTCCGGTCGGGTTGTCGTAGGGGCTCTCGTGTCCCTCGAACATCCAGCCGAATGCGTTGCCGAGGGTGGGTCCGGCCACGGCAGAGTTGGGGAGTCTCCCGTGCTCGTGCGGGACGGGGATCCTCATCCTCACCCGGTCCAGGGGCTGGTTGAACCCGTGGAACACCTGGATGACCATCGGGAAGGGGTTGGAGCTGTCCTTGTCACCAGGTTTCGAGATGATCAGGGATTGCTGGTTGATGTTGGCCCCGACCGCGATCTGCGGCCGGAAGTACGGCACGTTGGCCCCCCCGGCGACCGGGTCCCAGACGAAGTCGTAGGGCACGACTTCTTTGTTGGCGATCTCGAAGAAGTAGTGGACACTCCCATGTCCGTTGTCGACACGGTAGACCAGGTACTGGCCTCCCATCAGCAGGAGCTCTCTCCAGCTCCGTTCCAGTATGAACGATTCCATGTTGGCTTTCCTCCAGACTTTCTCTCTCTCCGCTGGGAAGAAAGGGGTAAAATGGGTTAGGGGTGGTTGTTCCCAGCTCAGGCACTATCAGGCGGCGCGGCACCTGTTCCGACCGGCACCTGCATACGACCCGGCGAGCGAGCGGGTGTGGGTGAAGAAGCACAACCCCCAGGGCTTGAGGGCATGCACGGGGATGTCACCGAGGTCGCCCCGGGTCTCGATCCCGATGGCGAAGTTGGTCTTCTTGTCGAGGTAGATCGGCCGGATCCTGGCGTATCCGACGTCGCCGACCCGGATCTGGTTCTCCAGGACGAAGGGCCCCCTGGGCTTGGCGTCGGTCCGCATGTGGAGGGCGTACGCATCGACGCTCGCCGTGAGCTCGATGACCCCGAAGATGATCAGGGCCCAGTCATCGTCGTTGGCGTCGATGGTCTTGATCTCCGCAGCTGCGGCGAGGGTGGCGCCGTCCGGGTTGAGTGTGTGGCACCACGCCCGGATCTGGAACAGGGCAGCGGGCATCGCCGTCCACCCGGCAGTGGGCTGGTCCCACAGGGTGAAGGTGGAGGCGACCCCGGCTGCGGTGACCCCGTAGATGTCCTCTGGCCGGATGACATCCATGCCGATGGCGCCGCTGTCCGGCTGCCTCCCATCGTAGGGGGAGTCATCCTGGGTATGCTTGTAGAAGCCCAGGTGCATCAGGGTCTGTCCCTTGTCGGTCTGGAGGGCTTCGGCCTCTGCCTCGGAGAGGTTGGGGTCCTGGTTCTCTCCAGCAGCCTGGTACTTCTCGATGGCTGGCTGGATCTGCTCAGCCATGATCTCCGATCCAGTCCAGAGCTGGATGAGGTTGTCCGTTTCCTGTGTGGAGTACATCTTGCTGATCTCGGCCCAGTCCCTGTCGAACTGTTCAAGTTCGCGGGCACCCATCGAGCTGTAGGTTCGTGTAATTGCGGCCATGTGCATCACCTTTCATGTTGATGTTGTGTTTCTGATGTGTGGCTCCGGCTCCTCCTACAAGCCGGTGTTGACCACGATCCGGCCCTTCACGGGGCGGGACGGATCGGCGGGGCGGGCGGCCGTCTGCTCGACGAACGAGCGGGTCTGGAAGGAGAACCTCTGGCGGGCACCGGACACGGCGGGGGCGACACCTCCGGGTGCGGCCGCCTGCTGGCCCTGGATGTTCTCCCGGATCTCCCGGGCGGTCTCCATGATGTTGACCCCGGACGATGCCTGGCGGACGCCCCTGCGGACGCTCTGGACACCTGACCCGAAGTTCTCCCTCATCGGTCGGACACTCTGCTGCACGGCCCCGATGAGCCCCAGTCCTCTGTTCTGGAACATGATTATCACCTCGTGTGGTGTCAGCCCCTACTTGAGGAGCCTGCGGTTGCTTTTCCCAAACCGCTGTGGGACGTTCGAGACGGCGGTCGCGACACTCTCGGTGCGGACGTCGTCGGCGGCGGCCTTGATGTTTGTGGGAACCTCCCGAAGGCGGTCCTTGATCTTTTCTCCAACCATGAGCATTCCTCTCAGGTAAGTTGGCGTTGAGAACGATAAGCCGTTATATAAAAACTATACCCGAACTTCTAAGTTAGGGTCGACCCGAACTTCTCCAATAACCAGTATTTCTAGACCGGAATATAATAGAAGTTCGGATAAAACACCCGGAATATTTTAGAAAACCCGAATTTCTCACCCGGAATAAAAAAGAGAAGTTCGGGTTTGAGATGGAAACCTAAATTAGGGGGACCCGAACTTCTCCAACCAGTCGTTGTGGCCGGTCCGGGACATCCGGCCGGCAGCAGCGGTACCTGGAAGGGATGGCACATGGTACCAGATATAGACCCACCACCTGACTACGAACTGATCGCCAACAGGAAAGGAAAGAGGGCCACGGACGAGGAGAAGGAAGAGATTTACCGGCTCATGGAGGCGGGAGTGAAGCTGGCCAAGGTCATGGAGATCACCCAACGATCAGAGGACAGCATCAGGAGGTACGTCCGCGAGGTGGATGCAGCGGTCAACTCGGCTATGCGGACACAGGCAGCTGCCTACCAGAACCTGACATCTCCTCAACCCCCACCTCCTCCACCGACCAGGCCAGCTGTAGATGAGGATGGTATGATAGAGGACTCCCCCCCCGCGAGTAGCAGACCCCTCCCTCCGCTGCCGGAGCCGCCGGAGGTAGAACTGGATCTGGACGATCTCTTCGACGAGGACGAGCTGGTCGATCCGACCGAGGAAGATGCGTTGCCGAAGAAGCTGTTCGTGCTCCTCCTGCAGAAAAAGGCAGTGAAAGAGGAGGATGATGCCCGTGATATCGCCCAGGACTACAGGATGTACCCGGACTACCACAACCCACATGGGACGGTGGAGTTCCTGAAGGGACACGATATCAAGGAGCGGAAGGCAAACCTGATCTCACGCCTACTGTTCGGCTGGCAACACCAGTCGCAGGGTCGAACACCGTTCGATCCAGGTCCTGTTCCCGGCTGGCATCCAGGAATGCCAACCCCTTCTCCAGGATCACCCGGTTACAACCCATTCCAGCAGCAGTGGGGCGGGCATCCCGGTTATGGTGCACCCGGACAGCCGACGATGCCTGGCCAGTACCCATTCCCCTGGCCACAGCCGCCTCCGCCGCAGCCGGCCGGTGACAGCAAGATCACCAAGAAGGATATCCAGGATCTGGTCTCCAAAGCGGTCTCGGAGAGGGACACCTACTGGATGGACTACATGGAAAAGCAGGAAGCGAAGCGTGAGAAGGACCTGGAGAAAGCTGAACGCCGGGCAGAACTGGATGAGCTGAGGGCACAGAACCAGAGGCTGGAAAACAAGATGCATGAGATGGAGACCAACCCCCAGACGGCGCCGCCGGATGGGAACTACGAGACCATCGAGGAACCGGAGCACGACGAAGAGGGGAACCTGATACGGGTCAAGGTGACGCACCGGAAGCTCGAGGATCCTGTCAGGAAGGAGATCGATGCCAAGTACGATACTCTGCTCAAGGAGATCAAAGAAGAACGGAAGGAGCACAAAGCCGAGCTGGCAGCCATCTTGGAGCAGAAGAACAACCTCGAGATCGAGAAGTTGAAGGTGGAGAACGAGGGGCAGCTCGACCTGTGGAAGGACAAGAGGACCCATCTGGAAGAGATGTATGCGAAGAAGATGGAGATGGACGAAGAGCTCCGCACGAAGGAGGGGGAGATCTGGGATCTCCGTAACAAGCAGGATGGTGAACAGTCCGACGAGCTGAAGAAGGTGGACAAGCAGATCGAGGTATTCCGGGAGTTCAAAGATCAGGTCAAGGAAGGTCGGAAGGATTTCCTGAACTTCGTCATGGTCATGTCTGGTCGGGGCAAGCCGGCCGGAGTTGTGGAAGAACAGTGGAGCGAGGAAGAGCTGGCGATGCTCAGACAACAAAATAGGTGAAGGATATGCCAGGACCACTTGGTAAGGAGAAGAAGGGACAGAGCAAGCTCCCGAAGGGAGGAGACAGTGACGCCGACAAGGGGCTGTCTTATGTCGAAAAGAAGGTCCAGGAACGGGTCCAGCCCGTGGTCCTGGCCCTCCGGGAGATGAAGCCCGTGTTCCAGGAGAACACGAAGGCGATCCAGGAACTCACCCGGACCCTGCAGGAGCGGCGCTGATGGGTCTACTGGACCTGATCGTCAGGGCCCTCGGTCTCGACAAGATCGCCCTCGAGGCCCTCCAGCCGGTGTTCGTCGAGCTGGACGAGCTGAAGATGATCGTCGACGAGAACAACCGGGCCCGGGAAGAGCTCAACGAGGTGATGGCCAGTGGGATTCTTCGATAGGTTCAAGAAGGACGGGAAGATCGTGGGGATCACCACCCCCGCGCTGCTGATCCTGGCCGTCAAGGGCGGCACCGGGAAGACCATGATCACCAGGGAGATCATCATGTCCCTGATGGAAGAGGTCCGGCTGGCCGCCCTGGATGCAGATGTGGACAGCCCCAACCTCGCCGAGGTCCTGGGCGTCAAGGGGCGTTGGATGAAGCTCACCAAGGATCGGAAGTTCATCCCCGTCGAGTACAACGGGAACGTGAAGATGTTCTCGACCTCCCTATACCACCCGTCTGCTGCCCGGGGCTGGACGAAGGCTGGTCAACAGAACCAGCTGATCCTGCGGGATGCAGCCATGTACACGGAGTGGGGCGACATCGACCTCTTCGTGATCGACATGCCGGCCGGCTCGAGCGACGAGTTCCAGGCCGTCAAGCAGTGGTTCAGGAACATCCTGGGTGTGGTCGTGGTAACACAGCCCAACACCCTGTCCGACCTGGATCGGGCGTTCAACATCACCTCGAGGTTCTGTCTGCCGATCCTCGGCGTGATCGAGAACATGGTAGAGGTGGAGTGCGACAAGTGCGGGCATCCGACCACCTTGTTCCAGGAACATGGAGCGGTCCAGAAGATGTGTGAGGAGACCGGGGTGGACTACCTCGGTCACATCGGCTGGGTCCGCAAGCTTCAGAAGTCTCCCGAGAACGACAAACCTTTGATGCCGGAGAGGTATCGGGGCGTCATCAACAAACTGACCGAGGTGATCATGAACCATGGGAAATAAGCTGGCCGCCGTCGTTGGTGGTATCAAGAAGTTCGTCGACTTCTGCTCGAGAAGGGACATCCCTGCTCTCCAGGAGAAGTACGGAGCCGACAAGAAGAAGGTCATCAAGATCTTCCTCCTTGACAGCCGTAGATCGGTGGCCTTCCAGGTTGCCGACGGTGCGATCAACTACGAGTTTCAGAACGCCCACATGATGGAGGCGGATGTGAGCCTGTACATGACCACCGATACACTCCTGAACCTGCTGGCGGGACGGATCAAGGTCCTCAACCACAAGAGCGGGAAGATGGAATACCAACCTTACAGTTATGCCGACGCCGTCCGGTGGGACGACGTCCAGTTCGAAGGCGATGGGGCCACGAACGACAACCGCCTGGCGATGGAGGTCTTCGGGGACAGCCTCCAGGAGATGCACGAGGAGTGGTTCCCGAAGTTCCAGCAGGAGCTGGAGGTGGTTTAGATGGTGAAGTATACCAAAAAGGACTATGTGGAAGGGCTCGACGAGTTCTTCAGCAAAGTCGACCTGAAGGTCGACTGGAGCAAGATGACTGTGAAGGACCTCGAGGCTTTGTCTGCTGTCCTCGGGGATCCCGACAAGCTCGGGGCCCTCTTCGATCTGGACGTCGCAACAAACGTGGTGGACCAGGTGGATGACGGGGGAGGTGGACTCCTGTCCGGGGGCCTGATGGGAGACAAGGCCGGTGCCTTCGTCGACGGCGTCGTCGACGACATCGCAGCCCGGGTGAAGAAGGACAAGCCCCTCCGGAGCCAGATCGGGTCGGGCAAGTTCATCGGACGCATCCTCGAGATGGCGGGTCGGGAGTGAAGTACGACGCCGTCGTGGTGGGGGCGGGTCCTGCGGGATCGATGACCGCCCTCTCCATCCTCCGAGAGGACCCGGAGAAGAAGGACCTGCTGGTGGACAAGCGGAAGGAGCTGGGTCGTCCGGTCCAGTGTGCCGGTGGTATCGTGAAGGATCGACTGGATCTCCTCGACCTCCCTGATCTGCCCGAGGAGGTGATCGCCCAGCCCTGCCGGGGGGCCGTCTTGCACGGGCCCGGCGGGGCCGAGGCTGTCTGGGATGGTGGTCGGACACGGGGTTACGTGATGCATCGGGATCGGTTCGATCAGTGGCTGGCTGCGCTGGCCTGCGAGGCCGGGGCGGAGCTCCGCCGGGAGGATCCAGCTTGTACAGATCCCCCGTATGACTATCGATGTCGTTACCTGGTGGGAGCGGATGGATGGAGATCCCAGCTCGGCAAGCGTTTCTTCGGTAAGTCCATCGACCTGGGGATCGACTACCACACAGGGGTCGAGTACCTGGTCCACCTGGATGAACCACATGATACCAGTTTCATCCACCTCTACTTCGGGAATTACATCGCACCAGGGGGTTACATCTGGGTGTTCCCCGAATCGGATCACCTGGTACGTGTTGGATGCGGTGTCGTCCCGGGGTTGTCTGCGCGGTCGTTCCTGAACCGGTTCCTGGACACTGGCGAATGGGCTGGTGAGCGGATCGGGGTGTCGGCTGGTGGGATCATCCCGACCTCGAGGCCGGTGGCCTGTCTTCATGCCGAGGTCATGAGACCAGGTGGTCGTTACCAGAGGGTCGCGTTGGTCGGCGACGCAGCCCGGATGACCGATCCCGTTCACGGTGGCGGGATCGCCAACGCGATGGAGGCTGCCGTCGAGCTGGGCAAGGTGATCGCCGAGGATGGTGAACTCCTGAAATACTCGATCTGGTTCGAGAAGAACATGGAGAAGGAGCTGGAGAGGCGGTACCTGCTGAAGAAGGTCATGGCGAAGTGGAACGACAGCGAGATGGACGCGATGGTCGAGGTGATGTCGCAGCTGGTGATCCGGGACGACGTCCCGGTCAACGAGCTGGTCCGTTCGATGGTGTTGAAGCTGGCTTTGAAGAAGCCGTTGATGTTCCCGAAGGCACTGGGCAACGCCCTCATCGCGAAGTTCACCAGCTGAGTTCAGGGTTGGTCGATTCCAGCCGTCCTCATGGGGCCCGTTAAATACCGTGACTCGGAAAGAGGGGTTCTATCATTAGATGAAGTTCTCTATCGCAGTTATCTTTTCGCCTATCAGATCGCACAGATTGTCCGCGTACCTGACAGCGTCAGACAAATCGACATCGACATCGATCCCTTGCAATTGCCCCTTGGCAGTACGTATTTCAAACAGAGCACGCCGTACTTCTCCTTGAGCTTTCACCAATGAATTTCGGGCATCTCTGATGGAGGCCGCCGTTGTAAAGGGTCCGAATCTCGATCTGGGGCGGTTGGGAAGCAGGGGCGGGTCAGGCATGCACGTAGCAAGCCAGCTTGTATATTTTACATTTTCCATGATCAGGGCGTTGCTCCTAAATGGCTGTGATGTAGCCAGTTTTAGGAGCAAATTCACTTTTTAGGAGCAGCCGCCTTTCTCAGACGGTAAGCTTTCTGCTTGTGAGCATTGGAGCAGGCAGGGAGCCTTTTAGGAGCAACTCTCATGATCAGCATGGGCCTGTGTGGCGATGGCTGTCCGATGAAGACCGAGACGGACGAGTGTGGCGGATAGTAAAGTTCATCAACCGGTGTCTCCATCTCACCCTGACGCAAAAAACAGGGGGGGTGGAGCGGTGGTGGTGGAGCCTTTTCCTTAAGGCGCAGGGGATCAGGGACGGAACGGGACCTGCCGCCCTGAGTACAATGTCCGGCATGTCCCCCTCACGGGGGAAGTCCGGTGGACAACTTGAGGGGTTCCTGCGGGACTGGGACGATCCATCGTCGTGTTGAAGCCCCCCCGCTGATTTTTACAGTCACCGGTGATGCCGGTGGAGTGCGGACGCCTCCATGAGTTCGGTATCTCACTCGATTGTCTGAAGGTGTAATCAAAGCCATGTATCAATTTGAAATCTCAGCCAACTTTAATATGTGAACCAAGAATAATACATATGTGTGCACACCAATACGCTTTAACGTAAACTATTTTTACGTGATTGACAATAAGATAAACCGTGGGGGTGGTCGGGGTCGTTCTATTAGGACGTTTGTAATACCCAACCCGACCCCCCCCCGTTCTATGCTCCGCGGTCATTTATATATCGAAAGGCCCCTACATCTCTTTGGGTATTACAAATGTCGTATCCGGTGGTTCCCGGTGGAGGGAACATAGGATCAACACCGCCAACACGTCGACCGGACCATTATCACTATGGTCGCAATGGATGGCTCGTTCCGTGCCATCTACCGTTCTACCAATGCCATCTTGAGCCAAAGGTGTACGAGAGGCCACGGCCACCAAGTAAGGTCAGCGCATCTCTCGGCCCAGCAAAGGTGGAGTATGAAGGCCCATTTGCTGATCTGCTAGGAATACTCGGTTTCTTTTTCTTCTTCGGCGCTGCGGCAGCTCTCCTAAAGAAGTAGGTGGTGTGGTGATGAAGTTCCCCATTTTCCCCCGAAAGGAGCCATTCCTCCCTCTCGATGTCTGCGAAGGTGTACGTGAAGAGGTCCGTGAGCTAAGACGAGTTGTCCGTCTGAAGATAGAGGATGCTTCAGCAGCTGAAGCTGGACTTGGGTACTTCAGACTTGAGTTCTAAACGCGTGGCGGAAACTGAGGTGGGGGTTGCCCATTTTAATCCTGCACCTAGAGAAACCCGGTTGCACCTTTGAACAGGTCTAAACTGATTTAGGGTGCAACGCCCGCCCGCTCCTTCACTTTTTATACCGGGCCGGACCATTCAGGATCATGCGGTTCCATAGCTGGATCTCCCGTCAGTACCCCTGGTTGCCCGAAAAGATCAGATCGTACATCGACCTGGTCCGACCGTTCACCCTGCTCGCCCCCCTGCTCGGTTGTCTCGCCTTCGGGTTGTTCGCCCTGATCGTCGACACCGGCCAGGACCTCGACTGGTACGCGTTGAAGATCCTCGTCTACGGAGCCGTAACCCTCGCCCTGGTCAACGCGGGATCGAACATCTTCAACCAGGCCAACGAGGTGGAGATAGACCAGGTCAACAAACCGGACCGCCCGATACCAGCTGGTCGGGTCGATGAAGACGAGGCTCTCGTCCTGGCCATCATCCTCTACGGGTTCGCTATGGCCAGGGCACTCTTCATGCCCCCGTATTTCGGAATGGGTGTGATGTGGTTGGCATTCATCACCATGCTCTACTCCCACCCGGTGATCTACCTGAAGAAGCGTTACGTGGTGAACAACCTGACCATGGCCATCGCTCGAGGATACCTGGGGCCGTGGACGGCCTGGTGCCTTTTCGGGGATCCGTGGGCTCCTGTGGTCCATGGGGCCTGTCTGATCCTGGCGGTCTGGACCTTCGGTGGGATCTGCACGAAGGACATGCCGGACCTGGAGGGGGACCGGAAGCATGGGATCAGGACCTTCCCGGTGGTGATCGGGGTCCAGCGGACCCGGCACCTGGTGACGGCCTCGATGATCGCTCCGTTCGTGATGGTGCCGATCATGATCCAGGGGTCGGTGTTCGTCTCGAGCATGATCTGGTTCCTGCTGCTGTCGCCGCTGGGGGTCGGGATCGTCGTGGCGATCTATGGCCGGGATCCGGCATCGATGGTGGAGAACCGGGTCTCCTGGGTGTTGATGTACATCCTGTTCATGGCGATGCTTTTATCGTTCCCGGTGATCTACCTCCTGGCATGACGGAGCGGAAGGGACCCCTCGGCGTACTTCCCCGGTTCGGCGTCCTGGACTTCCAGCGGCGCCGTCTACGACCACCGGAGGAGAAGCCGCCGGAGCCCAGGCCGGATGTGAAGATGCCGGGACGGAAGGAGCGGCGGAAGACCGAGACGCCGATGCAGACCGTCCAGAGGTTCCGCCGCCGGTTCCCCGACCTGGTGATCCCCGACCCGGGGCCGGAGCCACAGCCCCTGGAGGGGGAGCTCGAGCCCCCCCGGATCGAGGAACAGGGAGTGGTCTGGGCTTTGGAGACGGCGTGGGGCCTGGCCTCGAGGTTCGGTGGGACTGATGATCAGAAGGAGGGGTTGTTCAGATCTTTCCTGCCGAAGATCCTGCCGAAGCGGGAGAAGTGGGAGCGGGAGACGGCGAAGGGCATGAGAGAACTCCTTGGCCTGTAGTACATCACACCAAGGGGTCATCTCCCGAAGAGCTTGTTGTAGTGCTCGTCGCACAGGTGAACGGTGGCAGGTTTACCACAGCCGCACTGACACATGATCAGGGGCGGGACGCCGGTGGTGGTGTAGAACACGGTCGTGCCCTGGGTGAACAGAGCCGTGCTTCTCGAGCAGGCCGGACGGTGGAGGAGGTTGACGGTGTTGGGTGCCACGCCGGTGACGTCCTTGGTGGCCCAGCATCGTTTCGACACGAAGTCGGCTGCCCAGGGGTTGTTACCCTCGGGTAGGCTGGCCTCGTGCTCGACAAGCTGGCGGACCTGGTCGTGGATCTCCGGTCGCTCGCGGAACAGGTTGCTCCATTGTCCGTAGTGATCTATCTCTATCTCCATGGTTATCTATCATCTCCTGGGCTATTGCCCGATGGGAAAAAAAGGTTAGCTGGGAGATTAGATGAAGAACTCTACCGATACGACCTCGGATGGCCGTATACGGATCACATCCTTTCTCTCACCGATCTGGACGGTGGCCTGAACGACAACATCGCACCCCCACGCGATGAGCTCGACGTTATCCGACAATCCACCCCCCACTATGAGATCTTGGGAGCACTCCACCCAATCACCCAGATTCTGTATATGATACCCACCTTTGATCCTACTGAGCGTAGGAACCGAGCAGGCCAGCTCGACCTCAGCCAACAGGTGTAAGTTTTCATCCATATCTACGTCCATGTCTACACATCCAATTTAAATAGTTGGTTTGTAATACCCTTTTTCGATGTTGGACCGCTTGTCAGATGGGTATGACAAGGGCATGGCCCGCCTCTGTAAACGGATAGACGTTGCGGTGAAGAGCTACGCTGCTTCGCAAGAAGAGGCGGTCCGAAGATTCTCCAATGCACGGGGAGAAGCCGTTGCCAATTATGAGAAGGGGTTGAGAGACTTCTGCCGGCGCCGCCATGAACGGACGAAAGCGCGCAAGGCGTATCGAGAGGGTTTGGGGAGCTTCCTCGAACGCTGAACGATCCTGAGCTATTGCCCGATAAAAAGGGTTGGGTTGGTGGTTGGTGGTGCTTCTTCCCACATTCTGCGCACCTGGATGTGGTTTCTGAGAGGTGCTTCGGGCAGAAGGTGGCCCCGTCGGCGCGGAATGTCCACCCCTCCCTCTTCGCCCCCTTTCTCACCGTGGCGAGGTTCGGCCCAGTGGCGTGCGCCACACAGCCTCCATAATCACACTCGACTATCACGTACATCATCACGTTTATCTCCTGGGCTCTGTGCCCGATTCTCCTGGGCTGTTGCCCGAGGTGGGCCCCCGACCTTCGATGGAGACGTGAAGGCCTGAATGCAACCGTGGGGGCCCTTGTGGAGGGGGCGGTGGTGAGGGTGTCAAAGCGCCAAGGATGCCAATCCGAGAAAGCAGCTACCTCACCGGTGCCCCCATGGGACAGAGGGCAGGTCCGATAATCAGGGTCACCCGCTCCCTCTTCAAACATCCCAATCCCTCCTCTCCATCAACGGAGTGAGCTGCTGGACCGCCCTCTTCAGCTCCTCCACATCCCGGAGCAGCTTCTCGTACTTCCTGGGGGCGATGTCCCGGTCGTCGCGCAGCTGACGGAGCCTCTTCTCGAGGTCCTTCACATCGGTCAGGACCTGCTTGTTCTCCTCGCAGATCCTCGGCGCCAGCTGCCCCTCCAGATTCGCCAGGATCCCCGGCAGGTCCTCGGCCTCCGCCACCTGGATGGCGAGGTAGGGCATCCGGTCGGGCGAAGGGGTAGGGGCCTCGGGGAGGAACTCCTTTCCAGGTACCGGTACAAGAGGGAGCGCGGGCGCACGTGCGGGTTGTTTGGCAATATCGTCGAACAGATCCGGGCTGGCGAACGGTTCGGTGTAGTCGGCGGGGCCATTGTCTATGGCCTCGAGCTCCTCCAGCTCCTCGGTCCGGAGGAACGGATCTGCGCCGGGGGGGACCAGCGGATCCTGGGGCTTCACGTTCATCATGATGGCCAGCGACAGACCGACCAACGCGACCATGGACAGCGCGATCACCGAGATCGGGAGGCCCCCGGGCGTGGCCTCCAGGAGGCCCGGGGGCTGGTCTTCGTCACCATCACCACCCTCCGGGGTGGTGTTGCCATCACCATCTCCACCACCGTCTCCAGGATCATCCGGGTCGGCGAGGGTGGTCCCGGTGTGGTTCAACCAACCTTCGACACCGGGATCGAAGATGGAGACACACCTCATCTGGAAGGTGTAGGTGGTGTTGGGGAGGAGATCGGTGAAGTTGTACTGGTAGAACCAGTGGGAGGGGCCGATCTCTGTGGAGTAGACGATGGTCCAGGACGTCCCCCACTCCACGTAGCACTCGTTGGAGTATACCATGAACTCCAGCAGGTACGACCGGTTGGCCGGGATCCCGGTTACGCCGGTGAACTCCAGCTCCGGCGGCGGGTCGTTGCAGGTGTTGGTAGGATCGTCAGGGCAGGGGTCGACCAGGTCGGCCAACCCGTCTCCATCGCGGTCCGGGCAGCCTGGTGGAGAGGTGGAGTTCCCCCAGGTGGTCGGACAGACGTCGGTGTTGGAACCGACCCCATCTCCATCCGGGTCCTCCCACTCGGTAGGATCGTTGGGGAAGGCATCTCCACCATCGGAGTAACCATCCCCATCAGTGTCCGGGCAGCCGACCTGGTCGATGGTGGAGTTACCCCATGTGGTGGGACAGTCATCGTCACTACCATAGTGACTATCACCATCCGGGTCGCCGCAGAGGTCGAGGGGATCGTCCGGACAGGGATCGTTCAGATCCGAGGTCCCATCCCCATCGCGGTCAGGACAACCCAACCTGTCCACGGTCGAGTTCCCCCAGATGGTGGGACAGGCGTCCACGGTGGCGTTATACCCATCTCCGTCGAGGTCCACGCAGCCGTCGAGCTCGTCGAGGGGGCAGGGGTCGTTGGTGTCGGCGATCCCATCCCCGTCGGTGTCGGGGCAACCTCGCAGATCGGTGGCGTTGCCCCACTCGTCCGGACAGTGGTCGGCGTTGTCACCGACCCCGTCACCATCATCATCGGACCATTCGGTGGGGTCGTCCGGGAAGGCGTCTCCATCGTCGGACCATCCGTCTCCATCGCGGTCCGGGCAGCCGGTCCGGTCGATGGTGGAGTTCCCCCAGGTGACGGGGCAATCATCCTCAGGGTCTATGACGCCGTCCCCGTCGCCATCAGGGTACTCATTGAAGCTCCAGGTCCTGATGATGTGTCCATTACCTTCTGTGCCGGCAAGGACGTAGCCGTTCCAGGAGAGGTCATCGGTACGGTATGCGGACGTGGTCGACCAGTTCCCCAGTCTCACGTAGAACGAGTTGTTGGCCCACCCAGATACAGCATAGGTGCCGTTGACCGGATGGAAGGAGTAGATGGCTCCATCTGGGTTGGTATAGACAACCGTGCTGGCGCACGTGGTGAAGTTCATAGCATATATCTTGTCATGGTGTGAGTAGTAGTTAGGTGGGTAGACATCCACGAACTGGTAGTACGTCAATGGGCACGACGCCGTTTCGACACCCCCTCCGTCAATCGTGGAGATAAACGCAGTACCACCTACGACGTAACCAGAACCGGTACTCGCCACACGGGTGCTGGCGTTGTCAAGAAGGTGTGTTCTGCCATCACTGAACACCATGGTGGTGTCATTGACCGCAACCCAACCACCAGGTATCAAATCTGCATCTCCGAACAGTCCCCACTTCATGGTGTGGGCGTTTTCATCTATGTATGTGATCCTCTGACGGTCCACCACCAACATGGAGCCGTTTGTTGCCAGCCTTACACGTCTGGGTGTATCGAGGTGGTCATCATCGGCGCCGGCCTCGCCCTCAACACCAAAGTCGGCTCCAGCTATTGCGGCCAGCCAGATCAACACAATCAGACCCACCGCGATGGCGATGGCGGACCATACTATTCTCCGATCAAACGTCCTAAATTCTTCAGCATCCATGTTACCACCCGTGCTCGCAGTTGCCCGCCAACCTACCCCCACACTCAGTACAATACACCCTGATCTTCCCACACCCCTGGTTTCCGAGACACCGTCCGTATCCACAGGTCTTTATTCGGAGAGGCACGAAATCTTCACACGCATCACACCAGTTGTCATTGATCAGCAGCTCGTCAGTCATCACAACCCCCCCTTGAACCTGTTGACCCGCTTCTTCCCCGTAACCAGCTGGATGAACCTCTTCGCGGTGTCGGCGTAGTTCTCCTCTGGTTTCATGTGCGGTCGCAACACCTCGGCGACTTCGACCAGCTGGTCCACCACTGTCGAGTAGGTGTTGTCCCGACCACCGGGGACGAGGGTCTTCAGTCGATCTGCGACAGGGATCTCCAGCTTGAGGGTCCTGGTCTGCTGCTTGTTGTTGGTCATCAACCTCCTCCAACCTCCCGCCAGTATTAGTATTTTTACTAATTTTACTAATCCCTTCCGCCTCGTTTCTTCGCAAAGTAGTAATCCCGGTGTCGGAACCTGTAAATACCCCTGATCACTTCGATACGGCATGACGCAGAGAAGGAACAAGTTCAAGCAGCGTGATGAGAGCGGAGACCTCGTGGTGGGCGACTACACCGAGGAGCAGAACGCCATCTACGTCGATCCCACCAACGGACATGATGGGTACTCCGGGGACCAGAACCACCCGGTCCGGTCTCTTGCCAACGCCATCGTGAAGGCCACCGCGCTGGGTGGGACCGGGCGGATCGTCCTCCGCCCGGGGGCCTACGCAGAAGAGTCCATCACACCCCCCACTGGCTACACCCTCGAGGGTGTGGACCGGACCGCCGTGCTGGTCACCGGGGCCGGTGGAGCCAACCCGGTCATCATCCTGAACGGTGCACAGGGAGGGGTGAAGAACCTCACCGTCTTCGGAAACCCCGCCCAGACCTCGCTGATCCAGCTGAACGGTGCAGGGACCTACCGTCTGGAGAACGTCCAGCTGACCGCCGGGGCAGCCTCGGCCGCGGTGGGGATCCTGCACACCGCAGCGCTGGCCACCGAGTGCATCAACGTCGATGTCAACACGGCTGGCGGCGCCGCCACCGGTGCGGCCCTGCAGGTGGTTGCCGGGACCATCCAGTTCCGGGGGTGCACCCTGCAGAGCAACAACGAGAACCCGATCTCGGCGGGGACGGTCACCCTCCAGAACTCAACCATGACCAACCTGAACGCCGGGGGCGCCGCCCAGGGTGTGGTCAACATGACCAACGCCAGCACCCTGAACATCATCGACAGCACCCTGAACCAGGGAGCGCCCATCGCCGGGGCAAACGGCTACGCCGTCAACTGGGGAGACGCCAGCGCCGTCACCATCAACTACATCGGCGCCCGGCTGCAGAACAACGGTGGCTACGTAGCTGCCGCCCAGCCACTGATCCCGGAGAGCGCTGGTGGTGGTGCCATCGTGCAGAACATCATCGGCCCCCTGTACGGGCCCATCGGTGACGTCAACCAAGGTGCCGTCGGTCTCGACGGGTTCGAGAACGGAGTGTTCCCCAGCATCTGGCCTGGGATCAACAGCCCGCTCTGGGCAGGTCTCGGAGGTGGTGCAACTCCCTTCGCCGGAGCTGATGAGTACGATATGTGGTCGGCCATCATGAGGATCGCACGTCACCTCGATGATGTGTCCAACACCATCACGAACGCTGCTGGGCTCAACCAACCACTTCTCGGTTACGTCGGTGGACAGATCACGTAAGCCTGTAGCTGGTGGTAGGTTACCCCGAGTAGTCTCAGGCTTCGCCATCTCTACAGCGTCCCAGAAGGACCTGCTGATGGTGGGCCCCGGAAGGGTATATGATGGAGGAAAGGTCGCAGACTTCCTCGGGGGGCCGCTTCACCTCCATGCCGGTATCGCCCTCGGAGGTCGAGATGACAGCCCGAAGGAGGGGGACTGGACATACGTCTGGTTGCTCCAGCACAAGTGGGCATCAACCAGGGTCAGCCTGGCCCTCTCCTCGAGCCCGGTGGAACCGACCCTGGTGTCGAAGTGCTTCCGGGGGATCGGTAAATGGTGGCTCGTCGGGGTGTGGCCCATCGGGACGTCCGGGACACTGATGAACCAAGTGTTCCGGTTCCAGCGCCCCTGTCCTGCCCCTCTCACCGAGGGGGTGGTCCAGCTGCCGACACCGGGGATCTCCACCAGGGAGGTTGTGGATCTGATGCTGGTGGATCGGTCAGGCCACGGCGCTGCCGTGTTCGACGGCGACCTGGTCGATGTTCCAGAAAAACCTGTGGGACCACTGTACACACCATCGAACGGGATCGGGGGCGGGCCCCCGATGGTGGTAACAGGTACTGTTGTGGCGGTTGAAGGCAGGGTGTTCTGTGTCCTGGACCATGCCGGCTCGAAGCGGGCGCAGGTCGACCTCTACCTCCGAGCCATCCACCTGTAGGGATCATATGTATCCATACTTCAACCGCCCGACTCCTGTCAGGGATTGGTTGTATCTTCCACCTCGACCGACTTACGTTACACATGGGACGACTGTGGAAGCAGCGCACAGCATTATGGATGGTGGGGTCATCAGGACAAGCACATACGAGGGAGTGATATCGATGTCCCTGGACAGTGCCTCATGGGGGAACGCGACCGTGTTCTTCTACACCCCGTTCGAACGAGTGTTCAGCTTGACGCAACCAGTATTCTACGGAGATATCGGCACACTGGTTACAGAAGTGCCTGAACGACCCTGGCGAGCGGGTGATTGGTTCACAGTCACCCTCGCAGAGGTGTTTTCACGTTCTGATTTGCCTCTGGGTTTGTTCACGAACGTCATGGCAGACCCCGGTTTCTACGGACAATATGGGGGGTTGATGTTCCAACGTGGGCTGACTCCGATCCAAAGACCTCAAGCCACTCCTCTAAACCTCTGGCTCAATAGAGTACGGTCAAAACTCGACCTCGATGCAATTTCATTCGGAGGGCCCAAGGAGCGGGAGAACTATAATCTATTGGCTATGGATGTTGATGGTTACAATCGGATGGTTGCCCAGGTCTATGGTATTGACATCACCGACGTCAACAGGTTGTTGAATATCCTGGCAGAGGAATGAAAGGGCGTTCAGAGCTTCTCGTGGAGGAAATCGACCAGATTCTTGATGTCCACGATAGCTTCCTTGATCATGGGTTTATGCCTTTTTGCGATCCGGACGGCGCCACGGGCTCCGATCCAGAACCACTCCTCGGTGGTCTCGGCGCACCAATCCAGGAGCTTGTCGACGTCCTGTTCTTTGAGCATGACGTGGGAAGTGATCACCGGGTGGTAAAGTTTGCGACCAGTTTGGTTATGGGAGGATTAATCAAAAAGCATATCAACCGAGCGTTACACTGACCTACCATGACCCACGTTCTTACGACGGAGTTCGCCTGTTGTCTGGCGGATCATACCAACGAGCCACACTGTCCTCGAAACGGTGAGTGTATCAAGTACAAGGACATATGTAGATACCTGGAGATGAAGGTGGTCAACCCTCCGAGGTGGCCCCCCAAGGTGGTGATCCCGCCGTCCCGGGATCCCATCTCCATGAAGGGGGCCTCGAATTGACCCGAGGAGTGCTCCCGAACCACCCCTGGATCACCATCATGCGGCCGGCTGTCTGCATCCTGACCGTGTTCGGAGCGTTCGTCGGGGCCCTGCTGGTGACGGTTCCTCGAGGAGATCCGGTCGACTGGTTCAGGCTGGTCGTCGCGTTGGTCGGTGCCTGGGGGGTGGCGATGTCGACCCAGATCACCAACGACGTGGCTGACCGGGAGATCGATGCCATCGATAAGCCGGACCGTCCGATCCCGTCCGGGAAGATCACCGTCGACGACGCGCAGACGGCCGGGATCCTGGGCTACGCCCTCTCCATCATCTGTGGGATCATGGTGTCCTGGACCATGGCCGCTTTCTACACCGGGATCGTGATCATCTCGATCCACTACAACTATCATGGGAAGGGGTTGCCCCTCATCGGGAACATCGAGGTGGCGGTGTGTGTGGCTTCGATCCCCATCTTCGGCGCGGCCTCCCAGCTCCGACCCTGGGATCTGTGGTTCCTGTTCCTCTTCATCTTCGTGTTCGAGATCGGCCGGGAGCTGGTTGTCACCGCCCAGGACGTCGAGGCCGACAAGGCGCAGGACCTGAAGACCTTGCCCGTCTACATCGGCCAGAAGGCATCGTTCTATGTTGCCGCCATATTCTATGCCGCATCTGTTTTCCCAGTGATGTACTCAGAAGGAGCTCCGGGGTTCGGTCAGATATTCATATTCGGCTCGTATGGCCTTTTGGTGTCCCTCTTTGGCACTATGGAGCGGGTGGTAAGCGAGGATTTCACCTTCGAAGCATACGAGAAGTGGATCAGGACCAGAGGAAGGTTCTTCATCCTTCTCTATCAGTTCGTGCTCCTGATAGAGGTATTCTGGTGAGATTCGACATCCGCAACCACGAGACCATGATGGCGGTCCTGCTGGGCATCGACGACATCCTCGACGAGGCCCTGGACCAGGCCCTCACCCGGGACCAGGCCATCGACTACCTCCGCAGGATGAAGGTGGTCACCACCATGATCCCGATCATCGATGACTCCCCGGGGGACACCTGATGGGGATCCCCTGTCCATGTGGGGGGACTTCTGCCAAGTGACCTGTCCACCCTGTCCTGAATGTGGTCACCAGTGTGAGAGGGGACACCTCACCCGGTTGCCTCACAGGGCGACTGAGACTGGGTTCGCCCGTCCACCCCATCGCCACGTGATCCGGATCGAGAAGCCTGACGGGAAGGTCCTCCCGGTAGCCCATGTGTGGTTCGATGATTGACCTGGATGGTGATCAGGATTTCGTCCTGGGGTCGGTCCTACTTGACCGTCACCGCCAAGTGGTGTTGGAGAGCTTCCGACAGGCATACGGGAAGTACAAGGAAACCAGGGATGACACCGCTCTGATCCGGCACGACAGGTTTTTTTACAGGCCATGGCCATGACGGCCCATGGCCGACAAAAAGCACCCTCTGGCCGTGGACCCGATCTTTCCCGACAGGCCCCGGATCCTGCCAAAAGCCAGCCAGAAGAAGTCTGGCCCCCTCGGTATGGGCGTCCTCGAGGAGATGCCACGACCCCTCCGTGACATACCTCGACCGATCCAGGACCGGAGACCCCGATACCGGGGGGAACGGTAGCCCCTCGTCCGTGGAGAGATCAGTGGCAGAAGCCACCCGTGGACGCCAAACAGGGGCGACCTATTGAACCAGATGATCCACAAATGGATCTGGTACGGAACTACGCTCGAGGTATCGTCGAGGCGTCAGATGGCAAGCTGAGCATGGACGAGGTCATGGCCTCTACAGCTGTGAAGAATTACGCCAGCCGGGTCGGGCTCACCCTCTGATCTCGTCCTCGAGCAGGACCTCGGACCTGATGATCAGGTCACCGATGGACATCTTGGTACCGAAGATCACCTTGATGGTCTTCATCCCTTTTCGGAGCAGTTCACCCATCGTCATGTTGTTGCGATCGGCGACCAGCTGGAGCATATCTTTTTCAGCTTTCGTGCAGCGGAAGTGTATCACGGTATCAAAGGTAGGCTTCCTCATCCCACACTAAATGATGTGCTACACAGATTTATAAGATTCGACGCGATTCAGCAGTTGAGGTTTCATTATGGGACTGAGCACAGGCAGACAGAAGTGGGAGAGAAAGACCCAGGGTCAGGGCGACAAGTACGCCAGGAACCTGGATCTGGATGAGTATGTCTCGAAGATCGTCGAGGCGTCCGATGGCAAACTCACCCGGGCCCAGGTCGAGAACTCCGATCCCGTGAAGGGGTACGCGAAGCACGTCGGCAGGTCCGACGCCGAGCTCGCCGCGGCCTACAACAACGGGGTCAGGGACAAGGGCGACGATTGGGAGAAGGGCTGGCTGAAAGCCTTCGGTGGCAAGTAACCGTCCATCCTCCCCTGAACCATCTCCACCAACCCACTTTTTCCATTTTTTAGAAGGTCAGGAACATGCCGATCCGCCCAGAGTTGCTTTCACAGAGACGGCGAACGTCGACGGCCTTCACGAGTTCTTCGGAACCTACGTCACCCGTGAGCAGATAGCAGAATCTCGGCCAGCAAAACGCTTCGCTGCGTTCCTCAACCTACCACCATACGAGAGGTGGAAGTAGACCACAAAGTTCTTTTGGGATATGTGGAATTAAACCTCGTTGTTCCCTGAACCTCCGAGTATCCCATACCGACAGCCCAGGCCGCCGTTCAAGCGACCTGACATCATGGTGAAGGTCTGTCCACTGTGTGGACGGCAGAAGGGGTATTCCAGTGCTGGGAAACGGAATGGGAGGCAGATGTACCGATGTCGAGGCTGCCTCGGAGTGTTCCCGGGGTCGTCCATATGAAGTCGTCGAAGAAGGAAACCACCCTCAAGGAGTTCCGGACCTGGTTGATGAGGTCCAGATCAAAGAAGACCACCGATCTGTACTACCACCGGGCCCGGGCGTTCCTCGACTGGGCCGGACAGCGTAAGATCACCGGGAAGCTCCTCGACCAGTACATCTCCGAACTGACGGACGAAGGTAAGAGCCAGAACACCCTGGCCACCTACTACATGAACCTGCGGGCATTCTACCGGTTCCTCGGCCTCGAGCGTGAACTGGATGACGTCGAGGCCCCCCGGTTCACCGAGACCGAGATCAACTGTCCCTCGATCGAGGACATCAACCTCATGCTGGAACAGGCTTCCAAACCACTTGAGAGGGCGTTGTTGTCCCTGCAGTTCGGTGCTGGTCTCCGGGTTACCGAGCTCCGCCGACTCAAACGCGATGACCTTGTGATCCATGACGACGGATCAGGTGAGATCGTCGTGCGATCTGCGAAGACCAGAGCCAAGGTCCAGGACGTCCGGGTTCCCATCGGGGCCAGTGTGGTCGGCGATGTCACCGCCTACCTCAACTCTCGAGAGGATGACCTCGACCCCATGTTCCCGTCGGAGCAGGCTGCTGATGGGATGATAACGGAGATGACCGTGAACAACAACCTCAAGCGGTTGTGTAAACGGGCTGGTGTCGAGGTGATCACCTCCCATCAGCTGAGACACGCCCTGACCACCTGGTTGCTCCAGCAAGGGGTATCGAGGGACGATGTCATGAAGATATGCCGGTGGCGGAGCGAGAGGTCCATCAGGCGTTACGATCACCTGGTTCCGAGCGAGATCAGAAGCCGGATACCGGACCCATTTGCAGAAGGAGATGAAGAAGATGAACGATGCGAACCTGATCATGACGAAGGGTAAAGAGCCTGAGGAGACACACGAGGGTATCTCCGAAGACCAGATCGCCAAGCTCCATGAAGAACGAAAACGGAAGGAGGCGAAGAAGAAGAAGAGGATGGGGTGCTGGGACTGTGGCAAGAAGCTCACCACCTGGGACTTCCCTGTCGGGGCTTCGGATGTTGCGTCGATGCTGGATGAAGAGGATCTGGATGGGCGCCGCCTGCACATAAAGGACGTGGTGCTGTCGGTGGTACGTGATCTCAAGTCGTCGAAGTTCGAGATCCCTGATGGGTTCAAACAGTCCCTCGGTGAGGCCCTGATGAAATACTTCTTCCCGATCCGGCTGACCCAGGTGGCCACGAGTCCCGCGTTGAAGCTGGCGAAGAAGAAGGTGGCCGGACTGGGCTACCTGTGTTTCCTCTGCTACAAAGAGGCGAGTGAATCCACAGGTGAGGTGGGGCCATGCTTCTTCTGTGGTCAGGAGGAAGGGGTTGTGGCCCGGACCTGCGGCGTTCCCATCTGCGACAGGTGCATGGCACCGAAAACTGAACTCACAGACATTACGTCACATGGAGATGGTTATATGAGTGAAGAGAAAGAGATCGTCCTGGTCCGTGACTGGTGGTTCGCCGGTCGCGGTCTGCTGAGCTGTCTGATGGAGCTGGAGATGTTCCAGAGGACAGAGAACGTCAAGCGGCTGAAGCAGCTGCGGACCGAGATCACCGAGGAACAGAAGCTGGGTTTGATCACCGAGGGTGACCTATCGGCCATCATGGAGGGGATCGACCTGGTGATCGCCGAGGTCGCGAAAGACGATGGGGATCCCGTCGAGCTGGCAGCCGGCCTGTACGGTACCATCGAGGGTTTGATGATGAAGGCCCTGTACCACCTGCACCCGCTGAAACAGGCGGACATCCAGCTCGAGCCAGGCACGTATCAGTTGGAGGGGGAAAGGCCCGACGGCCTGGACACCTTCGAGTGGACGGTGAAGGACGCCCCCGTGATCCTCAAAAGGATCGAGAAGACCGAGACCGACAACACGGCTGAGAAAGAGGACGAGGAGCCGGCCAAGGACGACTGATGGTCAAGCCTGAGACCACCGAGATGATCGACCGGGTGGTCCAGGACCTCGCCTCGAGGTCCCGGCTTCCACCCCCTCCCTGGGAGTACTTCGAGCCTCGAGACTCCCGGGAGGCCAACATCCTCGGTGCCTACCACCGGATCAAAGACACGATCTACCTCAACCAGCAGTACATCGAGGAGGTCGAGGACAACCCGGCGCAGATCGTCAGGTTGGTCGTCCACGAGTTCCGCCACTACTGGCAGGATCAGACCCGGTTCGCCCGTAACCCGAACACCCGGGAGACCGACGCTCGTCGTTACGAGCAGGACTACCTGGGTCACCTCACAGGGTTCCCGGACAAACCAACGAAGGCGATCCCGGCCAGGCGCTGCGGTTGGTTCCAGGATCACCTGGTCCGGGAGAAGGTCCCGGCGGAGATCCTGACGTTTGGGATCGTGCCGAAGATCAGCACTGCCAGGTGGATCAGGTATCACCTGACCAAGGAAGTTCAGGAGGACTATGTCTGGCAGATGTGGAAGGCATACGAGGAGCTGAAGAAGGAGGCTGGCCAGAAGTCGGCCACCTACAACAACTTCAAGCGTTACATCTGGGTGTTGAAGGAGCTGGAGCTGGTGGAGATGTCCAGGACGGAACCGTCCGAGGGTAACCTCCGCACGGAACGGCACTACTACCGGGTGCGTCCCGGTGGTCTCGAGGATCCCGCGTGGGAGGACCCCCAGGGGGCCCTTCTCCCGAAGACCTAACCATTTGTTTTATTTCCCCATAAGCAAAGTTTATGAGCTCTGTGGGCTGTTTTCCAACCCATGACCTGGATCAAGAAGCAGTGTCCACACTGGCCCACTGTGATCGATCAGATTATCGATCTGATTCGTAACATTGAAGACGTTCGCATTGGCCAATGGTACAAACCGGACTATGATCACGAGATGGTGGCCCTTGTCCTGTATGATTGCAGGGTAAGTGGGACTCGTATTGACGAACTGATCAAACAGCTACCGGGGCCGGTTCTTTATGAATGGGACGTGTCGATCGCTTACAAGTGGGTTGACACCAAAGGTGAGTACGGGCCCATCTATAGGGACTACTTCTCCTTCCCGCCTAAAAACAAGAGGTGGAGATCGGACAGGTGCATTCAGCTCCATCTCTTCTTCAAAGTAGATGTGGTCGGGGTTCCTGAGCTCTGGACCAACAACATGAGGTCTATCAATGCTGGACGTAGCCAGAAAGACCAGTGACCTCCCACGCCGCCAGGGGGATGAGATCCTGCTCCTCTTCAAAGAAGAACACAAGCCGAAGATCATCAACGAGGAGAAGACCGAGACCCGCCGCATGTGGGCCCCCCGGAAGGCCCGACCGAAGATCGGTTCCATCCACCTCGCCTACACCAGACCACCGTTCGCCAGGCCGCCGGGTAAACCGTTCGCCAAGCTGAAGATCCTCGACGTCTACAAGGAGATGCTGGGCCTGATCGGACCTGCCAGCATCCTGGCCGAGGGCTACAAGTACTACATGGACTACGTCGAGGTCTGGATCAAGATCAATGGATGCTGGAACGCCGAGGAGATCGTGGACGTCGTCAAGTTCAAGGTAGTAGAAGTACTGGAGGAGTAAGATGAGCACGAAGAAGAAAGGAGCACAGAAGGAAGCTGAGGTTCACCGCATCCTCGAGGAGGCCGGCTACACCCTCGCCCAACCCTGTAGATCCATCAGATACATCCCCGACGGACACGGATCCCGCCGCCCGGTGATCTCCGACCAGGACCTGTTCGGTGCGTTCGACCGGATCGCCATACGTGGGGATCGCCCCACCACCTTCGTACAGGTCTGCTCCAACCACTCCGATTCCATCGCCGAGAGGAAGAAGAAGATCCAGGACCTGAATCTGCCCCACACCGACATCGCCATCATCTTCGCCTGGCAGGGAGGCGGGAAAAGGATCGACCGCCGCTACACCACCGAACGGCGCTACAAACCCTACCAGTTCTACAACCTCTACTTCTACATCCACAGCTCCAACATCGACCATGTTGACTACGCCGATCCGAAACCATCGCTGGCCCCCGGATGGCACTGGCATGGGCCGATCAGGATGTTCAAACGTGTTCAGATCCACAACCGGTGCTGGGCCTGCAACCAGAAGCTGAACCGGAAGGGCCTGTGTAACCACCACCCTTGGGCCGACAACAGGAAGGTGTCCCTCTGAAGAAAATAACCTATGGTGTCCAGAAACAATGGCTCCGGCAGGAGACAACGGGTGGAGCAGGTGGAGCAGGTCATCGTAGACGGCACCGTGATCGCCGAGGGGTGGAAGGAGGTAGCAATCCCATACCGTTCGAATTCAAATACGAGGGAGATCCAGACGAGGGGATGGAATGAATCAAAAGGAAGAACCGAAGATAAAGGACGGGGTTCAGGGCTGTATCACCTGCGGCGAACCCCTCGAGCCGGACGACTACCTGTCATGTTACTGGTGCTACTGCAAGAGCCAGGGCATCGACTGTACAGATCGGGATTGCTACTCGGCGAGGATCTGCGGACCGGCCTGTAAATACTGGAGCGGGGACAAGTGATCCACGAAGGACAACACCACATGAAGGCCCAGGATGGGGTGAAGGAGCTCCTTCCAAACTCGGTCCACCTGGTCTTCACCTCACCCCCATTCAACTGCGGGATCCTCTACGACGAGTACGATGATGGAGCTGATCTCGAGACCTATGTGAACATGATCACCGAGGTCTTCACGGAGGTCTACGAGGTCCTGGTCGACGGGGGTCGGTGTGTGGTGGACATCCCGCCGGTGATAAAGATGAGGAACCGGAGGATCGACATGCACGTCCTGTTCTCGATGATCCTGGAGGGGATCGGGTTCCAGTTCCGGGATGTGATCTGGTGGTTGAAGGGAAGGAAACGGCTTGAGGAAGCCACCCGCTACAACAGCACCAACTGGGGGACCTGGTGCTCGCCGAGGAACCCCAGTCCTCGATCCTTCACGGAGATCCTGCTCTGTTTCTCGAAGGGACGACCCGATCTACTTGATGGAGAGGAGGGTGGAACCGATCTGACAAAGGAGGAGTTCCCCATCCTCACCAACTCGATCTGGCTCCTCCCCGGCAGGACTGATCCACGTCACCCGGCCTGTTTCCCCCAGGTCCTCGCCGAGCGAGTGATCAAGCTTTACACCTGGATCGGGAACACGGTCGTCGACCCTTTCGCCGGGATCGGGACCACGTTGATGGCAGCCAAGAAGCTGGGTCGAAGGTACTACGGGTTCGATGTCTCCGAGGAGTACTGTCGGATCGCCAACGGATCGTTGACCCAGCAGCTGATCACGGGGTACTGATCATGATCTGCAACTCCTGTGGTTGGTTGGCGTACTTCACCCCGGACGGGGAGATCCTCCGACGGCAGAGCTGTCCGACGCTTGATCCAGAACACCCAGGGGGGAACTGTCCAGTCAAGGTCCAGAAGTGGGCGAGGACTGTTGACCTGGATCAGGATCCGATCCCCCGGTTCGCCCCGTGATCCACTCCACCCCCTTGTTTTTTATTTTTTTAAAAAATTTTAATGCGTAAAAAAGAACCGTATCTTTTCATTTTTTGTTTTTGAAAATTAAACAAAAAGATTTATCTACTTTTGAGTCTATCTTATTATTGTCGAAGCGTCAACTTGACGCTACGGCCCACAATGAAGGGCGGTAGCAACCGAGTATACTACCGTTCGATTGAGGAGGGGGTGTAGGACTCCTGAACCTACCACTACCCTGTTGGCCCCTTTCGAGGGTCGAGCTGCAGGGGGAAGGTAAACGGAACCGAACACCTCTGAACCCTTCGATACCCGGAGACACCTTAGGGGTGACCTGTAGAGCTTTGGTGTGACTACAGCCCCCCGAGATAGGTAGCATTGGTAACACTCCTGGCAACCTGCCAGAGTGTTGGTCTACCCTATGACACCGTGCCGAGAGGTGCGGCCCCGCGCCCTACGGGGAGAAGCTACTAACCATGCGACTTGTCGTTAGGAGTGAGCGGCCTGTTCCCGGATACGGGGGACAGGTGCAAACAGGACCTCCGCTACTCTCCACCGGCGCCCCGGTGGAAGCGCTCAGCCTCAGGTGGTTCTGAGGTAGGAAGTACAAGTGAGGGAGGGGTGGACTGACCGGAGGGTCCGTAGGATCCGCCGCTGAACTCTGGCAGGTAACACTCCTGGCAGGGGGGCCCGATGGGCCCTCCTTGGGGTCACCTCCTCGGAGGGGGCCCCTAAACTCGGGCGATAGCCCAGGAGGTAGCGTCAGACAGGACCGGGGCGGCTCGGCCCCCCTCTGACCTTCGGGCGAAAGCCTAGGAGTGATGATATGGAGAACAAGGAGAAGGACGTATGCAGCTGTTCCTGGGACAAGCAGAGTATCCGGCAGGGATACTGTCTGACCTGCAACAAACCCCACTGGACATATGCGAAGTATGAGCTCGGGTGGCCGGTGGCCGCACGGGTCTAACCCTTATACCCCTTCGGGGGCTCGGGCGAGAGCCCAGGAGTGATGTTATGCAGTGTGTGAAGGAACAGGTGACCATGACCATGAACCGGGTGTACGTCCATCTGGGAACGGGTGAGTACGGGAACCAGCTCATGGAGCAGGTGGCCCGGGAGGCCTTCGAGACCTACCCGACCGCGGACAAGGTGACCGTACATGAACATGGAGGCTGGTGGTTGTCATACCGCCGGGACCTGCGGGTTGTCGGAACAGCCAACGACTGCGCGGAGGTCGATCTGGATATCCGCGACTGGTGGAAACAGTGGCCCCGGGGGACGAGGTACGTCAACCTGGCCGATATCAGGAGACAGTGAACAACGGTGGCCCCCTGGGGGCCATCATCGGGCGAGAGCCCAGGAGTAAGTAGATTGGTGTAAGGCCGGGCGGCTGAAGCCGCCTCACTTGTAACGGGAGGGCCCCTGTCCTCCCGCACAGGACATTATCAGTAGTCTCCCCTTGGAGCTACCCAACACCCCGGCAAGGGTGGGCCCCCAAGTCTCCATAGATGGAGCCGGCACCGGGCGCCGAGAGTCCCGGTCGGGCGAGAGCCCAGGAGTGAAGAGTATATGCCACACGATGTGATGGAAGATGATATGTTGCTGACCGAGAGGCTGGCAACCCTGCGGTGGATGAATAAGGTCTACTCGGACTTCTCCGAGAACCCCAGCGCCTTCAACTACACCCAGCTGGAAGGGACCATGAGGATCTACCAGCACCTGGTGAAGACCGACCGGGCTTCAGTGGTGAGGACGCGGGAGGAGAACACCGTCGAGGTAGAGAGGGCCCAGCTCGAAACGAAGCTCCGCGCATGGCGGAGGTCCGAAGCCGAGCAACGGGGATGGCCCCCGTACCGGGTGTTCACCGAAACCTCCCTGCGGGACCTTCTGGATCGGAAGCCGACAACCATCGAGGGGTTGAGGGAGGTCACCGGGTTCGGACCGAAGAAGGTCGAGCTGTTCGGGAACCGGCTCATCGAACTCATCTCACCGATCACCGGCTGATCAGAACCCAACCTACAACCCTCTTTTTCTTTCGGGCGAGAGCCCAGGAGTGATGAAAACGAGTGTGATAGGATTCTCCCGCAAGGAGATGGGAAAGCTGGCCCACGCACTGCTGGCCCACGAGGAGCGGCAGCGTGACGGGAGCTGGTTCTTCAGCCACCAGGATGAAGCGGAGCTGGCCTACGACGAGAAGAGACATCGGCGGTACTCGGAGGAGTACTTCCCGGAGGACGCGTGGAGGCGGAACCGGATCCTCGACTTCATGGACCACCTGTGGGTTGCCAACCAGGTAGCCTACCACCTCCAGTACAGAGAGGAGATGGACAAGCTGGAGCTGCTGGACCGTAAGAAGGACATCATCAACGGTGCCCTCCTCAACGGAGTCAACATCCACAGGGAGCTCTGCAGCGTCCGCTACAACCTCTATACCAACGGCGGAACCATCTTCCTCGGACCCTCCGACATGGAGAAGCTGGACCACCTGATCAACAGCCTGGCCGAGAAGATCGTACGGTCAAGCCGGTGATCACCAACCCCGGGCCCACCGGGCCCACCTCGGGCGAGAGCCCAGGAGTATAGCATGGAAGAATACGATCCGAAGGATTGCAAGTATTCGGATTGCATCAACCCACCAGTTGGTGGCTGTCCGAACTGCGGAGCCAGGATGCAGCCCTGTGAGACCCACAGGCGCATCCATTGTGGTTGTGGTGAAAAGGTCGAATCAGACTGACCCATGTGCATCCCCTAACCCAGGGGGGAGGTGGTAGCTAACGCATCCCATCCCCACCATCTCCCCCCGCCTTTATTTATCTTCGGGCATTACGCCCAGGAGTGATAACAACATGGACGAGATAACATGGACAGACATGGGTGTCGTCTGGGGCAGTGAGTGTCCCGAGGACATCGACGGACGCCACGCCGCGTACCGCTCCCGGAGCGGTGCGAGGTGCAGCTGTGACGCCCACCTGAGCGTCGCGGACCTGGAGAGGTCCCGGCCCTGGTGGGCCGTGGGCCACCCCCTGGACTGGATCCGAGAGGTGGAACACCCTCAGGCGAGTGAGTGAGTGAGGCCCGGCACTATATCCGGGCCACCATTATTTGCCCCTCAGGGCATCGGGCAATAGCCCTAGGAGTGAAGAATATGGACAGATTGGAGGAATTGTGCGGACGCCGCGGGTGCTGCTCCAGCATCTCCCAGTACATCGAGAGCCATCTGGACCCCGACGGGGTCCTGACAGTGGACGACGATCCGGAGGAGGTCATCATCAGCCTGATGGATTGCTTCCCGGATCTCCTGCTGACGGTTGAGGAGATGCAGGACTATCTCCGAGGCCTCTAACCCTTTTTTCTATCCCCACCCTGTGGGGGTGTTCGGGCACATCAGCCCAGGAGAAAGCCAACTATGGACAAAAACGAAGCGGGGTCAAGTGACCCTGCCCAGGACCAGTCCGGGGCGTCAGGTGACGACCCCGTGGCCAACCAGGAGACCGAACAGACCGTCACGGTCCGCGTAGAGAGTACGTGGTCCGACGCGGAGCGGCTGGCAGCCGCCCGGCTGGGCGTGGAGCTCCTCCCGGAGATCGTCTTCCAGCTGCCGCTGGGGTCCAGCTGGCTGGAGGGCATCAACGACCAGGGCGAGGGCGTCCTGACCGACGACGAGTTGAACTTCGGGGGCCTGCAGTACATCCAGTACAGGCTGACCCCCCAGCACATCGCGGACGCCGGTGGTGACACCGGAGCGGCCGCGGTCCGGCTGCTGGACGGCGAGCTCGCCAAGCGGCGGTGCACCAAGGCCGTCGTGCAGGCCGGCCTGGCCTCGTACCGGTACACGTACACCGAGGGGGACACCCCGGAGGTGGCCGTGGCCCGGGTCCGTGAGGTGACCGAGGCCATCAAGCGTGAGGACGACGAGCGTGAGGCCGCCGCCCAGGCGGTCCGCGACGAGCGCGACGCCGAGGTCAGGGCCGCCGGCCTGCCGGACGGCTATGAGCCCTCGTGCATCGCCGCGGACAACGAGCCGTACGGGGTGCTGGACCCCGACCAGCCCTACCTCGTCCCGAGGGGCCGCCGGTACCAGACAGTGGAGCAGGCCGTCGAGGCCGCCCAGCGCCACGCCGACGAGCAGGCCGCCAAGGCCGCCCGGATCGCCGACCGCGAGGCCTGGATCGCCGAGCACGGCTCCGATGGCCTCCAGGACCGCGTGGCCCGCGGCTACAACTGCCAGCGCCGGTACATGGATGAGCGGCTCGCCGCCGAGCTCCCCGGGTGGACCATCTCCAAGTGGGACGGCCTCCCCGACTGGGAGCTCAAGAGCCGTGTCTGCCCGACCGATGCCGCCCTCGTCCTCGAGGACGAGGCGAAGGCCGCCGGCTACGAGGCGACGACCCACTGGGCCGTCTGGGAGGCCCGGTACGACGAGTACCACGAGGACGAGGAGCAGAAGGGTGAGGTCGTGGTGGTCGAGGACTTCCACGGCTACCTGATCTACCACGAGACCTGAGGCTGGACCTGATCGACCATCGCCCGCCCTCGGGGCGGGCCCAACCCTTTTTTTTTATCGGGCACATCAGCCCAGGAGATCATCTCAGGCAGGCTGGGCCCCGGCGAGTGCCGGGTCACCCAGCCCCCTGGTGGTGTGATCTATCCGCGAGTGCGGAGACGACCCGCCACCGTGCCATAGCCCGCCGCTACGACGGCGGGAGACCACGACTACATCGAGGTCTGCACGGTGGCGGGTTTTTTTTGTGTTCGGGGTTCCCACCTCGATGTCGGGCGAAAGCCCAGGAGTAGATAGATGTTGCAGACATTCCTACCATATCCGGACTTCGACCGCTCGGCCCAGGTCCTGGACCGGTCCCGGCTCGGCAAGCAGCGCATCGAGGCCCTCCAGATCCTGCGGGCCTGCATGGACCCGACATACGGGTTCCAGCACCACCCGGCCGTCAGCATGTGGAGAGGACACGAGGTGGCTCTCCACAACTACGGACAGGCGATCTGCAGGGAATGGATCAGGCGTGGGTACATGGACACCGTCGCACAGAAGCTGACGGAATCCGTCATGCCTGCTCTGATGAGGCCGGGTCAAGGTGATCCCGCCTGGCTCGGTGACGAGAGGTTCCATCGCTGGCACCAGTCCAAGCTGGTCCGCGTGGATCCTGACCACTACCGACCGGAGTTCCCGGACGTCCCGGACGACCTCGAGGACGCCTGGCCGATCCGCGATCTCGGTTACTGAGGCCGACCACCACCAACCCTTTGTATTTCGGGCAAGCCAGGGGAACAGCTGCGTTGCAACGACGTGGATCCTGGGGCTCCGCCCCACCCGGCCGGCCGTCTACGACAGCCAGCCCTTCCTCGACCCGACAGTCGGAGCATTGACGCGGTGGGCCGTTTTAGGAGCAGACGACAATAAAAGTAAACTGTGGTCCGAGGCGTCCTTGCAGGAACCGACCGGCGCCACCTGGTCTTCGACGCAGGTCAGCTCCTCTGTCGGGCCATCGTTAGCCCGTTCCCGCAGGGTTCTTACATACCCTGGCCCATGTTCCCCTGGCCCCCTTCCGGATAAATCGCTCCTGGTGCAGGTGTCCCTCGGGATACCCGCCCCGTCCCGCCTGGGGGGACGTAAATCTCCCAGGCACCTCGGGCCTGTAGATCAACGGAAGATCGCCCCGCGTGGTATGCGGGGAGGCTGGACGGTTCGAATCCTCCCAGGTCCACTGGGGGTGGATCTCCAGGTTGACGCTTCGACACCGACATCCTGCCACCCCCGCTTCATCAAGGGGGCCACGTCAAATGACTTCTCCTATCTTCATCACATCGGGGAGGTCGGCCCCCACCTCGGGCGAGAGCCCAGGAGTAAACCACCATGACAAATGAGAACGGAACAACCAGGAACCCGTTCCAGTTCCTGCACGAGAACGGGATGATGCCGCTTTACAACTACGGAACGGAGATCGGCAGCCTGCGAGGAACCCTCAGGGCGATCCAGGCCGAGACCGTACCGGTGGCAGGACACCCGGACCCCCTGGCCATCCGCGACTGCTGGGATGAGGTGTTCGAGACAATCGACCGCCTCGATCCCCCGCTCGACCGGCGGCCCCGGGGACCGGAACCTGATCCGGAGGACTGATCATCAGGTCGGAGGAGGTCATCCGTCAGCAGATGGATGAGCTTATGCGGAGGCCCACCGGCCTCGACTGTGACCGAGCCCTGCTCTACCGGGGCCGGATCGAGGCCCTCCGGTGGGTCCTCGAGGAACTGGACCACATCTGAACTCAAAGGGAGGGGCGGGCCCCCCTTGTGAGCGTGAACAACTCACGTGTCCTGCCCCCTCCCACCTTTCCAACCAACCCTTTTTCTATCGGGCATAGCCCAGGAGATGATTATGGAGAACAACATAGACCAACAACAACAATGGTCAAACCTGCTGAGGGAACGAGCCGAGCTCGCCGACGACATCCGGCGGATCATCGAGTACCAGGAACAGCTCCCAGAGGACAACAACCCCTGGGCGGAGGACTTCCCCGCCAGGCGCTGCTGGTCCCGGAAGGACATCATCGGCATACCACCCAACACCGTGAACCTGCTCCACCGTCGGGGCCTCCTGCACAAGGACGGCTCCAACAAGAGCAAGTACTACGTCATCATCGACATCGACGGAGCGCGCGCCGCCCTGGACGACAAGGCCGAACGGCTCGAGAACATCGGCGACGACGTGGAACAGGTCGAGTACGAGCCCCCACGGATCCCCGACGAACTCTTCTCCTCGATCGAAGGCTACGACGACATCAAGGAGATGTTCCACTGGTCCATCGAGGCCGCACAACCGGTCCACATCGCATTGAAAGGACCACCAGCCTCGGCCAAGAGCGTCTTCCTGGAGGACCTCAACCACTACCTCCCTCGATCCTACCGGGCCGAGGGATACGACAGCACCAAAGCCGGCATCCGGGAGCAGCTGCTCGAGGAACGACCCTACTACTACCTCATCGACGAGTTCGGCGAGATGACATCGAAGAACCTGGCGATCCTGCGGGGTCTCTGTAGTCATGGGGTCGTGACCGAGAACCTGGCCGGACGGCACCGATCCATCCACCTGCCAACCAGGGTCTACGCCGCCTGCAACAGGTGGCCTCCTGATCCCGACGGGGCCTTCAGGTCTCGGTTCGAGATCCTGGAGCTCGACAGCTATCGGCCCGGTGAGTTCGAGGCTATCGCCCGGACCACCCTGACGAAAAGGGAGGGGGTCGCCGAAGACCTTGCCGAGTACGTGGTGGCGAAGATGGCGAAGCTCACCCTCGATGTGAGGTCGGTGGTCCGGGTGGCCCGGCTCTGTCCCACCAGGGAACGGGTCGACCGCTACATCGACATGAAGCTGGCTCGAGGTGGTGTGTTCTGATGGAGTTCAGCGAGGGACACATCAGGGTCACCGTTCGGATCGGCGAAGAGGACGTGAAGACTTGGACCGAGGAACTGGTGGGGTGGGACGAGGGGATCACCTCCAACGAGGTCAGATCGGCAGCCCAGTGGCTCATCGCCGAACGGGGTATCAACGAGTACAGGACCGCCATGCAGGGGGGACTGGACACCGTTACCCGGGAGATCATGCTCCGCAGGATCCGGGATGACCGCGAGATCGTCCAGGGCCAGACCGTTGACGAGCCGATCTACGTCGGACCTGATTCGGATAGGTGTCAGCGGACTGATGGCATCTGCTGGATCAAGCGCCTCGCCAATCGAGACTGTCGGACCTGCGGTCAGTTCCTCGGGTAGGTTTAAGACCATCCAACCCTCTTTTCCTTTCGGGCGCCGGGATCGGAGTAGCGCCCCTGCTTGTCTTGGAACGACCTGCGGTATGCATGACAGCCCATCGAGGTGAACCTATCCACGGAAGTCTCCGATCCCACACTTCACAGCGAGGTGGGGTAACCTGGTTAACCTACCGGGCTCATAACCCGGCGCTCCCGCGTTCAAATCCGGGCCTCGCTACTTCGGGCGGCCAGGGGCCCCGCATCTCGGGCAGGCCCAGGAGCTGGAGGTAGGGCCAGCCCGATACCTTCATGGCTCGACCGATCCCTCCAGCTCCACACGTTACCAATGCTACCTGGATCATAAGGTATCTCTGATGTCAGGAAACCTTTTTGGTCCCGCCGGACCAATCGATCTGTCGGTCCGAAACCCACGACGCTTCGCACAGTCATCATTCCTGTCGGGGGTGTCGGGCCCGGTCTGTAGGTGCCTTCGCCTTACCTGCAGGCCGCCTCTTCTCCCCCTTGCCCCTTGTCCCTTGTCGAAACCATTTTGAACCCATTCTAACTCTTATACGGACATGCTATCAACGAGGGGACGTGAGCAGAAAGCGTTGGAGGCCATGCAGAAGGCCTTGGAGCGCAAGAGGAAGTGTGGTGGCGGGAGACAGGACAAGCAGGAGGTCCGGGAGGAGGAGGTCGCCGAGGAGATCCGGGAGGAGGAGGTCCTGGAGGAGGTCGCCGAGGATCTGGAGGAGGTCGCCGAGGTCCAGGATCTCGACCGCCCCGGGTGGATCAGTCCCACCAAGTTGTCGGTAATCGAGAGGATCCTGGATACACTCTACGTGGAGGTCCGGGCCATGTCACCCCGGGAGATCAGCGACACCCTCGGCGGGGACCACTCCGAAGGATTCATCAGGATGATCCTCGAGGAGGAGAGCGACGCCGTCGAGACCGCCTCCGGGAAGTGGTGGCACCGGCTCCACCAGCCATGGTAGTCAGATCAGATTCAGCAGATCCTGTGATATCCTGAACCGGTAGTGTGGTTCGTTCTTCCGCCTCGAGCGGGTCTTCTCCTTGACCACCTTACCAGTCTTGACCAGGTTGATCATGGCTGGCCGGATGTTGCCATGATAGTCCATCGCTTCTTGGATCTCGTTGTAGGTCCTCTTGTCACCATCCGCCAGGACCTCCAGGATCCTCTCACGGATCGGCGCGGCGACGGGGTCTTCGTTCCTTAACCTGCTGACCCGGAGGGCTCCGACCGTCTCCTCCAGCTGCTTGATCCGAAGCTCGAGCTTGTTGTTTTCCCGTTGGAGCTGTTTTATGACCGCCTCACCATTTAACCGCGATAACCACGACCCCCCCCCACCGGAGGGCTCTTTTTGGTCGGTTTCGAGCTCCGGTTCCCGATGCGAAACCGCATCCTTCCAGTTCTCCTTGGCCTCCCGGACCGCATCCTTCCAGTTCTCCTTGGCCTCCCGGACTGAGCTGGGTGGAGATTCTTCCCCCATAGGTTCCGAAAGTATTGATACTTTCGTTTGTCCCTTAGAAGGTTTCTTAGCTTTTGGCTTGGGGAAGGGGCCGACCTGGTGTACGAGCTCGGCCTCGTATGCTTTGATCACCTGGCCCACCCGTTGCGGGGTGATGCCCAACAGGTCTGCGACCTCGGTGTTGATCCCCCTCATGGGGACCCCCGCAGCCTCTCGCTTCCGCTTCACTTCAAAGTACTCATTGATCACCTTGTCGGGTGATACTTTCGGTTTAGGTGCCATCGAAAGTATCATTACTTTCGGTAGCATATAATACTTTCGAAAATAAGCCCACCTGGATGGTTTCGATACTTTCGTTTCTCCATCAGGGGATAGTTTCGAAAGTATCGGGGGTGAGGGGGGCTGAAGGTAAAATGGTTGGGATAATCTCCTATTATCCAAACTATGATGATTTCATTACTTCCGAAAGTATTCTATCTGATCGTGGAGCTCCCTCACATCCTCAAGCCATTTCAACGCGGGGTGGGTGTGTTTGTGTTCGTTCTCCTTGTTGAGGCGAGTAGCTCTTCAATCTGTTTCCGGTGTTTCTCCCGCTCATCTCGCAGGTCAGACAGCAGGTTCGCGATCTCGTTTTCCCTGCCTGCAATCCTTTGCAATTGGTCCCGTGGAGCTATTCCGAGAGCCTGCCTGATCTGATCAAGACGATACTGATCCGCTACCAGATCAAGCAGGACCTCCTTGAGGTCACTGGTGATCACCGGCGCGGCGTCGATGACGGATTGAGGTTGTGTTACCTGCCTCGGGTGGCCTGGAGGGTAGATCAGGCCCTCCGGACTCACCGATGGGCTCCGACAGCAAACATAGACCATTGTCAGTCCACCATCGTCCTCGATATACTTGAACACGGTCCCTTTCTTCCCACACTTGGGACAGTCGTTGCCCACCACGTGCTGGGATGACATCGGCATCTCGTTGATGTCTAATAGTATATATCCCAGGATCTGATCGATGGTTACGCTGCTGTCCATGTTACCATCGTTGTAATCAGAACGGTAGTCATTGATACGCTCGATGATCTTCTGCCGGAGCTCATCCCGGGAGATGGTCTTCCGGTAACGACAATCCGAAACCCTGCAGATGTGGTTCGGGTGGACGGGATCACCGTCCTTCATACCTCGGATGACGTCGTTGATCTCACGGATGGTCTGCTTGGTGGTGACGAAATCAATACCAGGCGTCTCTATCTTTTCGGTCATGGATCACCCAGCTATCGCTGACCAGATAAACCTTTTGCTTATGATCTGATTAAGCAAAGATTATAAGGTCCCACCAGTGATGATTCATCATGCTCGAGGACATCGTGAACGGCTACAACGAGGCTTATCCTGATCGACCACCCCTTATCTATTCTCACGGGTGGGTCTACGGTGTGTTCATGATCGGCAACGACTACAGGAACAAGTCGAAGCTCTACGGAGCCTACCCTCACGGCCTGCTTGATCGTTACGAGGCCATGTTCGACCTGGATGGGAAGAAGGTCCTCCACATCTTCTCTGGATCCTTGGAACCAGGTCCTTACACCAGGGTCGATATCCTCCAGGAGGCCGACATCCAGGGTGATGTCCAGCAGCTGTCCGATCTGGTCGAACCGGGGTGGGACATCATCTTCGCCGACCCGCCTTACACCCGGGATGACAGTGTCAAGTACGGCACAGACCACCCCAACAAGTTCAAGGTGGTGAAGGAGTGTGCGAAGGTGCTCAAGCCTGGTGGCCTGCTGGTCTGGCTGGACACCCAGTGGCCGATGTTCAGGAAGGCGGAGCTGGAGCTCATCGGGACCATCGGCCTTATCAGATCGACCAACCATCGGGTGCGAGGGATCTTCATCTTCAGGAGGGTGGATTGATGGGTGGATTGATGTCCGTTCTGGTGTGGTTCACAATCATGTGCCATCAGAACAGAAGGGGGGATACCGGTGAGTGAAGACTTCGGCTTGTTGAGCTACGTCTCCATCTTCGATCTCCATCGAACCAGGGGACAGGCTACGAAACTGTTCGGAGAGGACTGTTTCGAGTGGCGTCTGCGGCGGACCATCAAAGAGCTCAAGGAGACCGTCCTGATATGTGTCCGGTGTCCGAACCTCTGCTTCATCATCGACGGGGACGAGAACTACCAGGAATGGTTCCTGAACCGGCGGGCCGCCAAGATGGGGATCACGGTCGATAAGTTAAAGCAGATGAGGGCGGGTCTGATCAAGATCTGCCCGAAGTGCAACCAAGAGTACGAAGAGGATGGGAAGTTCGGGTTGTGTTCGAAATGCTCGACGAAAGAGGACAAGCCTACTACGATGGAATAATGAAGGCCGCCAGCGAGAGCGAACGGCCCCATCTGACCGGACAGATGGCCGACCTCGAGGTCGCCGCGCTCAACTTCCAACGGTCGTTGGATGATCCTAAACGACCGACCAGTACGGCAGCCTACCGGACCCACAAGGAGCTGATCAACTACGTCGTCGAGATCATGCCCGGTGCGATCACCGGCGATATCTACGATGGTTACTGCAACCACGCCCGGTGCCAGGACCTCGAGCCCCGGACCTACCGGCGGTTCACCCAGCTGCTGAAGGAACTGGAGGAGGAGGGGGAGATCACCAGCCAGCGGCTGAACCGGGGTCGGTTCGGCCGGACCAGGTCCTGGGTGTGTTCTTAACCTCAGTACGTCGGGATCTTGTACACTTCCTTCTTCACTTCGAACATCCACCCCTTCTGAAGGAGGTTCTTCAGGATGCCCTCGATGTTCTTCCCGTGGAAGCGATGATCCTCCAGGATCTTCCCGATGAGCTTGTTCTTCGGAAGTGCACCCTTGGGATCCGTCTTCGACAGCTCCTCGGCGATCTTGAACGCCTCCTTCAGCTCACTGAAGTTGTCTTGACCGGGAAGCGACACGTGGTCCAGCTGACCCTGACAGGTTCCGAACTTCAGATCCATCTGACCACCGCTGGCATGGTTCTTGACCGCCCCCAGTGACCAATCGAAGATGATCTCGCAGGCCAGCTTGGCGTCATCGACGGACACCTCTGTAGCCAACCGGGCCCTGGCAGCTGCCTGGGAGAACCGGACGAGGGCCCTGATCTTCCTTCGGTCCACGGCCACCCCGGTCTCATCGATCCCGTGGGCGAGATACTCCTCCCTGTACTTCATGAACGCCTCGAACAGGATATCCTCGGCATCCTCCGGCAGGGTCGGGTGGACGTTCTCCCTGGCGTAGGCCACGTACTTCCTGATCATCGAGACCTCGACGTCTCTGTCGTACTCGACCTGCCCACCGTTCCTGGCCTCGCTGAACATGGATCTGGCCACCTCGGCCTCCTCGTCCTGCTCGGCGAAGTCCTTCAGGAACAGGATCACATCGAACCTCGAGAGGGTGGTGGAGTTCACGACGGCGATCTGCGGGAACAGGGGGATGAACCGGTCGAACCGGTCCCCCTTCGGGTTGGCAGCTGCCAGCACCGAACACCTGGAGTTGAGCTCCACGTGGGCCCCGGCCTTGTGCAGTGAGATGGTCTGGCTCTCCATCGCCTCGTTGAGCTTGGCCGAATCGTACTCGCCCAGCTTGTCCAGCTCGTCGATGAAGATGAAGCCGCCATCCGCCATCACCAGGGCACCGGCCTCGATCGAGAACACATCCTCCTTGTTCTTCACCACGGCCGCCGTCAGGCCCACGGCGCTGCTCGAGCCCCCATCCGCCACTATCGCCCGGGGGTTGATCGCTGCCAGGGACAGGGCCAACTTGGACTTGGCCGTAGACGGATCACCGAGGAGCAGGATGTGGATGTCACCTCTCTCCTGCGGAGTATCGTCGGCCTCACGGGGTACACCACCGAACTGCTGGAGCAGGAGGGCGACCTTCACGAACTGTAGGCCGTAGATGTGGGGTGCAACGGACCGGGCCAGCTTCCACAGGATCCTCTCGTCCTTGGCCAGGCGCCTGATCTGGTCGATGTCCTCGGCGGTCAGGTCCTCGTCCATCTCCGCCTTCGATTTCTCGATGGCGTAGACGTGGATACGACGATCCATGATGGAGTGCTTCTTTCCGTTCCCTCGGAGGACCGATTTGAGGATACCGTTGATGATCAGCTTGTCCCCGGGGAACACCTGGCCCACCAGGTGGGGACGGACCAGGCACTCCAACCTTGTTGGTTGGTGTCGGCCTCGCATCCCCTCGGGAGGCTCCTGGACCTCGAACAGCTGGATATCCACGTAGCTCGAGGTCTCGGCACGGAACTTGAACCGGGTCTGGTTGCCCTTCCTGTTGCAGTGGGGGCACTCCCTCGGCTCGTCGAGGAGGAGCTGGTTCTCGAAGTTGTTGGGGCGGCTGTGATCACATCCACATCGGGAACACTGCCAGGAGGCCATGACGACACCGGGCTGGACGTCGTAGACCTTCGCCACCACACACGGGACCGAGATGTACCGATACAGGTGGTCCCGGCGGATCTGATGGATGTGGACCTTCTGGACGATCTCGATCAGACCGATCTTCCCCGGGAACCGCCAGGTCCTGTCCAGGTAGACCTCGAGTTGACTGATGGTCTCCTCGGGGTACTGCATGAGATCGTCCCGGATGCTCGGGTCGATGAGGTGGGCCTCCGTCTCGGTGATGTTGATCACCTGTGCGTTGTGGGAGGCCTCGATGATCTCGGTGTCGAACTCCTTCAGGAAGTTCTTCATCTTCGCTTCTTTCCAGTCAGCAGGGTCAACTGCAGGTGGATCATCTGATTGTAGCACGATACACCTCCAGTGCACTTTTGTTCCAGGTCATGGTGCGAGCTGAAGGCCACGTAGAGTTGATGAACGTTGCGCGCAGGCGAAGGTGGGAAGAGGGGGTTTGAAAGGGGGAGAAGGGTGGGGGGATCTCGGGGGGGACGACCGGGAGCTGACCACGAGGGGATCGTGGGTTTTTCTGTGGTCGTCCCCCCCCTTCACATCATTTCAGGATCCCAAAGGGGGCGAGCGGTCAGGTAGCACCTGGAGGAAGCCACCATGACCTGGTGACCGACGCCCAGTGGAGTTACTGAACGTTGGAGTTGATAAACTTTACTTCGGGTCGTCTGAACCGAAGAGCTTCTGGTGCATCGCTTCAGCATACCTCTCTCTGAAAGGACGCTCGGCGTCAAGGAACTTCTTAATGTCGGCGAGGAGATCATGATGTGCTTGAGGTAGGTCGGGGAGGAGTTCGAGGTTCCTCTCCAGGACCTCGGCCATATACTCGTATCGGTCGTATACGGCGATCCGGTTCTTCATGGTACGAACCTGGGGATCGGAGTGGTAGCTCACCATCACCTATCCCTCCAGTACTCGGCCCTGATCTCTTGGGGAGTCTTCGGGGGTTCCTTCATCGGTCCAGCATCTCCGCTGGATCGCAACACAGCAGACAGATCTTCTGTCCATCTGGCAACGGGAACAGTGGGAAATCATCATGCTTCTCACATACCAACGGAGGCGGGGACCTGATCACCGTCTCCCCGGGACCCAGATCGGGATCCTCTGCGTCCAGCTGGTCGCTCGAGACGCCGACCAGGTCGTAGATGAAGGACTGATGATTGCAGGTGATCACGATCTGACGCTCGGTGATCCTGGCCGACAGGCGGCTCCGGCAGGTCTTACAGACCCGGGGGAGATCCAGGTCGATGGGGCCCTTGGTCGGAGGTGGATACGTCCGATCCTGGTTCTGACCGCAGTGAGGACAGTATCGCCTCACGTTGGACCGCTGGATACGCTTCCCGCAGCGGACGCAGGGATCGTAATGGAACCCCATCATCCTTCCTCCATCAATCTCTTCCTGATCGCCTGGGAGATCCAGTCGTCCGCCACATCGGTCATCTGGTTGGCGATACTCGGGGGAACGGTCCCCGACAGCATCCGTTGGACCAACCCGTTGCACCAGCCGATCACCTCCAGTACATCAGGCTCCACGTCCAGGTTCTCCATCGCCGAGGTCAGTCCCAGCATCATCTCGGCCCAGGCCATCCGGGTCTTCTGTCTGAGATGCAGGGATGTCTCCATGCACCTGCCAAGGAGCTTCGGTGTCGAGACGTTCTTCACCTCTCCCTTCTTGTTCACTCTGGTTCCCCAGACGGATCGGACCTGCTGGAGGAGCTCGAACTCCGGTCCGATGAAGGTGGTCGATTCTCTGGTCCGGAGGGAGGGGTCGGTTGAGGGTCTTGGCGGCATGACCTTTGATCCGGTAAGACAGCACTTATACATTGTCGTGGATGAGGGGGGGAGGGGGTGGTTTTTACCGGATTACCGCGCGCGGTATGAGGGGGTCTGAGAGGGACCACTGAGAAATAGTTAAATAGTGATCCCGGCCGGCTCCTTGTCGTACTGCGCCGGACTCGGTCTTCGTATTCCATACCGGCTGTACAATATTGTACAATGGGGTTCGTTTTTACCGGATTGAATATATCTGTACATCCGGTAAATCTCGGAGCCATGAACGTCATACCGGATTCTGACCGGGACCACCCCTCCCCAGCCATTCCCTCCTCCTGAAATGAGAGATCAACGTAGGGCAAGTCTATCGTTGACAGCACTGTCCCAGTATGACGAAAAGGGCGCGCGAAGGCCCTTGGGGGGTCTATAGACGTTGGCTCCGCGGCCCCATGGTCCTCGGGCGATACCGGTACCGGATTGTACATTATTGTCCATCCTGATGATGGCGATAGGCCGGAAATCTTATCGTCCGCCCGTTCTATCCTTATGGTCCTGGAGGAAGTAGATGACCGAGCTTCAGATGAAGGACACCCGCCCACGGCGATCACGGGATACTGATTCCATCAGGACCCCCGGCGCCGTCTACGATATCTTGAACAGGGAGTTCGACTTCGACGATGATCCATGCCCCCTGCGTGGAAACGGAGGTCTGTCCAGAGAGTGGGGAGACCGAGTCTACATGAACCCACCCTATTCCAATCCGTTACCGTGGTGTGAGAAGGCCGTGGTGGAGATGAGGAATGGCAAGCTGGTCGTGGCCCTGTTGAGGGGGGACACAACCACTGGCTGGTTCCACACCTATGTCCTCCCCTGCGCCACGGAGATCAGGTTCATACGGGGCCGCATCAGGTTCGAGGGTGCTCGTCCCAACCACGGGAACATCATCGTGATCTGGGATGGGAGGGTCAAACAAAATGGCTGTCGGATCGGCGATCCCATCATGGCAGGTGATCTCAGGTGAAGGTCCTGGAGGAAGTCTGCAGATGATGAGACAGGCCCAGCTGATGGAGTTCCCTGATACGACCACGACGGTCGAGTTCACCAGCAAGTTCCCCAAGGAGATCCGGGCCGACACCGAGACCCGGATCCTCGAGGTCCTGGACCACTTCCCGGAGTTGAAGGGTCAACGCTACAACAAGCTGAAGGTCGGTTACACCGAGGCCTACGGTGGGAACGCCATCGACGATGGTGGGTTCTACATCAGGCTCCAGGCTGATGCCCCGAAGAACACCATCGCCCACGAGCTCACCCACCACGTCCAGTTCGCCGGGCACATCCCCGGCGGGGAGAAGGCTTGTGATCTGTACACGCTCGCCAGGGATGTGTCCTTCGCTGATGATCGACCTTGCTACCTCGAGATGCCGCTGATGATGCGGCTGGAGTTCAACAGCTGGGCAGTGATCGCCCACGAGATGGCGAAGGAGGCCCTCCGCCGCCGGGATGTCGGTCTCCGGACCTACATCCAGTGGTGGGAGCACACGATGGAGTGTCTGTATGCCAAGCTGCTCCATGATGGGTGGTTGTGTACTGGATGTTCGGGAACAAGACCGAGCGTTACGCCCAGATCGGGAACGCCGTGGCGCCGCCGGTGGCGAAGGCCATCGGATTGGCGATCCTCGAGGCGGGGTGGGAGTCCATCTTGTGATCG
>Ga0180435_10000213_pt1 | contig 60489 bp, 62 predicted proteins | sample SS_ome_3_FD_132467 | JGI IMG/M metagenome (GOLD analysis project Ga0180435, IMG submission 132467) | Hypersaline lake sediment archaeal communities from the Salton Sea, California, USA - SS_3_S_1 metaG | ecosystem: Environmental > Aquatic > Non-marine Saline and Alkaline > Hypersaline >... | reverse complement strand
GCTCCGCGGGCAGGACTCGAACCTGCGACCAATCGGTTACACGTATCCCATTATCTCTAATGGCGTGGACTATATCATCACCCTTCAGCATATGCTGAGTGGGGTGCGAGGCGCTTCGACCGAACAATGGCTCGGGCTACTCCCAAAGGGATAGTCTCTGAACCTTCCTCACTGTTGTGAGACTTGGCTGCTGATTACCCACAACCTTACTTGTTTGGGCTTCCAGTACCAAAGATGATTTCATCATCGGCATCGCGTCGTTGTAATCTCTTGCTGCGCAAGAGAACAACGTCGTGACAGTTCACCTCGTGATCGACCTACGTTTCCGTAGGAAGCTGCTATTTTGAACACGTATGTTCAGTGTTACAGCCGACCGCTCTACCAGCTGAGCTACCGCGGAATACTGGTAACGGTAATTCAGAGGAAGGTGAGAAGGCAAGTTGTCCTGTGAGCGGTCGGTTCCCGACCTTCTTACAGAAGCTGTACACCTTGTCGATATTTTGTTTCGATTCCTCACAAAATATCTGGCAAGGTCTTGCGAAGGTGCCTATAGCACCTTCTCACTCCACCAGCTGAGCTACCGCGGAATGTATATTCGTTTGTATAAACGTACAACTCGCCCAATGCGAGTACAGGGTATTCTACTGAAAAGTCTCTGGTTTGGCAACGGATACGCTGTAAAAGCACAGCCCCCAGGATAGGTTCCTGGGGGACATTTTCGTGCATGTTCATGATGAATCACAGACTGTACGCACTGCTTCACCAAGAACATCCAACACATGAGGCAACACATCACTAAACGGAAAGCTTGTGCACTTGTAATGTAGTGCAAACGCCACACGAGCTCCATCAAGCGCAAGTGTGCGCACCCTACCGTCACGTGGCGCCACCGACGAAGGCAATAGTGCATACAACAGAAACAGTTCGTTACCCACAGCCTGCAGTGCTCTGTCATCCTCGCGTTCCGCATACACATGCAACAGATCAACAAGTGGTGCAGCATCCTGCTTTCGTTGCTGTGCAGAGGCAAGAAGTGATGCTGCGTACCGAGCTGCCTGTGCTTCTAGGATTGTAACTTCTTCCTCAAGCATACCCATCGTGAACACCAACATGTCGGCAACAGCATTTGCGTCAGAGCAGTCAAGGCCGTCGATACGAACGTGTCGTTCTCTCTCTGGGACAATATCCTCAATCTGCTCTGCACTTCTGTACAGCATCCTGAACTGACCATCTGACGAGAGCAGGGCGTTCAGCTTTTCTCTTTTCCGTTCAGCGGCTTTTCGTTCATGTATGGCAAGCTTTCTGGCAAAGACGCCGGCGGGAACACAGGTACCATCATTGTTGTCAGTACTCATCGTTCTTCTCCTGTTGTAACCTTTTGCGACCATACGACCAACTTGCCTTCACGTCAAGCTCATGCTGCTCGGGATCAACTTCTGCTCAACACGGTTCGCTGGTGCATACGCAGTGTATGGAACGCGCTGCATGAGTTGTCCAAGGATCAGGTTTCTCGTGCTACTAGCCACGCTACCGCAAACTGATTCTGCAACACCATTCCTGGCATCGCGGTTTGTGTATTGGTTTGTACAAACGCACAACTCGCTTCTTGACGAGCGCAGCGCATTGTATTGAACGTTGCCCGGAAGACGGAGGTGCTATACTGAAGGCACAATGCCCGAAACCAACATTGCAGCAGCTCTTGCGCAGGCAACAAGTCCAGTCATCCTCATTTCCGCCGTCGGTCTCCTCCTTCTCACGATGAACAATCGCCTCATGCACAGCGTGGACCGTGCCCGTGCACTTAAAAAGGAGATGCGCGGAGCATCTGCGAACGAGCAAGACAAGCTGGGTAAGCAGATTGCGGTTATATATGAACGTGCCGGCCATGTCCGCCGCGGTATCGAGAGCGCAGTACTCTCTGCGCTCTGCTCAAGCGGTCTCGTAGCAACGCTCTTCCATGAAGCCGTTACGGGTACGCATTCGCCGCGAATTGTGACGGTGCTCGTGATCGGTGCAGTAGCCTTTCTTGCACTTGCGTTGATCTGGCTCATACTCGATGTACGTCGAGGACTCACCGCGCTTGCACTGGAGGTGCAGTGAGGACGCAAGCACAAACGCGCCCGAGGGCGCGTATTGTAGTGCTGCGGTAGCGCTACTTGGCAACAAGCTCACGTGCAGCATCACCCATAACGCCGAACTCGTCAGCCATAAGCTCGCTGAACGAAAAACTGGTGCTTTCGAAGTGTGTCTGGTATGCAAGTCTACCACCGTCACATGCGAGTGCGCGCGCTGTCCTTTGCTTCCTACCTTGCGTGCAGGGTACCGTCATGTACAGCAACAAAAAGTCGTCAGCCGCCGCCCGTATCGCACAATCATCACATAGATCAGCAAACGTAACGAGGTGCTGCATGGGCTTTGCTACACGAGGTCCTTGCTGTTGAACAACCACCAACAAGTCTGCTACGTAGCGTGCAACTTCTTGCTGAAAACCCGTGACTGTGCCGTACACACTGCGGACCGTACCCAAGAGCTGCTCGTAACAATCGCGCGGATCAGCACATTGTAGTGTTTCCAAGTCTACGGTACGTCGCGTCTGGTCCAGTAGCACTCCGATGCTTTGTGCGCACACAAACATCTTGCGAAACCGAGGGTCTTCGTGTATGCAATCAAGAATCTTATGCGCCCTTATCTCGTTTATCTGCTGTTGCTGCGCCTCTCGCTTTTGAGCTAAAACGCCGGACAATATCACGTTTGTTCTAGCATTACTCATGACCACCTCCTTCTCGTTGTCCTACTTCGACCATACGACCGACTTGCCTATGCGTCAAGGTCGTGCTGCGTATAGCGAGCTTCTACGCAAGTTGCGGAGCGGGTGTATACTCAATGTATGGGACGCATTGCGTGGGCTGTCCAAGGATTTGGTTTTCTCGTTCTGCTCGGAGGGATCTACTACCTTGCGACGCAGCCTGAAGCACAGCACGTCACACACACTACAGAGCCTATGCACGAAGCAATGATCGTACGGTCACCAGCCTTCAACCACGAAGAGTCTATTCCCTCCAAGTACACCTGCGTGGGTGACGATGTTGCGCCACCGTTAGCTATTGACGGTGTACCTGACGGCACCCGTTCACTTGCCCTCATCGTAGACGATCCGGATGCACCCAGCGGCACCTGGGATCATTGGCTTCTGTTCAACATGCCCCACGACCTCACCCGCATCGGCGAGGGCGATATGCCGGTTGCCACAAGCGGTACCAACAGCTGGGGGAATCTTGGCTACGGTGGCCCATGTCCACCTGACGGCGAGCATCGATATCTCTTCAAGGTCTACGCACTCGACACCATGCTCGAGCTTCCAGAAGGATCTTCAAAGCAAGAAATAGAGACTGCCATGGAAGGGCATGTACTTGAAAAAGCAACTCTGATGGGAAGGTTCAAGAAATAACACACGCATGATCGAACTCTACACAACAGACGTCTGTCCCTATTGCCACAAGGTCATGGCGGCACTCGACGAAGCGAATATAACCTACGAAACCAAGAACGTTGGCAACGACGAGGCCGCACGAGCAACGCTCCTTGGAAAAGGCGGCAACATGCAAGTGCCATTCATGATCGACACAGACACCGGTACCAGTATGTACGAGTCAGACAACATCATTTCCTACGTACTCCAGACATACGGACAGGAAACCAGCACCTAGCAAACCGTGTTACAAGTAACAACAGTCCTATGAAAACCAATATCAAGTTCACCAACATGAAGTCGAGCGACAAGCTCCGTGACTATGCAGAAAGCAAATACGAATCGTTTAGTAAGCTTGTAGCACCAGAGCACCTCGAAGACGCTGTGTGCAACGTGGAGCTCGCACACGATGCGCATCACCAGAACGGTGACGTCTGTATGACCGAAGTGACACTCGACGTGAATGGCAAAGTGTACCGTGCCACCAAGTTTGAAAAGAAAATGGAAAAAGCGATTGACAAGGTCAAGGACGACATCCTCGAAGCACTCCGTACCGACAAGGGCAAGCGCGAAGACAGCAAACGCAAAGGGGCAGCGCAGGCAAAAGAGATGTTGCGAAGCGAGTAGCACAACATCCATCATCCAGTTTCAAACAAGCTCTGGACGTAGTGCAGGGCTTGTTAGTTGAGACGACCTAACCGCTCTCTACGCTGCGTTCAAAAATGCGCCGTACTCCATTTCTTTCTTGCCTTCAGGAGTCACACGCAGTATTTCAAATGTGCCGTCTTTATACTGTGCATCTGTTACTTTCACACGCGCTTGCTTCCCATCGCGCTCCACAAAGAAGAATGTCCCTGGCCAACCTTGGTACGCACAGTACTTGCAGTAGTTTTGATACCCGTCCGCATCTAGGTCAAGCTCACCGTCTGCTTTAACGAGCTTCTGTGTGTACGTGGCCTTCTCGTGGTCCTGCTCCTCAGGAGTGATTTCGCCAGCAACCCACGGCGGTATCACCTCGGCCAATAGGCGCCCACCTTCGCGAAACAGCAACTCGTCGAGCTCATTGCCTGGCACCGGCCATTCGGGAAGCTCAACACGAGCTTGTGCAACAATCGGCCCATGGTCGATCTCTTTGTCCAGGAGCATAACACTGGTACCCACGCTGTCTCGTTCGTCTCGAAGCAATGCTGAGCGAATCGGGCTCGGGCCACGCAGCGCCGGTAATAGTGACGGGTGCACGTTTAGCACGCCGTGTCTTGGAAGCTCGATAGCCCACGTGGGCATAATCAGATTGTATGCAGCTACGATGAACAGATCCCACTCACTGTTTGCTATCTCAGGCACACGTGCAGGATCCCGGAGTGTGCCAGCTTGGACCACGGGAACGCCATTCTCCTCAGCCCACACCCTGGTAGCTGGTGGTGTCAGCACGAGCTTGCGCCCCGCGGGCCTGTCTGGTGGACACACCACAACACTCGGCAGGAGTCCTACTTCCTTGAGCTCCTCAAGTACCCACACCGCTAGATGAGGTGTACCAAAAAACGCGACTCGCAGTTCACTACTCATGTCCCATGCCGTTACCTTTAGGGCTCTCTACGTCCCACACATCTTCAGCCGCGTCGATGAACAACACGCCGTCGAGATGGTCACACTCATGCTGAAAGGCTTGCGCTAGAAGGCCGCCGGCTCCACGGCAAAACTTGTTGCCGTGCTCATCGTACGCTTCTACGGTCGCATTGCTGTACCGCTTGATGTTGCCGTACTTGCCGCGCACCGACAAACACCCCTCATCGACAGACCGCAGCCGCTTGCTGCGATTTGCGATACGCGGGTTAATGTACACGAAGTGTGTGTCCTTGCTAGCGTCAGGATGATCGCTATCCGTACCAAACACACGTTCAGAGATCACAAAAATACGCAGTGATACACCAATCTGCGGTGCAGCAAGGGCGGCGCCGTCCGGCTCAGCTGCCAATGCTTCTTTCATATCTTTGATGATGCCTTGCACTTTCGGCGTACTGATATCCTCGACAGGCACCTCAACTGCTGTGGCACGTAGCACATCATCTCCAACTTGTACGATCTCCTTCATTCCTTCGACTATACACAAACCGTCGACGCTTGAAAACCTACAGAATACTGTCCGGATCAACAACGATCGTGTAGCGCGGTGAAAGACTCTTGAGCCGCTGTGTGAGTTCTGGGTTGGGCCAATCTTCGCGAGCAACACGCAAAAAGCCATGCAATGAGAACTTACCACCTGGGGCACTGATGAAGCGTGAGAATGTGACAAGCTCAAACGGTTTCAGCGCTTCCTGTGCCGTCTCCATAAGCATGGTGATATCATCTTGCTTACCTGTGACCGACACCTTCACCAAGACCGTGTATGGTGGGTACCCAAGCGCACTGCGCGCGCGTAGTTCATCACGATAAAAGCCGCTGAAGTTGCCCGACAGCACCCGCCGCAGTACATCTGCTTCGGGGCGTCGTGTCTGAACCATAAGCTCTTCACCTGCCACATCACGGAGCCTCGTTAGCGTTGCGGCGATGCGTTCGTATATATTCCAACTTGCAAGCGAGAGCAGGGAGTCGAGCGACACAACACCAACGATGGGCACATGCTTCTCTAAGTACGGAAGTGCAAGTTCGGTACCAACAAGCACCGAACCATGCTCATCATAAAAGGCTTTCACGATCTGACTTGCTTTTTTATGTGTCTTTGCCGTATCGCTCGAGAGTACGTGCACAGGTCTGGAGGGAAGTACGTGTGCGAGCTCGCGCTCCACGAGCTCGGTGCCGATGCCGTAGGCTTCGAGTCGCCAACTGGTACAGTTTGCGCATCGTTCTCGCGCATGACGCAATGCTCCGCACGAGTGACACAAGAAGTAGTTTTCCTTATCGCCTCGGTGCAACACAACTGATGCGCCGCATTCGTTACACACCACGACGGTACCACAGTCACGGCAGAGTGTGACCGGCGAGAGACCTCGACGAGCAACGTACAGAAAGGTCCGACCGCCATGCTCACCGGTCTCGAGCATGCGATCCACAAGCTCTCTGCTCAGGGCACGAAACTCACGCGTACGCGCTGTGGCGGTATCTTGCATGTTGATGATCTCTGCCTTGGTACGAAAATGCATCCGATGGTGGCCAGTCACCACTTCTTCATACTCACCAAGCTCGCGTCGATGAATGCTATCTACCCGCAATGGCAGATCAGCAAGGTACAGCTGTCCACCAAGCGCAGCAGCGAGTTCATGGGCAAAGATACGTGCATCGACATACGGTCGCGTACGCGTACGATACAGCGACGAACCTTCACGCTCGACCACAACGGTTACAAGGTCATGTCGCGGTAGCGAAAAGTAGCTCGACGTCGCCACGATGACCACTGGATGCTCTGAGGCTAGGATTGCCGTAATGCGCTCCTGTTGGACTTTCTTACTCAAGGAGCCGTGTAGCATGTGCACGTACTGCCCAATACCGGTCTGAAGTTTGGCGGACACCTGCTCAGCATCAGCCACGGTTGGTACGGTGACATACACAGACCCGCCAACAGCGAACGACTCACGGATGGTACTTTTGTAGAAATCGATGCGGTCCGAGGCAAGACCTTGGTACAGACGCGGCACAATAAAGCCACGTAGACGAGGTCGCGTGCTATCTGGCGCCTCGGGCACACTCGCTCCGAAATCAACGAGCGCCTTGGGGAGGAACGAAAAAAGCACAGCACCAAGGTTTGCTGCGTAGTACCGTGCGGTGTTCTCGGCAGCTTTGATGTACTCGGGTGTTACAACGAGACGCCCTGTCTGGCGCTTGATCTTGCGCAAACCGTAGTCGCTTGTGCGTATGGTGGACTTGGCATCACGCACCGTCGTACTCGATACAACAAGTGCTGGCACCTGCTTGCCGCGCAACGGTACCTCGACCACGCTTCCAGCAGGGTAGGATAGGGCGCTGAAGTACGTGAGCTCTCCGGCCTGGGAGCCGCGCGCAATAGGTATGCATTGTACCGTAAACATAGCGTTGTCAGTGTAGCATACCTGTGTACAACCATTGACATATGTCTACTTGTCTGGTATTATGCTGCACGGCAACAGCAATGGTGCTGTTGTGTTGTTTGTATAGGGGAAACAAAAATGGCACTTCAAATAAAAGATTTTGGAGACCTAAACCTGTCACCACTGTTTGGTGACACTCACCTGTTCACCGATCCTGACGCCAGTCTGGAAACCGACTGGCCAGAGAGAAACGACGACGACACTGAGAGCGCTCGGCTTGAGGCAGCACAAGCTGTCGATCCATCATTTTCTCCGTTCGTTGACAGTATCGTCAGTGAAGAGGAGCTGAAGCATGATCCGGAGGAGCAAGAGCTCGATGCGCTCCTCGATTCGTTACTCGAACAGGACGAGTAACACCCCCACAGGGAAAAGCCCGACCATTGGCCGGGCTTTTTTTAGTTCGTGCACGGATGTTCTTCCTCGTGCACCTCTATGTTGGCACCGAGCGAGCGCAGCTTGCCAGCTATGTCTTCATAACCACGGTTGATCATGTACACATTGCGCAACATCGAGCGCCCTTTGGCACCAAGCATCGCAATGAGCAGAATTACCGCAGGCCGCAGAGCAGGCGGCGCCATAACCTCTGCAGCTTTGAGCTTCGTTGGCCCTTCTATATATATACGGTGTGGGTCAGCAAGAATCGTCTCCGCACCAAGCTTGTCGAGTTCCGTAAAATACAGTGCGCGCTTTTCATACACCCAGTCATGAATCAATGTTTGCCCCTTGGCCTGCGTCGCAATCACCGCAAAGAACGGTAGGTTGTCCATGTTGAGACCAGGGTATGGCCGTGCGTGCACCTTGTCCTCTGGCGCGCGTAAGGTACTCGCGTGTGTTTTGATATCCACGAGATTCGTGCGCTTGTTGCGACTCTTGTAGCGCCGGAGCACGTCATATCGAAAGCCCATCTTTTCGAGCACCAACAGCTCCTGCTCCATGAACTCGATCGGCACACGCTTGATCGAAATCGATGAGCGCGTCACGATTGCCGCAGCCACATAACACATTGCAATGATAGGGTCCTCCGCAAGCTCATACACCTGCGGTGTGTTGATACTCCGTTTACCGTGTACCACGAGCGTTGTTGTGCCAACGCCGTCGATACGCACGCCGCACTGCTCGAGAAAGAAGCATAGCTCCTGCACTTGGTAGTTTGCACTTGCGTACTTGATCGTCGTAGCGCCTGGTATCAATGCTGCAGCCATAACCGCACTGACCGTCGCGGTATCACTCGACTCATACATCACCACTTCGGCAGGAGTGAGTGAATCGTGTGTGACTTTCCATGAGTCAGCTCGCGTACTGATATGCACGCCGAGCTTCTCAAGTGCATAGAAATGTGGCCGCACCGTGCGACTGCCCAACCGGCACCCAGAGGCATGCGGTAGTGAAAACTCCTGTAGATGATGCAGGAGTGGGGCAATAAACATAATAATCGAGCGCGTCTTCTTCGCACTCTCGTGATTGAGGCCCGTGAGATCATACACTACAGGTGGCACAATTGTTACCCCGTTGCGCTCCCACACAACATCAACCCCAATACTCTCGAGAACCTCGATCAGTCGATACACCTCTTCTATCTTTGGGACATTCTTGAGTGTCGTCGGCGCCTTATTCAACAACGACGCAGCAAAGAGCGCCATAGCGCCATTCTTGCTGGTGTCGACCGAAATCTCACCGTGCAACTTCGTTCCGCCATGGATCTCGAAATGAACCTGTTTTGCCTGTGACATGCGAGCATTGTAGCACAGCACCAGCAGCCGTATACTGAGAACACAATATGCAGAACAAGAACATAGGAGCCATACTTGCCTTTGCTGGTGCAGCTGTTGCGGTCGTAATCGCATTTATCCTGTTGCGCATCGTCCTCTAGTGCGAGCGTATACGGGAATGGCCTGGCGTACAGGCGTTTTTGCGTATAGACTCATCCTACATGCTTGGACTTTCACCAAAGCTCGGGATCGATCTCGGAACCACCACCACACTTGTATACATCCCAGAAAAGGGTGTTGTTCTTAATGAGCCGTCTGTGGTTGCCGTCTCGCTCGAGGACAAAAAGATATTGGCGGTCGGTGCTGATGCCAAGGTGATGATCGGGCGAACACCAGACTCGATCGTGGCGTACCGACCGATGCGCGACGGCGTCATAGCCGACTACCGTGTGACCGAAGTCATGCTGAACTACTACATGAACAAGGCACTCGGCCGCTTCAACATGATGAAGCCTGAGGTGATCCTCTCGGTGCCCGCAGGCGTCACGTCAACCGAACGACGTGCAGTCGTTGAGGCAGCGGTCAAAGCCGGAGCCAAGAATGCGTACGTGGTCAAAGAGCCGGTGCTTGCCGCGATCGGTGCCGGCATCCCAATCCAGGAGCCACGAGGTCACATCGTTGCCGACATTGGCGGTGGTACGATCGACGTCGCCGTGATCTCGCTCGGTGGCATCGTGGCCAGCACGAGCGTGAAGTGTGCTGGTAACCGTCTTGATCGTGCAATCCAAGACTTTGTGAAAAAACAGCGCAACATTGCGATCGGCGAAAAAACTGCCGAGGAAATAAAGATTGCCATTGGCTCAGCACTACCACTCAAAGAAGAACTCTCGATAGAGGTAAAAGGACGCGACCTTATTTCTGGCCTACCGCAGACAACCGAACTCACAACCAACGACGTGGTCAAGGCAACCAGCAGAGAACTGCGAGAGATGATCGGCGCGATTAAATACGTGCTGCAAGAAACACCACCTGAACTTGCCGCAGACATCATCGACCGGGGTATCATTCTCACTGGTGGCACAAGCCAGCTACGGAACTTGGGTGAACTCATCTTTCGCCGCACCGGTGTCCGCGCGACACTCGCGGACCACGCACCGCTGTGTGTTGCCAGGGGCACCGGCATCGCACTTACCCACATCGAGACCTACAAGCGCTCGATGATGACCAAGAAGTAGTCCTGGCCTACACACTACATATCCACGCCGCACCAGAGATGGACCGTGATGACACGGTATACTGTTACTAATGAGTGAACCATTTGAGCAAGCGCCAGGGCGTGATAGTTCAGGTTTTGCCAGCCCCGAGGCAGAGCTTGAGCACCTGCGCGCGCAGGTGGCTGAAAAAGAACGCCAGCTGGCCGAACTTGGCCACAACCCCGAAAAGGAAGCGGTGGCACACGACGCCCTCCAGCAATACAAAGACCGACCAACACACGAGGTCCTACACGATTCACACCAGCTCAGTGGGGCAGAGAAGCAGGCAATAGTACTGGATCTCCCACCAGACAATGACGACGCTGCCATGCAGGAGCTTTTAGGCATCGTTCAAGAGAAGGGTATCAAAAACGCTATGGATGTCGCTCTGGAGCTCAAGAACCCACATCTCGAGGATGATTTTCATCGCGCGCTCGTGCAGTATGTCCTGCAGGGCTACCAAGCACCTGATCTGAATGAGAAAACGCCCCTCTGGAACGTACTGAACCTATCACTGTTTGAGGTTACGCTTCCAGGCGGAAGACAGGACAACGACAAGAAGCTTGATGAACTAGTCAGTGCCATGGAGCAATTTTATCTCGGCATGTTCAGTATCGATGCCGAGCTTCGCTCGATGGGTGACCGATACTTCAGCATCGAACTTGCCGTGTCTGGTGAACGGGAAGACATCGTCTTTTACATGGCAGTGCCGCGAGACAAAGAACACTTGTTCGAGAAACAGCTCGCGTCAGTCTTTCCGAAGGCACGTGCACACCATACCCCAAACGACTACAACATTTTTCAGCATGACGGTGCCACTGCGGTTGCATACGGTCAACTCAAGGAGGATCCCATTCTGCCGATCAAAGACTACCGCGAGTTCGACCACGATCCGCTCGCCGCGCTGATCAACACCCTGACCAAGATCGACCCGGTCGGCGAAGGTGCGGCCATACAGTTTGTCGTCAATCCACTCGGAAGTGTCTACCTTAAGCGGTACAAAAAAGTGCTCGAGAAGCTCGAAAAGGGCATGGACCTACACGAAGCACTACGCGATACACCAGAGGACTTTTCTGGAGAAGTGTTCAAGGTGCTCCGTGAATTTGTCGTCAACAAGAAAGACAAGGACGAAGCCGAAGAAGCCGACCAGAAGACACACAATCAGCAAGTGATCGAACAGGTTCGCAAGAAGATAGAGTCACCGATTCCAGGCGTCAACATGCGCCTCATTGCATCGGCGCAAAGCCAGGCTCGCGCAGACGCGATCTTGCACGACATTGTAAGTTCGTTCAACCAGTTCTATAACACGACAGGAAACCGCTTGCGCTTCGAGCAACCAAAAAGCAAAGCGGCACTCACTATGGCCAAGGAGTTTACCTTCCGTCGATACGTCAAGAAGAACTCAATACCACTCTCGGTTCGCGAGCTTGCGTCGCTGATGCACTTCCCAGACCATAGCTTTGGCTCGACAACTCCACAGCTCAAAACCGCACAAGCCGCAGAGGCACCGGCACCAATTGGCCTTCCAACCGACGGTCTCTTGCTGGGCGCCAATGAGTACCGAGGGCAATCTACCAAGATCTACCTGACGCCAGACGATCGCTTGCGCCACATGTACATCATTGGACAAACTGGTACTGGTAAGTCCCACTTCATCCGCAGTCAAATCGTTCAGGACATTCAGAATGGGGAGGGTGTGTGCTTCATTGACCCGCACGGGGCCGACATAGAGAAAGTTCTTGAGTCCGTGCCTGAACACCGCTTCCAAGATGTCATCTACTTTGATCCGTCCGACTCTGAACACGTCCTTGGTCTCAACATGCTTGAGTACGATTCGCGTGTACCGACACAGAAAACGTTTGTCATCAATGAACTGTTTTCGATATTCCAGAAACTCTACAGTGGTACGCCCGAGAGCATGGGGCCAGCCTTTGAACAGTACTTCCGAAACGCGACAGCACTCGTGCTTGAAGACCCAAGCACCGGCTGCACTATGCTCGACATTTCACGTGTCCTAGCAGACGCTAAGTACCGCGAGGTTAAACTTGCTCGCTCACAGAACCCGGTGGTCAATCAGTTTTGGCGTGAGATCGCAACGAAGGCACAGGGTGAGGCAAGTCTCCAAAACATCGTGCCATACATCACCAACAAGTTCGACATCTTTACGGCAAACGACATCATGCGTCCGATCATTGCACAGCAAAAAAGCGCATTCAACATACGAGAGGTTATGGACTCACGGAAGATTCTGTTGGTTAACCTGTCGAAGGGTAAGCTTGGTGACATCAATGCAAACCTTATTGGTATGGTGCTTGTAGGTAAGATGCTTATGGCTGCACTCTCACGCGTCGACGCGCTTGCAAGTGACCTCCCACCGTTCTACCTCTACATCGACGAGTTCCAAAACATCACCACCGACTCGATCAGTGCGATCCTATCCGAGGCGAGAAAGTACAAGCTATCCCTCACCATGGCACACCAGTTTATCGCACAGCTCGATGACGGTATTCGTGAAGCGGTCTTTGGAAACGTTGGTAACAAGGCAGTGTTCCGTGTCGGTGCAGACGACGCAGAGTACCTTGAAAGTCAATTTGCACCAATTTTTGAAGCACAAGACATCATGAACATCACGAACCGACATGCATACCTATCGATACTAGCTCACGGCGTACCACAGAATCCATTCTCGATCAGTACGTTGCCATTTGCCGAGGGCAGTCCCGAACGAAGCGCGTACCTCAAGAAGCTCAGCAATCAGACGTACGCCCGTAGCGCCGAGGAAGTCAACAGGGAAGTTAAAATGCGCTACTCGATCGGATAGTCTGGATAAGTGTGGTGGCGAGCTTCTCAGCGCGGCCGTACAATAGATACATAGTTCCTTATGGGTGTTTTGAAAAAGTTTGGACCGTATGCGGCATTTTTGGCAGTGGCGTTTGGTCTTTCGTTTGCAACGGTGCACCTGCCGTGGGTGACTGACCTGTTCCACGATGGGGCGGAGGGCTTCTATCTCTCGCTGGCACTCCTGTTTGCTGTTGGCTATGGACTCAACTGGTTTGCGCCAAAAACTGCAATACCAAGCTTTGTTTGGGCAATTCTCTTTGGCATGGCCCTGCAATTGCCACTCTCAACCCTCACGTCGGACCACCACGCACTACTCGTCGTCGTTGAGCTACTGGCAGCCTTTGTGCTCTTTGCCGGTGGCGTCGAAGTACCTGTCAAAAACTTCAAGAAGTACTTTGCTCCAATCGCAACCTTGAGTCTCCTGGGTACGATCATCACGGTCATCTTCTTTGCCTATGTACTGACCATGCTCACGGGCTTCTTTGGCCTACAAGTTTCCATCATTGCACTCCTGGTCCTCGCGGCAATTCTCTCTTCGATCGATCCAACAGCTATTATTCCGACTCTCAACGAGCTGCAGTTCAAGAAACCATTCCTGAAGGACATAGCCATTTCGGAAAGTGCTGTAAATGATGTTGCGGGTACTGTTTTGACTCGTTTTTTCCTTGTGGCAGCCATAGGCGCTGGAGCTGGCTCAGTCCTCTCAGTCAACGACGGCATTGCACCACTCTTTACACGCAACGTCCTCGACAGCTTTGCACTTGAGGTTATCTGGGGAGTCCTTGTTGGCCTGTTGGGTGCATGGATCCTCAAAACCTGGGGCGAGAGTGTTCGAAATACGCACTGGTCTGATCCAGCACTGTTCTTTGCGGTGCCGATTTTCACCTTTGCGCTCGGCTCACTCGCTGGTGGCTCTGGCTTTTTAGCTGCGTTCGTGGCTGGCCTCCTCTTTGAAAGCCGTCAGGAGACCAAGCATGTTCGCGTGTTCTTTGAGCAGCTCGTCGACAACTTCATGAAGCCAGTTATCTTTATCCTGCTTGGGGCTTTGGTACCACTGGCAATGCTTGTGGACACCGCCGCTATTGGTGCAGCCGCAGCGATCGTCTTTATGTTTGTCATTCGCCCTATTGTGGTCTTTAGCACACTACTGCCGTGGATGATCCAAAAAGAAGCGCTGCTCACGTGGCGCGAAGTACTGTTCCTTTCATTTATTCGCGAAACAGGCGCAATACCAGCAATCCTCATCCTGTCAGCGGTGGCAGCAGGTCTTGTGAACGCGCCATTTGTCTTTGCGGTAGGTATGTGGGTGATCCTGTACACACTCGTGATCGAACCGCCACTCACACCACTCATCGCACACAAACTTGGCGTCAGTAAAAAATAACACCTGCATGCGGTGTTATTTTTTACGATCGAGTGATGCGCTGCCCGTCGGGAGTGTCTTTGACAACATACCCGTGTTTTTGTATTTCTTCGCGGAGTTCGTCTGAACGAGTCCAGTTCTTGTTGGTACGTGCTGACTCGCGTTCATCGTAGAGCGTACGCACTACAGCAGGAAGCTCGCTCGGATCTTCGGACTCCACCTCGAGCCCGGTGCGTGACTTGCCGCTCTTGGCAAGTTCAGTAATACCGATGCCCAAGACTCGATCAAAATGCAAGAGCGTCGCTCGCTTGTCTTCTGGCGACACGTCTTTGTCCTTCATCAGCTCCCACGTAGTAGCCACTGCCTTTGGGGTATCGAGGTCGTCATTCACTGCAAGCAAGAATGTTTCTGCATAGCCATCGTGTATCGTACCCCCACGCACCTCAGCAAGCTCCTCAACAAAGTGGCGATGCAAGCGGCGCAAGGCAGTTTGTGCGCCATCGAGCGCCTGGAAGCTGAAGTTCACTGGTGTGCGGTAATGTCCGGTAAGGAGCCAGTAGCGGTAGGCAAGGGGGCTGTAGCCATGTTCTTTGAGCTGGCGTAACTGAACAGCGTTCTTGAGTGATTTGCTAAACTTGGTCCCTTCGATTTGAATGTGCGCATTGTGTAGCCAGTAGCGCGCAAATGTCTTTCCAGTTGCCGCTTCGCTCTGTGCGATTTCGTTGTTGTGATGCGTCCCTATGTGATCAATACCACCTGTGTGAATGTCGAGTTCTTTCCCGAGGTACTCCATGCTCATCGCAGAACACTCGATATGCCAACCAGGAAATCCTGTACCCCACGGACTGTCCCATCCAAGTTTCTCGTTCTTCTTCCAGAGAGCAAAGTCTGCTGGATTGCGCTTCTCGTCGTTGACCGCGACACGCGCACCCTCCTTTTGATCATCGATATTGATACCACCAAGCTTGCCATAGTCTTTGAAGCGCTTGGTATCGAAGTACACCCCGTCACTCGTTTCGTAGGCATACTCTTTTTGGACCAGTGTCTGAATGAGTGCTATGTCTGCCTCGATGTGTTCACTAGCTCGAGGCAGTGCACTCGGCTTCTTAATGTTGAGTGCGTCGAGATCTTCTAGGAACGCTGCCGTATACACGTCAGCCACCTCCTTCATGGCTTCGAGCGTGAGATCTTTGCCTTCGCGTTTGAGTGCAACAGTCATTTTGTCGTCACCCTCGTCTGCATCACTCGTGAGGTGCCCCACGTCAGTAATGTTAACAACCTGCATAACTTTGTACCCGTTGAAGAGAAGTGCGCGACGCAGTGTGTCGGCAAAGACGTAGCTTCGTAGGTTACCGATGTGTGCAAAGTCATACACTGTGGGACCACAGTTGTACATGCGTACGTAATCCTCGTGCAACGGTTCAAAACGCTCCTTTGAACGAGTGGCTGTGTTGTATAGATTGAGTGGCGGCTTCGCATCCTTAGTCGCGTCACTCATGCCAATAGCAAATGGAAACATACAGGCCAGTATACGGGAAAAATGCTCTTTTCAAAGGTTTCGCTGGGGGTGAAATGCTCCGCCAGTACGACCGTGCTCGGGCGGCACTCTGGGGCGTTGCACCCGCCGGGTACAAGGCCCAAGTCTAACCACCCTCACAAGGTGTTCTGGCTTCGCTACTACGCGTGTGGTGGCGAAACCAATGAACCTCTCGGAGAGGCTTGGCGCTAGCTACTTTCGTTCGTGCTGCAACGCATGAGTGTCTCCGAGAGGTTGCATTGGCGGAGCGTTGCTAAAGCGCTCAAACAACTACAGCCACTTCTTGTACTTGAAGTACGCAAAGAAGGCGACCGCCAACGAAAGCATGAGGCCCACAATGATCCAGAAGTCCCACTTGTGGCCAATAATCGGAACAAATGTGGTGTTCATACTGAAGAGTGATGTAAAGAGGGTGAGCGGGAAGGTCACAAACGCCATGATCGTGAAAATCTTCATGATCTCGTTCTGCTTGGTGGAGAGCAAACTATTGTTCGTCTCACGCAACTCATTGAGTGAAGCACGTGCGCTCTTCAGTTCGTGCGCAAGGCGTTCATACTCGCCAACTACACTCCGCAGCGTGCGTACGTATCCATAGTCAAAGAGCGCGGCGCCCGGTCGTTCGAGTGACTGCAACATTGTGCTGTGACCATCGAGTGCCTGTGTGTAGTTCAAGAGATCGCGCGCAATGTTGCTAAGCTCCATAACCATCTCACGTTCGTACCCCTCAAAGATGCGGTCCTCTGCATTATCGAGGAGCTTATGTATGTGTGCGATCTCGTTTATGAAACTCTTGTACAGCTCGGTGAGCATGTAGTAAAAGATGAAACCCGCATGCTGACTCATGTTTTTCTTGTCGAGCACAGCATCAACTTCAAACAGTGTGGAGAACTGATGCAGCGGATCTAGATCGTCATACCGTGTTGTGATGACCCACTGCTTACCAACAATAAAGTCGAGCTCGACTGCACAGTTAACAACATCGTGCTGGTGCTTGAAGGCAGGGAAATGCAGCACGAGGTAAAAGTACTCGTCGCGGGCGTCGACGCGATTACGAACTGATGGTGCTGTTATTTCATTGGCAATCAACGGGTCGAGTGAGAACTCGTCCATAAGTGCACGTACTTCGTCTGCCGTAGGGTGCACTACATCGACCCACACCAAATCACCATGTTTATGGCGTGTGATCATACGGACAGTATAGCAATGAATACGGGCTTCCTGAGCATCATTCTGCTGTGGTGGTGGATAGTTGTCGCTCTACATTGAGTAGAGCTGATGCACATAAACTGGTACGATAAACCGTATGCAAAATACATACGGTACTGGCACGTTGGCACTTGTTGCTCTGCTTGCGTTTGGGGCAGGATTGCTCTTCACCGGAAGCGGAGAATCACGGGCCACTATGCTCACGTCGGGACCAGAGGCCGCCCCCGAGGGTGTCGACTTTGAACCTGTTTGGAAAGCATGGCGCCTTTTGGATGAAAAGTACGTTCCGGCATCAAGCACCGATGTTACCTCACGCCAAGACCGCGTCTGGGGTGTTATAGAAGGATTGGCTGAAAGCTACGATGACCCGTACACGCGCTTTATGCCACCGCAAGAATCAAAAAGTTTTAACGAGGAGATCAGCGGCTCGTTTGGCGGTGTTGGTATCGAGATAGGCATTCGCGACAACATACTCACGGTGATTGCACCGCTTAAAGGAACACCGGGTGAGTCAGCAGGCATCCTTGCAGGAGACCTCATTTTTGAAGTGGATGGCATGACCACCAAAGACATGACCATAGACGATGCCATTGAGCATATCCGCGGAGAAGTTGGTACCGAGGTTGTGTTGACGATCGCTCGCGAGGGAGAAATGGAGCTACTCACGATTCCAGTCGAACGTGCCATCATCGATATCCCAACAATCGAGCATGAGCTACGGCCTGACGGTGTGTACGTTATTGAACTATACAACTTTGGTGGCACTGCGGTCCGAGAGATGCGTCACGCACTAGGTATGTTTAAACGCAGCAGTAGCAACAAACTGTTGCTCGATCTGCGTGGTAATCCAGGTGGCTTTCTTGAAGCGGCTGTTGATATTGCCAGCTGGTTTTTGCCCCTGGGTACACCCGTGGTCATCGAGGATGGTGGTCCTAACGAGGAGCGACACGTGCACAAGAGCAACGGCAACGATGTCAGTGAGGACGACTGGCGTATAGCGATACTTGTCGATGGCGGTTCCGCGAGCGCAAGCGAGATTCTTGCTGGTGCGCTCTCTGAGCACGGAAAAGCGGTCCTTATCGGCTCGCAGACTTTCGGTAAAGGCTCAGTACAAGAACTCGTCGAAGTCACGCCGGATACATCCCTGAAGATCACTGTATCGCGCTGGCTGACACCCAACGGCATATCGATCTCTGAAGCAGGACTTGCACCAGACCTAGAGATTGGGCTTACACGCGAAGATCTCGACAATGACCGTGACCCGCAACGCGATGGAGCAGTTCAGTACCTCCTATCAGGCACACTCCACGGTATCGCCACATCATCGCCGACCAGGCTTGAAGGTGTAGATGAATTAGAGTAGTATGCACCCACTAAACAACACACCATGCAAGTAATACTCACACAGGATGTAGCTCGGGTTGGTCGTCGTTTTGACGTGGTCAACGTTTCAAGTGGCTACGCACAGAACTTCCTGTTCCCCCGCAAACTTGCGGAAGTGGCAACAGAGAAGAAAGTTGCGGCGCTCACAGCCCGCAAAGAAGCAGCAACCGCAGCACACGACGCAGAGGTTGCAGAACTCAAGGAAAAAGTGGCTGCACTCGCAGACGAAAGCCTCGTACTTGAAGTGAAGGCTGACGAACAAGGGCACCTTTTCAAGAAGATTCGAGCAGAAGATATTGTCGCACTTCTTTCAGACCAACACAGTGTCACATTAACCAAAGAAGCAGTGCTCCTCGATAGCCCGTTGCACGAACTTGGCGATCACAGCGTCGATGTCGAGGTGGCAGGGGACCGCGTCACGTTGACCATCCAAATCGTTGCTGAACAATAGACATGCGGACATGACAAACGCCGGCAGTTGCCGGCGTTATGTGTTGTTATGGTACAGAAATGTCGCCATCTTCCAGCTTTTCTGAAGCTGCTCGAACCGATTCTATAAACGGGGCCGGGAGTGCCATCAGCACGTTGACTGTTGATGCCAAAGTGTGACCGCACTCGGGACAGAATTGACCATCAACTACCTCGGTGGGTTCAACCTGATCACGCAAACAGCGCTTGGTTATACAATGCCAGGTCATGAGACTACTCCTTTCGTTGTTGCTCTGGTGACGTGAAACCTCATTGGGTTCCCTGCAGTGAGTGAACCATGCAGGCAGTGCAAACGCAACAAAAAAGCCCTTACGGGCTCTTCTGTTAGGTGACGTCAACTACTTTCTTGCGGCGTGTCGTGCCGTCAAACTTAGTTTTGCGTACATCACGAAATGAGACGGTACCTTCCTTGAGTGCAAACAGGGTGTGGTCCTTGCCAGTGCCGACATTCTTACCAGCCATGATCTTGGTCCCGCGCTGTCGCACGATCACCGAGCCAGCCTTGGCAGTCTCGCCTGCGTAGAGCTTAGTACCCAAGTATTTCGGGCGACTGTCGTTGAGGTTTTTTGCGCTACCTCCAGCTTTTCTGTGTGCCATATATGTGTATGTATAGCGCGCTTTTCTGCGGCTTCCGGTGCTATACTAGAGCAACCGTGGCACATACCATACCAGAGTACCTAGACTCACGCAAGGGACGCGATACGCTTCTCGTGGCGACAATCGTACTCCTTGGAATCGCAGCGTTCTTCCTCGGTCGCTTGTCTGCACAAGAGACCCAGGCCGCCCCATCGGTTACGATATGCACACCGTCTGCCCCAGTTGAGTCGCAGGGTCAGATGCAGCCGTTGGTAGAGCAGGGTGTGACCGGAGGTAAGTATGTAGCAAGCAAAAATGGCAGCGCGTACCATTTGCCGTGGTGTAGTGGTGCGCAACGAATCAAAGAGAGCAACAAGGTCTGGTTCGATACCACAGAAGCTGCGGAGGCGGCTGGATACCGTGCAGCAAGCAACTGTAACGGGTTATAATACTTCCATGACAGAGCATCCTGAGTACACTCGCATACGACGACGAGCTACCATTGTCGGATGGTCGCTTATTGCATTCGGCATAGTGGGGCTTGTACTGCCCATAATTCCGGGCATTGTGCTTATCATTCTTGGTGTGTCTGTCCTAGCACTGCACACACAGAAGGCACACGAGTCACTTGCGCGATTGCGTGCAGAACATCCCGAGGCCGCACAGAGACTGGAGCGGATCGAGACGCATCTGATTGGTCTCATCAACCTCACCATGCACAGCCACGAATACGTACGTATTCCAGTCCGTCATGGCACTCAACTTGATGCACTCGTTGAAACCAGCAAACATCCAGACGGAGTAGCAATCATCCTGCATAGTGCAAGTGACGTGATGGAAAGCGAGACACAGAATGCTCTTGCCGAACGGCTACGGGCAACCGGTGCGACCGTGGTCCGTTTTGAGCCACATCACAACATGGGTGCCAACCATGAAAACTACACAAGCCTTACAGCCACAAGCTTGCTGGAAGATCTCCGTGCTGTGGTCTCGTGGTGCCAGTCACAGGCGTGGTGGACCGGCAAACTGATTCTTGCTGGTCATTCGGTCGGTGGACTCGTCGCGGGCCTGTGGGCCCAAGAACATCCCAACGAAGTTGCTGAACTCTTACTGTTGGCGCCATGTATTTCCGGTGATGCATATGAGGATGCCTACAAGGAGCGCGATCCAGACGGGCTTGCTACATGGGAACGTGAACGTATCCGTCCCATCCGTCACCCTCTCTCTCACGAGGAGTATGGACTATCGTATACGTTTCTGGAGGACATGCGCGGCTACAACCTCATGCGGCACACGGATGCACTGACTATGCCTGTACATATACTGGTTGGAACAGGGGACACCATAGCACCACTACAACACGCTCGTACATTTGCGGAAGCGGTTGGCGACCATGCACACATACACCCACTTGATGGTGTTGCGCATCAACCCCTAACAGACGCGCAGCTTGCTACACTTACCCGTACACTAGACAACATCACGTAACATGATCGTCATTGACATAGAAGCCACCGGCACAAACTACGAAAAGCACTCAATATTATCGTTAGGTGCGCTTGATTTTGATAATCCCGATAACCAACTGTACCTTGAGTGTCAGGCGTGGGAGGGAGCACACATTGACCCAGAGGGAATTGCTGTATGTGGTTTTACCGAGGAAGAAGCAACAGACGATACTAAACAGACAGAGGCACAGCTCATCGCACAGTTTATGACCTGGGCGGACGGCATCAATGATCAAACCTTTCTCGGACAGAACGTTTCCTTCGACCGAGATTATGTGAAGGCTGCGTGCGAGCGGGCAGGGTACAACTATCCGTTTGCGCATCGAACAATCGACACACATACGCTTGCCTACATGTCGTTTATTCTGAACGGCAGAGACATACCGATAGCAAAGCGACACAGCGCACTCAACATTGACACTATCAACGAGTACATTGGCATCCCGGGTGAGCCTGATCCACACAATGCGCTCACAGGAGCAATGATACACGCTGAAATGGCATCACGTATCTTGCACGGCACAAACCTGCTTCCAGAGTTTGCAGCGTTTCCCGTACCAGACTATCTGGCACACCATGAGTGACCGAAGCATCAAGCTCATAATTGGACTTTTCATACTGATGGGGTTAGGTGTGGGAGTATATTTGGTATCAGCTGCCAACATGCCGAAGCAAGCTCCGTTTCAGCAGAGTAGCGTATTCCAGACAGTCTCGGCCCCCGTGTTTGGAGAAGAGCTTGCAGATCGTGTCGTCATAGACACGCGTACCGCCGAGGAGTTTGGGTCGGGACACCTACCGCAAGCTATAAATCTTGACTTCTACGCGCCTGACTTTCGTGCCCAACTACAGCAACTCGATCGTGATACACCGTACGCGATCTATTGCCGGAGCGGCAACCGTAGTGGCCAAACACTCTCCCTTATGAAGGCACTTGGCTTTACCAACGTACAAGACCTACGAGGAGGAATCGTGGCCTGGCAAGCTGCAGGTAACATTCTCTGCACCACCTGCTAGTGCTCATTTCAGGTGAGGAATAGTGTGGCATGCGGGCAGGGGAGCACATGCTATACTTTGACCCATGGAAGCACTAAAACGTAAGCGTCCAGCCCTAGAACACGAGCTACTACAGCAAGGTGACGAAGACGTGTCTCTCACCAGCTGGCGCATTTTTCGCATTATGGCCGAGTTTGTCTCGGGCTTTGAACTGTTGCGCAAGTACCGCCTTGCGGCCACCGTATTTGGCTCTGCGCGCGCACTACCAGATGATCCTTGGTACCAAGAGTCACAGAAGCTTGCGTACAAACTCAGCAAAGATGGCTTCGCAATCATAACTGGCGGAGGAGGGGGTATTATGGGTGCCGCAAACAAGGGCGCATACGAGGCCGGTGGTGACTCGATTGGTCTCAACATAGAACTCCCGCATGAACAGCGTCTCAACAGCTACGTCACTGACTCTGAGACATTTAACTTTTTCTTCCCACGCAAGGTCATGTTGTCGTTTGCAAGCGAGGTGTATATCTACTTCCCAGGCGGCTTTGGCACAATGGATGAGTTCTTTGAGATTCTGACACTGGTACAAACCAAGAAAATTACCAAAGTCCCAATTGTGCTTGTCGGCCGTGAGTACTGGCAGGGTCTGATTGAGTGGTTCGAAACAACAGTGCGCGACACGTATCGTGCCATCGGACCGAACGATACAGAGCTGTTCCACATTGTCGATTCTGCGGATGAAGCATATGAACTGATCCAGAAAATGGACGGCAATGGTGGTACCGAAGCACAACCAGAGCAGTAACCATGCAGATCATTGCAGACAAAGCGGCCGGAGTCCCTCAAGATGCTCTCACAGACAAGCTCAAGCGTCTTGCCGAGTATCAGCACACTCTGCACGCCGCTCTCAGTGACACCTCCTACACGACACACGAAGCGGCACTTGCAGCACCGAGTGACGAAGCTGCTATCCTTGAGGCGGAAACAGTTGCCAAAGATATTGGTGGCGAACTCAAAACTGTTTTCCTGGTTGGTATTGGTGGTTCAAACCTTGGCACCGAAGCAGTATATGACGCACTGCATGGTCATCTTGACGCACTTTCGTGCTCGCACACACCACGACTGATCGTTTTTGACACCATTGAACCACGTGCGCTCGAGCGATTTGAGCGAGTACTCGAGGAGCACTACATGCCTGAAGAGCTGGCACTGGTTGTCATCAGCAAGTCAGGTGGCACAGCGGAAACTTTACTGAATGCAAACATCTTGTTTGAGAAGCTTGGAAGACGCTTCGGTGGTGAGGCTGCGTCTGCACGCACGGTTGTCATTAGTGACCCTGATGCACCATTACAAGCACACTGCGCAACTGCCAACATTCGACACGTTGCAATGCCGAAGAATATTGGTGGACGATTTAGCGTCTTTACGGCTGTTGGACTGGTTCCACTGGCCATCCTTGGTCTAGACATCAGAGGATTTGCACGCGGCGCCTTCAAGGCTGCACAGGCATCTGCACCAGAGAACGGTGTTGGTCCCGCGGGTGTGCTAGCGGCAACACTACATCATGCCCATGAACAAGGACTTCCGCTACATGAGCTGTTCCTGTTTCACCCAGAACTCGAAACACTTGGCAAGTGGTATCGGCAGCTACTAGCAGAGTCTGTCGGCAAAACTAACAACGACGGAACAAAAGTGGGCATCATGCCAACCGTTGCACTAGGCACAACTGACCTCCACTCACTAGGACAACTGGTCTATGGTGGCCCACGGAATCGCTTTACAACATTTGTCGCTGCTCCTTCGTTGTTTGGTGACGACTCAGCCGCTTACACAAAGGCATCGCCATTTGCACTCGACATCCTTGAAGGCGCAACTGCCGGCAGCGTCATGAATGCAATCTACCAAGGTGTGACTAACACGTACTCGACAAGTAAACTACCGTACGTGGAGTTGTCGCTCGATGCACTGAACGAAGAGGAGATTGGTGCATTTATGGCACTTCAGATGGCCACCGTCATGTACCTTGGGAAACTACTATACGTTAATCCGTTTGATCAACCTGCCGTGGAGACATATAAAACAGAATCGAAGCGGCTTCTAACAGAATAGGACTATGTTTGTTTACTTTGACATTGGCGGCACTAAGACTCGTGTGTCAATTTCACACAACCAAGAGGATTTTTGTGAGCCCGTGAAATTTGATACGCCACACGATTTGCAGGAGCTATATGGGAAGATACACGACACGGCACGTGAGCTTGGTGGCAACGAGCCCTTCGTTGGTGCGGGCGGTGGCATCGCATGCCCGGTAGACCGAAGCACGAACCGACTTGGATGGGCACCAAACCTTCCAAAAGAATGGTTCGACCACCTTATCACCGATGAGCTCGGTGCACTCCTCGAGTGTCCTGTGTTCATGGATAACGATACCGCGGTTATAGGTATGGGTGAGGCGCACCATGGTGCGGCAAGGGGTGCCGAGATCGCTGTGTACATGACCATCTCAACTGGCGTCGGTGGTGCACGCATCGTTCGTGGTATGCCAGAGAGTGTCGGCATGAGCGCCGAACCAGGCAGGCAGTACATCGACTACACAAAATCCGCATGTCCGGAGTGTGAGGGCACGAGCACGCAAGAGTATTTGGCCGGCTCATCCATGGAGCGTCAGTACGGATGCAAGCCATACGAAGTTACCGATCCTGCTGTGTGGGAGCAAATGGCAGAGTGGGCAGGCTACATGCTCATCAACACCACAGTGCACTGGGCACCAGACGTCATTGTGATGGGTGGTTCGATGATTATTGGCGACCCGGCCATTCCGGTTGACCGCATAGAGCACCATTTACAAGAACATCTTGTCTATCCTAAGACACCGGTGGTTAAAAAAGCCGAGCTCGGAGATTTTGGTGGCATTTATGGTGCCATGGAGTTTGTGAAGCATAAATTGGCTGTATAGAGCCATATTTTGTGACTACTCGGACACATTTTTACTTGTCAATATAAGAACACATAAAGCTATTGCATGTCAATAGCTTTTATGGTATGCTGTGCGTACGCCAGAGCAGCACTGCTGTGGTTTTTTCTTTTGCAGAAGTGAAACTCTAGCGCAGTCTACAACACCTGTTGTGGGTCTTTATACTTAAGAAACGGCTTATTATAGGAACGCTCATCGCTTACGGTATGTCACTTGCAGTGCAGGTCACGACCGTACCCGCAGTAGCTATAGAATTGGATCCGACGCCTCACGTGGAAACACTTGATGCCGAGGAGAGCCATACACGTATCGCATCACATCAAGAGTTTAGCGTATCTACCGAAGGGTACGTTCGACGATACTTTGCCGACATTCCGATCATGGCAGAGGTAGCACGATGCGAGTCAACATTTCGACACATCAACCCAACAACTGGTAACGTGCTTCGTGGGCGTGTGAACAGCAGCGACGTTGGTGTCATGCAGATCAATACGTACTACCACAACCAGACTGCCGAGCGCCTTGGTCTTGACCTTCTGGATATTGACGACAACCTTGCATACGCACGATACCTGTACGAACGTGAAGGCACCCAACCATGGAGTGCATCGCGTCCATGCTGGGGTCCACAGCTCATTGCGATGCGCTAGACCTGCAGTATATACTTTGGGTAAACGCATATGCATACAGCTCTCAAAATAATTACCGGCATCATCGTTATCCCGATTGCACTCCTGTCACAACTCACATGGCCATGGTGGGAAAAGCAATCGCTGCCGATCAAGATCGTCACTGGTGTATTTGTGCTGCCGATAGCAGGTCTTGCATACGCTACAAGTTTTTGGTGGAACGAATTCTAACGTTACTAGACACAAGAAAGTTCAAAGCTCCGTATCCGTCATTGGGTAGGGAGCTTTTGGGTACTATAATCAGTCCTCAAACGCAGGCTGGTCTACAAACAAATACTACAAACACAGTCAAACAGGGAACGTGTAGATCAAACATCAATCACTCACAGTCTCTACACCCACAAACGAACAAGATGTATATACAATCAGCATCATTCCGCGCTTCAACGTCGAGAGCGAGGAAGAGAAGAGAACCACACGCAACGTAGTATATATGTGTCGCACAATATATCTTTTGCGACATAGTATGATAGAGCGGGAGAGGGTTTTATCCACAGCTCGTCTAATCGGGCTCGTGTACGCCTCTCTATGCATCGATGTAACCAGGAGTCATGTACTGAGCCACATACAGCGATCAGGCGTTGCACACAGCATTTGGGTTACAATCATGAGTACATTTGCATTCGTACCACATATTCAAGTACGCATACTTAGCGTTTCGATACAGTTTGCATCAAGGATGCTGGCTCATATATGTGGCCTGTCCAACCATCTACCTGCACCGTGTCATACGCCTATACTCAAGAGGATGGGTCTACACCCATCCTCTGCTCTACCCTGCAGGCTCCCCCACTTTAATGTCGCACAATATGTTAGGTACTTTACTCAGGCAAGTGTCGCGTAAAGTGCTTCTTGAGTGTCGCGTCGAGTGCTTTCTGGAATCGCATTGCATGCTTGGGTGAAAGCACGAGCTCAGAGACGAGTGTCCCGCGCCCTTCTTCGGGACGCACGAGCGCGCACTGCAACATAACCTCTTCATCAGTCACATTGATCTTTATGCTATTGACGTACGTAGGGCGTGCGTCAGATGGAACCGTTATTTGGATTTGCTTATTTTCTTCTTCACTCATATTTTATAGATAATCTAATGGGTTAAGGTACGCTTCAAAGCCTGCTACCGGAACGCGTGCTGGCCCACAGCTTGTAATGGCCTTCACGTCACCGAGTCGTACCACATCGACACCTTTGCTTGCATACACCGTAAAGTGCAAGTGTGGTCCGGTCGAGTAACCAGTGTTACCGCTGTGCCCAATAACTTGTCCAGTTGACACGCTCTGGCCACCACTCACACCAATCGACGAAAGGTGTGCATAAAGGGTTGCTAGGCCGTTGCCATGCTTGATGAGCACCCACTTGCCGTAGGAAAGACAGCCAGGTACTGCATCAGTATTCCCGGTCTCTACCACCGTGCCACCAAGCGCTGCCAGCACCTTGGTGCCAGTCGGCACCCCAAAGTCAATGCCGTTGTGACCCTTACCATTGTATGCACCTGAACGTGCAAACGCCGTATTCCCAAAATACTGCGTCAAACAGTAGTCGTTCCCAAACGCACTTTTACGCTGGAGACAATTTGCCATCAAGCCGCCTTCAAACGGCCAACGCAGAACGCCTGATCCAGCGGCGGGAATGGTGCTTGGGTCAAGAATAAACTTGAGTTGTGCCTCAAAGGAGGCCATCTCCCGCTCAAACTGTTCCCGTGCGGCACGCTTCTGTGCCAGTATGCGCTGGTACTCAGCCTCCTCATTCTTGGTCTGATCCAACAACACATCCTTTTGATAGATTGTGCTCGCTACTGCGTCCTCCTCCCCCGCGAGGTTGTTCTTGAGTGTATCGAGCTCGTCCCGCTTGTCTTCTGTTTTGCCTTTGGCACTCTCATACTGAGCCTTAAGTGCCTCAAGTATCCGGATGTCTTCTCGCAACGACTCCTGCAGGTTACTCTGTGCGGCAAGCGTATCCCACACTTCAGCAAGAGACTCATGCCCAAGAAGCATTTCGAGCATGGTCTGTTGCTCAATACGATCGATAGTGCGAAAGGTTGCACCGATGGCTTCGATGTTCTTTGCAATCTCTAACTCCTTGATGGTGATCTCGCGACTCAACTCCTCGATCTCAAGATCAGTTGAACTGATTTTCTGTTCAGTAGCTCGTATGTCCCCCTGCAACTTTCTGCGTGCAAGGTCGAGTTCTCGAATCGCTGTTTGCAATGTCTTTTTCTCTGCACCCACCTCATTGAGCTGGGCTTCAAACTGTTTGATCTCCCTTTCTATTGCTTCAAGTGCCTTCTGGCTCTCACTAATCTTCTGGCGAAGCTCGTCGGCTGTTTCCTGCGCACGAACCGCCTCTGGCGAAACCATTGCACCAACAACAAGAACTGCACCCGCAAAGAGAAGGCACAGGACAAAAAATAGTTGCTCTAGTGTTAGTCGAAACATGCGCGTGCGCTATTGAGACGCTCAAGCGTTTCCTCTTTCCCGAGCGCCTCTGCAAGTACAAACGGTGCTGGTGAGCGCTCCTTACCAGACAGGGCCACTCGCAGCGGCCAGAGCACGCTCCCCCGCCCCACTTCGTCAGCATACGGCCAGACAGCTTCTTTAACTGCATCCGCGGTAAACGACGATTTATCTATTTTGTCAAGTATATCTACAAGCCTGTCGAGATGTTCGGGTATTCGGTGCGGTTCTGGGTCTTTCTTCCATACCAAGGTTTCTGCTGTCACACTCGGTGCAGCTTCATAAAAGCTAAAATCTCCTGCAAGGACAGCCTCTCGCAACTCAGCCGCTGTGCTAAAACGTTCAAGCATGTCTGTGCGTGCTGCTGCTGAGCGCTCCATCACAGCAAGCAACAACACGTGCTCGGGTACTAAGTTTGTTAGCAGTGCGACACGGTCACCCTCTGGGACTGAGCTAAGGTGTTCACGGTTCAGCCATTTGAGCTTCTCAATATCAAACACGGCCCCACCCTTCTGTACCCCGTCGAACGAAAAAGCCTTGATGAGCTCGTCACGCGTGAACACTTCTTGGTCTGTGCCTGGATTCCAGCCCAAGAGCGCGAGGTAGTTTACGATAGCATCCGCCACAAAACCCTGCTCTCGGTACTCACTCATAGAGACCGCACCCTTGCGCTTGCTCATTTTGCTTTTGTCTGGTGCAAGAATGAGCGGTAGATGTGCATAGATCGGTCGTTCATACCCCAGCGCTTCCTGAAGCAAGATTTGTCGTGGTGTATTGCTGATATGGTCCTCTCCACGTATGACATGCGTAATACCCATAGCAGCATCATCCACAACGACAGCCAAGTGATAGAGCGGGTCATTCATGCTGCGTGCTATTACGAAGTCACCGAGCTCTGCTGTGTCGAAGGTAATCTCGCCGCGCACTTCATCGTGGAAGGTGATCTCTTTGCCCGGGTTGCGCAAACGCACCACTGCAACCGTCTGCAGTGGGTCGTTCTTTGCAGGCTCTTCAGAGACATATGCCTTGTCGTCATGCACGAGCATCTCAAGCGCTTTGGTGTAGTGTTCAGTACGTTCACTTTGCCGCACCACAGTATCTCCGTCTAGCCCGAGCCACGACAGACCTTCGAGGACGTTCTCTTCGTACTCCTTGGTGCTACGTTCTTTGTCAGTGTCTTCGATACGCACCACAAACGAACCGCCTTGCGAGCGCGCATACAAAAAGTTGAACAGTGCGGTGCGCGCCGTACCGATATGAAACAATCCTGTTGGGCTTGGAGCCACCCGTGTCACCACCTTGCTCATACTAGGTTTCGTGTTTCAGGATGATCTTCATGATCTCCTGGGCTATGTCGCGACCCGCGTCTGGCCGTTTAAACTCTTTTGCCGCAGCACGCATGGTTGCTAACAACTCCTTGTCGGCCAAAATACGAGATAGTTCGTTATGCACCACGTGTGGCGTGAAGTTCTCTTGCTCAATGACCTCCGCTGCACCAGTTCGTGCATATGCGTATGCGTTCTCTCGCTGGTCACGACTCACTGAGCCCGGAATCGGCACAAGGATAGCAGGTACTTCCCAGTTTGCAATTTCAAAGATTGAACCTGATCCTGCGCGAGATATGAAAATGTCGGCACAGCCAGCAGCATGACGAAGCTGTTCAGCGCTTAGGGTGCCGAACACACGATAGCGGTGTGCATGTTCATGCCCCTTTAACTCAACACGTGCAAGTTCCTTAAACGGTTCAACATTTGCCTCACCCACTTGATGCACAACTTGGAAATGGTTCACCAACTCTTTGATCGACTGGAGGATTGTGTTGTTAATTGCCTCTGCGCCCTGTGAACCACCAACAATGATGACAACCGGCACGTCAGGCACAAACTCGAAGAACGCATGCGCATCGCGAGTTGCGGGGATCTTCACCTCCTTTCGGATGGGGTTGCCGGTGTAGGCAACACGTTTTGGATACTTGAAGTGGTCAACTGCTTCCGGGTAACTAATGGCTATACGTGCAGCCCACTTCCCCGCTAAGAGGTTTGCGCGACCAGGCACTGAGTCAGAGTCATGCACAAACACCGGTATGCGCAAAATGCGTGCTGCTATCGTCACGGGGACAGAAACGTATCCGCCTTTACTAAAGACGATATCCGGCCAAATTTTATACAAAACATAGAGAGCATGAGGTATTCCAAAAAGTGTCCGGAAGAAATCGACACCATTTTTAAGCGACAGATAGGTGCGCATCTTGCCTGAAAAGATATGTTTGTAGGTTATCTCATTCTCAAACAGGAGCTGCTCGTCATACGGTGCATTTGACAGGTAATACAGCTCGGGCTTAACCAGCTGATGTTCTGCAACCAGACTGTTGATTTCTTGTGCTACTGAAATGAGCGGATAAAAGTGTCCGCCTGTACCGCCGCCTGTGAGTACTATTTTCATATAAACTGTCGTGCTGGTTTGCAGTGTCGGGAGATGTTAAGCATGATCCCAACACTAGCAAGGGCCAGCAAAAGCGATGTGCCACCCTTGCTGATAAACGTCAGCGGCTCACCAGTCAGCGGTATCAAGCCAACCATAGAAGCAATGTTGATGAACGACTGCGTTGCTATCAGTATAACAACGCCCACGACCACCAGTCCACCGAACCTATCCGGTGCGCGTGCTGCAATTTGAAGCCCTCGCACAGCAAAGAACACAAACAATCCGATGATTGCAACGCTGCCGACGAAACCAAACTCCTCTGCCGCGACGCTAAAGATCGAGTCACCAATTGGCTCAGGCAAGTAGTTGAACTTCTGCACGCTCTGTCCAAAGCCTCTACCCACTACACCCCCTGACCCAACAGCAATGAGCGACTGCTTGATCTGGTACCCGGCGCCTGTGGGGTCATCGACTGGGCTTATAAAGGTCGTAACACGTTCTAAGAGGTATGGTCGCGCAAGCGCAAGCACCGCAAGTCCAACTACCGCAACCACTGCAAGTATCGCCATATGCCGCACCTTCATGCCCGCAGCAAGACTCATTGCTCCCCCAGTAGCAACAAGAATCGCAAACGTGCCAGTGTCTGGTTGCAGGAGAAGCAGCATGGCAGCGGCACCGAGAGTAACCATGAGTCCCCCCAATGCAAAACGTATGTCATTCATCTTGCGATAGTACATGCTGTAGTACCATGCCAAACAGAGCACAAAAGCGATTTTTAAGAACTCGGCTGGCTGAAACGATACTCCAAAAACACTTAGCCAACGTCGAGCACCGTTTGCCTCGTACCCCAAGCCAGGGACAAACACAAGTGCAGTCAAGACGAGCCCCACGCCAAACAGATGGGGGGCAAACTGACGATACGATCGATACGGTATGTGTGCCAACACAGTCAGTGCCAAGAGACCGCCACCTATACCAAGCAGCAACTGCGGCATGGCTATGCTCGAAAACCGCACACCTTCACGGGCCAACAAGCCAAGCGACGCACTACTGAATACAAAAAAACCGACAACCACCAACAGGAGCGTCGCAACCAACAGTGGGCGGTCAATGTGCTTGAGACGGGTGGGCATACTACAGAGAGCCAGCCAGTGCCACGATGACGCCAACAAACGCAAGAATCACCGAGAGTACCCAGTAACGCATCGTTACTTTGTGTGACGGCCATCCTATAGCTTCAAAATGGTGATGCAATGGAGCAATCTGGAAGATCTTCTTTCCTCGAAGCCTCTTGCTCAACACCTGCAACACATCCGAGAGCACGGTCACCACAAGCGGAAACGCTATAATAGGCAACACGGCGACACCCTTCCCGTCTCCAAGCTCGTCGGTCATAAACGCAGTTATGGTTAGTGCCAGCGTAAGTCCCATGACACCGGTCTCAGTCATGTAGAAACGTGCCGGCGGAATGTTGAACCACAAAAACGCCAAAAGCGCTCCGACGACCGTGCCACAGAACGCCGCAAGGTCGAGCTGGTTCTGTGCCATGGCAATTATGCCGTAACTTGCAAACACAATAGCAAAGACTCCGCCAGCAAGACCATCAATCCCATCTATCACTCCGCCTGCATATACTGCCACACCAACCACAACGAAGAACGGAACAAACCACCACCCAAGGTCAACAACACCATTGAATGGTATAGACACACCAGAGACATCGAGTTTGTCATAGAACCACCAACCGGCAAACGCACTCACAGCTCCCACAACAAGCAACCGTTTGGAGAGCGGTAGACCACCAGCAAAGTGTCCACCGGTGCCCCGAATCTCAAGTAGGTCATCAACAAGACCCACGAACGCACCGACCATGAGTGCAAACACAGGAAGCCATGTTTGGTTTCGTGATAAAAACTCAAGCTTGGTGAGTACGTCACCCCCGACATACCGCTCAAGCACCCACAGTAGTGCAATAGTGACAAAAACGCTTCCCCAAATAACCACACCACCCATGCGTGGTGTGTTAACCTCACGCTCCTTATGCAGCTCATCAAATAGCGGGGTGCCACCACCACCGTAACCCACTTCCTTGCCTGCCTTCTTCTTCCAACACTTGTACTTATACAAGTAGTGCGTAACAACCGGGGTCAGGAGAATCCCGATGAAAAATGCTATTGCGGTGGGGCTGATTACTTTTATGAGGTCGACAACCATGACAATTCAGTGGGCTAAGTATACCTCTTTTTTGGCTTACTTTCAGTCTGTTTTCCATGTCAGGCATGCATTGACACTATTGTAATTATAGGTTATTATTGCAGATGGCGTGCTCTACAAGAGCACTTCTTTTCACTGTAAAAAACAGGAGGACGATATGAAATCGTTCTTGAAACAGTTGGTGACAAACACGCTTAGCATTGTGCTGGCAGGCTTTGTCCTACTCTGGGCGGTCGCGGGCATCAGCCCTGCGGACCTTGCATCGCGCTCTGCAGCTTCACTTACTGCGGACATCCACACTTCCCTGTCGACGCGTGGCGATTGGCAGACAATGACCGATCGCGAGGTGTACGCTTCGCTCAAGGCGAAGTTCGAACCAAGCGACGTACTGGAGACAAGAGCATACGCGCAGGTGGTTGAACCACCCGCAGGGCTCGAGTACGCACAAGTCGCTGGCGGTAGCACCAGCATGGAAACTGCCTTTGCAGATGCCACGCCTGAGATACCAACAGTACCTGGTCCTGACGTGCAAAGCGTTGCGGGCGAGAAGCCGATAGCAGTCGTCGACGGGAAATCCGCGGATGATGGTACGCAAGACCCGAGCACTGGAGCAGTCGAGGCCGACAAGGCACCAGACTCCAGCAACGTGGTCACGCACAAGGTCAACGGTCAGCTTGTACGGTTTATACGTCTCAGTAAGCATGAGATCCGTAAAGGGTCTGGATTGTTCGAAATCCTCGAACACGTTGCGGGCGAGAAGCTCAGCGGCGAACGTCTCATGGCCGGTCTCAAGGCCTCGTACCTGCCCGGCGAGAACGCAGATGAGCTAAAGGCAGTGTTTGCCCAAGCAGACAAAGACGGTAATATTGACCTCGACGCATTCAAGCTGATGGGTCACGGCGACATGCTTGTGCCAGACATGAGTGAACAAGCTCTTTCAACTACTGACCTGGCTCACATGACGGGAACAAGCCCGGAGCCAGCAACAAACCCAAGCGCCTAAGGCGCACACCGCACAGCGGCATACTCCCAATAAAAATTCCAAGAGTACCCGCGAAAGCGGCACACAAACCGGGACACACCCGGTTTTGTTATTTCTGGAGGCACACGATGCACGTGGTACAATGGTTGGAATGGACAAAGACACATCTCACAACAAAGGACTACTGGTTCTTGTAGGTGTTGTAGTGCTTGGTTTTATCGTGACAGCACTGCACACCCTGTCACTTAAACGTGACATTACTACTGCCCAGAACGAGCTTACAGAAGCCGTTCTGTCACTCGAGTCATTTCAGCAGACCGTGACCACCAAGATCAGCAAGATCGACCAGATGCACATCACCATGGCTGACGAGCTGTACAAGGAACAACAGCGTATCGATAAACTGTCCGACAACGTCTACGATTTTAACAGAGATGTCCGCAAACTCACCGGCTCCGTAGATACCCTTGAAAAGCTCACCACGACAGACCCAGAGCTCTTGCAAAAATACTCCAAGGTGTACTTCCTCAACGAGCACTATACACCGGCAGACCTCGTGGAGATCGATGAAAAGTATGACCTTCCGAACGGAAAGACTGTCACCATACACGCAGACGTATGGCCGTTTCTTGAGAACCTGCTGGAACGAGCAGAGCGCAATGACCTTAACCTTATGGTTTTGTCAGGATACAGGTCGTTTGATGAGCAGAACACGCTCAAACAAAACTACCTGACGCAGTATGGTACTGGTGCAAACACTTTTAGTGCCGATCAGGGATACTCCGAGCACCAACTTGGCACAACTGTTGACTTCACAAACACAACTATTGCGGAGAACATCGACCTGTTTGAAACAACACCAGAGTTTGAATGGCTCAAGCGCAATGCACACAAATATGGCTTTGTGATGTCGTACCCAGAAGGAAATGCATACTACCAGTACGAACCATGGCACTGGCGCTTTGTTGGCACCGACCTTGCCCGCGACCTCCACAACGATGAAAAGTACTTCTACGACCTTGAACAGCGGGAAATAGATTCCTACATCCCTGAGCTGTTTGACTAGCGCAAGTACATGAGCCAGCGAAGCCAATGAACCTCTCGGAGAAGCTTGGCGCTAGCTCCTGACCTTTTTACTTGCCACGCGTGAGTTTCTCGGAGAGGTTGCATTGGCGAAGCCGAGCACCAGACGTGCGCAATAACGAAACAACCAGCCGCGAGGCTGGTTGTTGTAGTTTCGTGTGAAATTTAGCGCTTACTCCACTGCGGTGCACGTCGGGCCTTTTTGAGACCGAACTTGCGACGCTCTTTCATGCGTGGATCACGAGTGAGGTACCCTGCACTCTTGAGTGGTGGACGCAGTGACTCTTCAAACTTGGTAAGCGCACGAGAAATACCGTGACGAACTGCTTCCGACTGCGAACTGATGCCGCCACCCTTGACTTGTACGGACACGCTAAACTTCTGCTCGAGACCTTCAACGTTTAAAGGCGCTGTCACCTTGCCGCGCATTACGGTTGTTGGGAAGTACTCGTCAACGCTCTTGGTGTTGACCGTAACAGTTTGCTTACTTGCAGGAGTGATACGCACACGTGCTGTACTTGTCTTGCGGCGCCCTACTGCTTCTATGTACTTGTCTGCCATACTAGTCGTTGACGGTTAGCTTCTTCATGCGAGGTGCACGCAGGCGGTTGTTTGGCAACATACCATACACTGCCTTACGTACTACTTCTTCATATCCTTTCTTCTCAATAACTTTTGCCATCGTGCACTCTTTCAACCCGCCCGGATAACCACTGTAGCGCTGATAGACCTTGCCGGTCCGCTTGCGTTCGTCTATGAGCAGCTTACTTGCGTTGTCTACGGTTACAAGCACATCTGGAACACGGTTCTTTACACAATCGGCACGATGCTTACCCATGAGAATGGTTGCCACTTCAGTTGCAACACGTCCTAGCCGCTTGCCTGTAGCGTCAATAGTGTGTGTTTCTGTGTGAGTCGTTGTCATACTATACAAATCCAATGAACGCCTTTGTTGCACCATCACCTGCGCGAGTGCCAACTTTGACGATACGCACGTAGCCACCTGGACGGTCCTTAAACCGTGGGCCAATCTCAGCAAACAACTTCATCGTTGCAGCCTTATCGTTGCCAAGTCGCCCGTTGATCAGACGTCGATTTGCAACCGTATCGTTCTTTGCAGTAGTCACCATGCGCTCAACAAACGGACGCAACGCCTTTGCCTTTGCTTCCGTGGTGATTATCTTCTCCTCAAGAATGAGGTTGTGAGCCAATGAACGCATCAAACCACGACGGACCTTCCGCTCTCGGCCAAGTTTCTTGATCTTACTGTGGTGTAACATGGTTCCTGAGTATACCTATCTCTCTCGCTTTTTCAAGCTTACCGCAGTGTTATGCCGTACTCTGAGAGTGCGCGTTTAATTTCTTGCAAACCTTTCAAACCAAGGCCTTCGATGGCAAGAATGTCCTCCTCCTTCTTTCGTGCAAGGCCTCCGACGGTTCGAATGTTGGCGTTTGTGAGTGCACTGCTGGTCCGGCTAGATAGCTTGAGTGACTCAACACGTGTCTTCAGGACATCAACATCAATCTGCTCTTTTGGTTTTTCAACACGCGCTGGTGCTGGCTCTGCAACTTCAGGGGCTGCTTCTGCAACCTCGTCCTCATGTGAATCCTTGAAGCCAACGATGGCCTTCAACTGATGAATCATGATCTCGATAGAACGCTCAAGTGCTTCACGTGGAGTGACCGCACCATCTGTTTCGATGAAGATACGCAGACGATTGAAGTCTGTTCGATCGCCAACACGCATATTCTCCACCTCGTAGTTCACACGGCGAATTGGCGTAAACGTGGCGTCCAAGAAAATGGTGCCGATATCCGCCTTGCCTTCGTCCCGCACCTCACGTGGAATGTAGCCCAACCCCTTTTCCACCACAATCTCCATGGTGAGACTTGCGCTCTTACTTGTAAGCTCTGCGATGTGTTGCTCTGGATTCAAGACCTCCACCTGCCCTGACTTATCAATGTCAGCAGCGGTAACAACCGTGGCACCCTTAGCGTTAAGGGTGAGCGTCTGCGGTTCGTTGCCTGTCATAGAAAAACGAACACGCTTAAGGTTAAGCAGGATGGTGATCACGTCCTCCTGAACACCATCAAGTGTTGAAAACTCATGCGGCACACCATCAATCTTTACTGAGGTCACTGCTGCACCAGTGAGTGACGAAAGGATGATGCGACGGAGAGAGTTGCCAAGCGTATGACCGTAGCCTGGGAAAAGGCCATCAATCTCAAAGAGAGCAGAGGTATCCTCTTCTTTGACGATGCGAGGTTTGCTTGGAAGTGCGACGTTGTAGTCCATAACAAAAAGCTTGTTAAAAGGGCTGGTAAGTTTTTAAATACAATGTGATTAACGACTGTAGAACTCGAGTATTGCACCAACGCTACCTGGCATCTCGGTTGTCTCAGGTGTTGGGTGTCCGGTGACTTTTCCTTCGAGTTTCTTCATATCGAATGACAACCATGTTGGCATTGAAGCCTCGGCTACGGTCGTCTTGATGCGCTCCATGATTGGAAGGTTCTTGGTTCGCTCACGCACAGCAACCACATCACCCTCACTAAGCTGTCGGCTTGGAACCGTTGTTCGATCGCCATTGATCGTAAGGTGTCCATGTGAAGCAAGCTGACGTGCAGCTCGACGTGTTGGTGCAAGACCAAGACGATATACAACGTTATCGAGACGCATCTCAAGCTGCTCGATCATTCGCGCTGATGGGTCAGCACCAAGTGCTGCAACACGCTGCGCCTCTTGCACGTACGTGCGAAGCTGGCGCTCAGAGACACCATACGCAAAACGAACACGCTGCTTCTCCAGAAGCTGCTTACCGAAGTCACTAATATTACGACGGAATGTGCGCTTTGCCTTGCTGTGACGCGCTTCTGACAGTGTGTACTTCTGCGTTTGACACTTATCAAACACTGAAGCGCCTAGGCGACGACACACTTTGTAGGTTGGTTGCGATTTCATATAGAAACAAACGTTTAGACGCGACGAGGCTTGCGAGCGCGAGGTCCATTAAACGGCACAGGGGTGGCATCACGAATAGCTGTAATCGAAATGCCCTTGGCAGCAAAACTGCGCATCGCTGATTCACGGCCCGCACCAACGCCGCGAATGACAACATCCACTTCGTTCATGCCCATCTGAAGTGCACGCTCTGCAACGAGCTCACCCACCTTAGCAGCAGCAAACGGCGTGCTTTTCTTTGCGCCCTTGAAGCCAAGGCTCCCTGCGCTGCTCTGCATGAGGGTGTTGCCCTTCTTGTCCGTCAGTGTGACCAGTGTGTTGTTGTAGGTTGCCTGTACATTCAGTGTGCCACGGTCAACCTTCTTGCGTGCACTACGCGAAAGTGCACGAGCGCGAAGGCCTTCGTTGACTGTCGATCCTGATTTCTTGACAATGCGTTTCTTACCCATAGGAGTATCTGTATCGTTACTAAGTTACTCGTACTATTTCTTTTCAACCTTACGACGGCCGCTACCCATCGTCTTACGCACACCCTTCAAGGTACGCGCATTGGTTTTCGTGTGTTGGCCACGGCATGGAAGCCGTTTCGCGTGGCGGCTACCGCGGTAGCTCTGAATATCCTTGAGCCGCTTGATGTGTGAACCAGTCTCACGACGAAGCTCACCCTCGATCAACAGCGCACGACCCTCAATCGCCTGACGGATTGCATTCTCTTGATCGGTTGTAAGATCTGGAGCCTTCACGCCACGATCCACGCCAACCTCTTCGAGTATTTCAAGGGCGAGCGGACGACCTATGCCATACACGGCGGTCAAACCGATTTCGAGACGCTTATTATCTGGAATAGTGATACCTGCGATTCGCATACTGGAATACTGAACTAACCTTGGCGCTGCTTGTTGCGCGGCTTTTTCTTGTTAATGACATACAAACGACCGCGTCGACGCACGATCTTATCGTCTGGACTTCGTTTTTTGATCGAAGAGCGTACTTTCATGTTGCACGAAAAAAAATTACTATACATCACCCTTTAGACGATGTATGTGTGGCGCTTCCCTAGTTGCGGCGTACGATGCGCGCCCTGCCACCGTACGGATCCAGTTGTAGTTGGACCGTATCGCCGACAAGTACTTTGATGCGATGAATCCGCATCTTGCCGGCAATGTACGCTAGAACGACAGTACCATCCTCAAGGACAACGCGAAACAAGGCGTTTGGGAGCGCCTCTTCGACTGTCCCGGTAACAATATTCTTATCAGACGTGTTCTGCATCGAGCGTGGGCAAAGCGTAGCAAATAATGGTTTAGGCGTCAAGCTCGGTGACCACTACAATATCTTCACTTTCTGCCGGGAAGGTCTTTTTCCAGAACGGTCGTATGCTGGCGTTCATGTGATCGATGCCAGGGTAGCCGCCAAGCACAGTTGTTTCGGCCGGCATATCAAGCACAACCTTTTCCTTTCCAGCCAAATCACGCGCTAAATCACTTGGACTGAACTCCCAAATAAACTGCGCCTTACCCTCAACCGTAACTGTGTAGTTTGATGCGTCCCAGGCCGGACCAACTGGTGCCTCTTCACCATTTGCTGGAGACACAGCCACTTGCAGCTCACTTGGGTTCTCTATACGCAACTTTTCGCCGTCGTACGTACCAAGCGTTTCCTGTGCGACCTGTGCTGCAAATGCATCTTCTTCAAACAATAGTCCGTGAAGCTTGCCCGATAGTGACAGTGTCACCTTGTCGGTCTCAACTAGCTCATCCGGTAGCGCACTGAACTCAAAGAACACTGACTCGCGGAACAAGTGATACCCATCCGGCTTTTCGGTACTATTGAACGCAGCGGCCAATAGTTCATCACGAAGTTGGTTTTCAAGTTGCTCGAGGGCTTGTTTCCGATCAGCCTCGTCGACAGTGCGTTTTACACCCTCAAAGCCACCTGTAAGCGCCTCTGCACTTCTGGCATACACGAGCCCCTCCTGTGGTTGGCCCTCAAAGCCAGGCACCGAAAACTCACGTGGTCCATCTGTGTTGTACGTTTCGCCTGGTGCCTCAGCAAACACCTCCACCTCAATACTGCCAGGTGTATCACCAGCCTTGCCTGGCACCTCAACAGCCTGCGGTATGCGGTAAATCAGCCCATCAGGTGACTCGAAACGTGTTCGTTTTATGAGTCGCTGCGGTGTTTCGGAGTACTCATTGTAAATCGTGATCATGCCAGAGGCTTTCTCTTCCACTTCACGCTCATCTTGTGCAACAACGCTTTGCTGCGCAGTGCGTTCGACGACCATTTTCTTATACTGCAGTTCTGCGCTTGTGTCAGCAGCTGCGGAAAACTCGGCATCTACCACTACCGTATCTTGCCGTGGATACACCGTGACACTCGCCCCCGCAAACATCAACGACAACGCAATGGACGAAAGTATAACGATCGCACCAATACCAAGCGCAATGAAAAGCCAACGCTTGCTGTACTGCCGCTCTTCATCACCAAATCCACCATTATAGACTGGTGGCTGTTCATCAACGGGTGCATGCCCATAGGCCTCGGCTGGCTGTTGCTCGACAGGTCGGCGGACCGGGGCACGTCGGCGAACAGACGCACGGCGTGGTTCAGCAAGCACTTCAGGACGAGCTCGGTGTCCTGAGTCTTGATCACCGTACTCCGGTCGTTCCGGTCGCCCACCTCTCGGCACAGGCTTTACAATGACATCATGTAGCGGGGGCTTTCTCATAGAAATCCTTCTTTTTAGTATAGCATGCAGTGTTCACTCACACGCAACGATACTGCAACGCATATGTGAATACCTGCAATCGACTGTCCTGTATGGCGTTTTTAGGTACATCACTGCCTTCATGCTTTGCTAACACAAAATCACTACAGGGTGTGACAACCATGGGGCGTTCTTCGCGAATACCAGGCAAGAGCCACGGTTCTGCTAACAGAGGCAACACGAAGGGATACCAGTTCATACCCACCATGACCAACACTAGCTCAGGTGGTGTAACACCTTGTGATTGTGTGCGGAGTTCCTCCTGAACTTGCGCGTACCACTCGGTCAGTGCTTTTTGCACCGTTGCTGGCACACTGCCACCCTCGCGCTCAAGCTCTTTTGCTGTCACAGTCAGCGCACCCTGGGCTTCGTGTGCACTTACTGCGTCTGGCGCAGCAGCACGCAGCACGCTATTTGTTCCCAATGGAAATGCACGGACAGCTGTGATGCGTCCGTGACGCACACTTGTGACACTTGTTATCTGCCCCAGTATTTCAACGAGGCTAGCATGGCCTCCTGCCCCACCCGCCACGTTCTGTTCAAACAGGTTTGTTGTAAGCGATGTGGATGAGCACATGCTAGCGTCATGGTTTGGAAGCACGCGCTCAAGGATCTCCAGCACTTGCGTATGCACATCCTGTGCCATGACTGCATAGAACGACGACATGCTGATCTTCTGTACATGCTTGTGATTCCATGCCTCCACCTCATAACCATCAAGCCGCAGCTCTTGCGGCAGAGCTTCGAGCACCTCATACTCACCGACCACGTCGGCCCATGACGCAAAGGCCTGCTGTTCCGATAACGCTTGTGTGACAGCTTGGTGATGCAATGCGTCAATCGTTGCCTGAGTAACCGTGAACTGTTTCTGCCGCTCTTCTTCGCTCTGTTGCACAAACGCAAAGAACCACGGTGGCGCTAGCACACACGTAACACCTGCACGATCCATCCGAAACGAGGTGTGTGTTTCACGAATAGTGCGAGCACCTTCGCTCATAAGCTGCATGCCAATGTCCAAAAGCGTCGCAAACATCGTCCGCTTGTAGCGCTCATAATCATCGTACACCTCGTACGCGTAGTCGACTCGTTTATGCCACACCAGATCTGTGCCAGTCTTGCCGTGATGAACAACACCAACACCAACACTGGTGGCGCCGACATCAAAAAGAATGTCGTACGTAGGGCGACACTCGTTGCGTTTGGTTCGCATGGGTACAGTATAGCTGCCCTCGCACAGACCTTACAGACCTTTGTACACAGCAACTACTCGTCTAGCAAAACCGCCTTGATGCGCCGTACACCAGCACTACTTGCCTGTTCTTTCTTTATTTTGAAACGACCCTTGATCTCGCGTGTATTTGTCACATGTGGACCACCGCACAGTTCTTGCGAATATACCGTGCCGTCTTCAGCCTCCACTTTGTACACTGTCACGTTGTCTGGGTACTTTTCCCAGAAACTCCCCTCAACACCTGCAGCACGTGCAGCTTCTTTCTCCATGACCGATGTTGTCATGTCGGCATGTGCTTGTATGGCTTCATTAACATAGTCTTCTACCTGATCAAGAATTTCACGCGGCACCTTTTCAGGATGGGTAAAATCAAACCGTGTACGCTCTTGGGTTATGTTGCTTCCAGCCTGATGCACGTGGTCCCCAAGGTACTTTCGGAGACCTGCCAACATAAGGTGTGTAGCAGTATGCAGTGCAGTGGTAACCTCACTGCTATCCGCCAAGCCACCTTTGAACTTCTGTTCACTCCCCGCGCGTGACAACTTCTGATGCTCTTTCATTTCATGAGTAAAGCTTTCTGTGTCAACCGTCATCCCTCGTTCAGCCGCAAGTTCCTCCGTCATCTCAAGCGGGAAGCCATACGTCGAGAACAGTAAAAATGCATCTTTGCCGCTAACTGTCTTGTCCGAAAGTTTGTTGAACTCCTTGAGCCCACGTGCAAGGGTCTCACGGAACTTGTGCTCCTCATCTGCAACGGCTGTCGTTATTACTGCAATACGCTCTCGAAGCTGCGGATACGCATCCTCGTACATGGTCACGATAGGTTCAACCACCGATTGAAAACCATCACCTTCAACACCTAGCACATCAGCAAACCGAACAGCACGTCGCAATAAGCGACGGACAAAATAGCCCTGATCAGTGTTACTCGGCATAACCCCGTCCCCTATCAGAAACACCGCTGCTTTCATGTGGTCCGCAATGATGCGATACGCACGTGTTGTGGCGTTGTCTGCACCATATGTTGTGGCGCTCGACAACTCCAAATAGTCAACGATTGGTTTGTGGTTCACGGCCACAATATCTGGCGTGTCGGTTGCAGCCATAACAATGCGCTCCAGTCCGCCACCAAAGTCTACATTCTCTTTTGGAAGCTTGCTAAAACTACCGTCCTCCTGCTTCTGATACTGCATGAACACACTATTGCCAATCTCCAGGAACCGTCCACAGTCGCAGTTGGGGTGGCAGTGTGCACCAAACGATGTGTCGTGCTCAACGTTGGTGAACTCATAAAAAATTTCGCTGTCTGGTCCACCGGGCTCACCGGCTGGCATACTCTGCGGGACTCCCGAACGGCTCCACCAGTTTTTTGCCGCATCGTAGTAGAAGATTCGTTCCCCCCCATTCATGCCACGAGCAGCACCGTCTTCTTCAGACCCCATATGTGCATCCCCTGCCTCTATGCCTGCATCCTGGAAAAGCTTCTTCCATAGTGTCACCGACTCGTTGTCACGAGGAATACCAAGTGACTCATCACCCGCAAACACGGTTACGTACAACCGTGCAGGGTCAAGGCCAACTTCCTTGGTAAGAAACTCGAACACCCACGGCAATTGCTCTTCTTTAAAGTAGTCCCCGAGCGACCAGTTACCAAGCATCTCAAAAAACGTTGTGTGGCGATTGTCACCAACTTCTTCTATGTCACCAGAGCGGAAACACTTCTGACTGTCCACGAGGCGTGTTCCTTCAGGGTGCTCTTTTCCCAAGAGGTACGGGACCAGTGGCTGCATGCCGCTACCAGTAAAGAGAGTACTCGGGTCGTTCTCAGGCACCAGAGGCGCAGCAGGAATGACCGCGTGCTCACGCTCTTTGTAGAACGTCAAATATTTTTCTCGGGCTGTGTTGAGATCCATATGTGCTCTACCCTATCAGCTTACTTAGTCGCTGCAAGTGGCTTACCGTTCGTGTCGATCGAACCAGCTGCAGCAAGCGTCACGGTCCGACCACTACACTGCTCTTCTATGACACTGTTCACTTCGGACAGACGGAGATCTTGCACAAGGTTTGGATACTGATCAAGGTACTCGACGGGCCTGCCTGCGGAAAGCACTGCACTAAGTGCTGCACACATACTAGCCGTTGTTGTAAGCGATACCGTGTATCGACCAAGCGCCTCCTGTTTGTAACGCCTGAGCTCCGAACTTGTGACGCCCTTGTCTTGCCACTTCGTTACCACCTCCAGAAAAGCAGCTTCGCCCGTCTGGTACACGTCGTTTGGAAACAGGGCACGTCCTAAGAGGAAACCAGGATATCCTTCTGTAAGACCAGCAAGTGACGCAACAGCACCATAGGTGAGACTCCGTTCAGATCGCAACACACGAAATAGTCGACCTGTACCACTGCTACCAAGAATCGCCACGCCAGCCTCAAGCGCAATGCGCTCGTCACAGTCACGCGTTATGCTGACCGGAAGAGCAAACATGGTGTCGATGTTCATTTTGTCACGCATGGAAACAACCGTGCGTGCTGCTGCGTTGGATACGACGCGGTCACTCTGCACCATGCTTCTCAATGCTGATCGCCCTTCATGTAAGCTCTGCACACAGTCACGTATCAAAGAGCGTGTAGCACGGGGCTGCACATCACCTACCACAACTACGTTCCCGCCCACCGTACCAACTAAGTTACGATAATGCTCACGGACATCTGCAAGCGTAGTACGCTCAACATCTTTAGCCAGCTCCTCTGGAGTATATGCAAAATGCGGATTTCCTTTGGCATACAGTGCTCGCATCAGTGCGGTTCGTGCACGCGTACTGGTGTCGTCACGGGCAATACGAAGCGTATTCAGGATACGCATGCGCACCTCTCGAAAGTCTCGCTCCGTAACCCGTGGACTTCCACACATGTCAAACAAGGTGGTGAGTACTTCAGCAAACACTGCCTTGCGACACGTCACATGTGCTTCGATGGCTGCCGCGCCAACACTGACCGACACACGTGCACCAAGACTTTCAAACAGCTCAAGCACATCGTCACGGGAGGCACCTCTAACGCCTGCCGGCAAAAGACCCGAGAGCAGCATACTGCGGCCTGGCTTGCTGGGCAGAGCGTCACTTCCCGAACCAAAACGTACACTGCACCGAACAACATCAGATACGCCGGTTTTTAGTACCGCCACATCGATGCCGTTCTCTAGTCGTTCGTACTGAACTCGTTGTGCAAATGACGTATCCATAGCTATGCTGCGCTTTTGTAGTATCCAACCGACAAACCGCGTGGCGTGATGTACGTGCGTGCAACACGCTTAATGTCTGAGATACGGATGCGTGCCAACGTACGCGGCAAATCAAAGAAGAACCGCCACGAACCAAGCGCTATCGCTTCGTTAAGAGCCGAGAGAAGTGCGTAGTGTCCGTCGCGTGCTGTTGCTATATCAGTCTGTTCTTGTGCCACCGCCCGTGCAAGCTCTTTGGCGTCAACACCTTTTTCAATAAGCTCATCGATTACCCGCCATACTATCTGCTCCACCTTTTCGTGCGAGACACCTTCAGCAAGTGTCACAAAAAATGTCATGAGTCCTGGGTCACGAAACGGATAGTACGAACTGCGCACTGATGACGCAAGACCTTTTTTCACAAGTGCTTTGTACAATCGGGAGTTCTGCCCATCAGCCAACACTGCCACCAGCAGCGACAGCGCTGGTGTATCTGCATGCAAGCCCTCAGGCACCTTAAACGCCAGCCCCAAAATCTGCTGCTCCCCCGACCGAACCACCTCCACTGTACGTCGACCTGTTTGCGCAGGCTCTGCGGTGTATGTCTCAGGTATTCGTTGCGGTGAACGAGGGTGTACGCCAAAGTAGCGCTTGATCATAATGAGCGCATCTCGCACTTCAATATCACCAACAATAGTGACCACGGCGTTGTTTGGCCAATAGAACGTATCGTAAAATTCCTTGAGCCGTTCAATCGGAACATTCTCAATATCTGATAACCAGCCGATAGTCGAATGGTGATATGGATGAGCATGATAGGCTGTTGCCCAGAGATGCTGGTCGAGCTTTTCATGCGCGTCATTCTCATACATGGCAAACTCACTCCGAACCGCTGGCATTTCGTTGTCAAAGAGTGGCTTCGAAATAATTGCGTTGCGCATGCGGTCTGCCTCGAGCTCCATGGCAAACGAGAGATGCTCCTTGGGCACCACTTCGTAGTAGTTCGTACGGTCAAACCACGTACTCGCATTAACTTGCGCTCCAAGCGAATCGAGTTTGTCGAGCACGCTGTGTCCATGGCGCGGCGGAAACTTCTTGCTTCCCTTGAACATAAGGTGCTCAAGAATATGTGTCGAACCAGTATAGCCAACGCCTTCGTGGCGACTCCCAACCAAGTAGGTCACCATAAACCCGACAACAGGTGTTGTCGGGTCATGGTGGTGTAGCACCCTCAGACCATTCTTCGTCAGTTCGTACTCACTGATTCCGTGATAGGTGCCTTTATGTACATACCCAGCGACAGCGGGCTTGTTGGCTGTCCGGCTGGGCATGCTTAGATGAGAATTTCGATGTTCTTCCCTTCGCGCAGCATGTCAATGTACGCATTGATGACCTCAACACTCTTTTGCTGCAGGAGTTGTGTTCGTAGCATCTCGCTAATCTCGTCGAAGCTTGGTGCCTCTTCCGGACTAATTGTTGCTATCGCCTCATCGTATGCTTGCTGCAGCTCTTCATCAGTTACCGAAACTTCTTTGATGTCAGTGTTGGCATCTACAAGCTGGCGGATCATTATTTCATTGCGCATGTTCTCGCGAAGCTCTTCGACAGAGAGGCCTGCTGTTTCAAGCTGTGTGTTGAACGCCTCTTCACCACCAAACATCTCTGCTAGTTGAGCAATCTCTGCATCGACGTCTGCGTCACTCGCTGTGTAGTCTCGCGCCTTTGCCTCTTCGGTCAGAATGTGCACGTTAATGATCTCGTTTAGCACCACTTGCTCAAATGCAGCCTCGTCACCTATGTCCGCCATACCGGCTGGAAACGTGCTCTTCACCTGCGTCATTTTGGTGTTTAGTTCACCCCGGGTTATCTCAACACCATCAATGCGTGCAACAGCTGCGGTTGCATCTGCAGCAGACACGCCAGAATCATCGGAAGACCCGTTGCCGCCAAAAAGACCTGTATTGAAGCCGTAGGCAAGTGCGCCGAGCAGTACCAGCAGGCCAACAACGACCCACAACTTTGAAGAGCTGCCTTTTGTTGCCTTCTCTGCAGCGGGAGCTTCCTTCTCCTCTACCGGAGCCTCACTTGTTTCTGTCTGCTCCGTGGTTTCTGTAGTTTCATTCATAAATCTAGTTAGCTATAACAATGATTGCTTAGGATACCAGCACAACTGGTCAGAGACAATAGGCTAGCCTTTGACGTATATGTCAGTATCAAGTTCTTCGTCTGGCCCCACGGGAACCAGATTGAGACCCACGACGGCACCATTCCACGTCGCTTGGATGGCAACATCTTCTGGGGCCTCAAAACGCACAACAAACGGTGCGTCAAACGGTGCAGCTTCGCATGTTTCACCTTCCAAAAGTGTGCTGAACCGGACTTCAGCAACCTGACCCTCGTCGAGCATAAATGGCTCAGCAATAAGACGGTGACACGGAGACGGCAACTCTGCACTACCGGCTATTGTGTGTAGCCCCTCCTTGTACTGATGCTTTGCTGTGATCAGTTTATCGAGCACCTCGGGCTCATCTGCCACTTCCTCTACCACAGGAGCGACGGGCTCAGTTGGCGCTGACACCAGTGTGTACACAAACAAACCAACAGCAAGTAGCACAAAGACCCCAACAATCACCACGACACGCGTACTAAGACGATAATTCATACAGTCTTATTAGTTAGTAAGGCACCGATCACTCTCTGCGCTGCGTCACCAGATGCCGTTCGAGCCAATGTTCGATAAACCACAGCCCGACTGTCACAAACAAAACAAGGAACGTTGTAAATGTGGCTATGGCATACAGACCAAAACCAACCGCCACCCCAATTGCCGAGGCTACCCACATGGCGGCCGCGGTTGTGAGCCCTTTGAGCTCATGCTGAAAAATAATGAGACCAGCCCCGAGAAAGCCAATACCAGTCACTACACTACTCGCAAGACGCAATGGGTCAAAGTTGAAACGGTCAGCGTAGCCCACGATTACACTCTCACCTATCATTACAAACAGGCACGCTCCGACCGACACAAGACCAAAAGTCCGCATGCCGGCCTCTTTGCCGGCTAACAGGCGTTCAAGGCCCACTATCGCACCCAACAACAGCGCGACACCAAGCTGGATGAACATTGAAAGATCAGTTTCTACAGGCGTCATACGACGTGTTTGTATTGTGGCTAACTTTTACGTTTGACACAAGTGCTCTACCTCTGAAAACAGTGCGTCCATTTTCCGACCTGTCACACCAAGGTCTTCGAGCTCCCGCACGTTGTTGTGTACCTGGCGGCAGAGGACAACACCGCTATCCATAAGGTGGCGCTTCTGCGCCTTGGTAAGTGTGGTGAGACACGACAACGGATGCACTCCGGTCTCTTCGATGAGCGTACGTAGGTTGTTGTGCTTTGGATAGTCCCACGCGAGAAGCTCCAAGCCCACACATGCAGCATAGTCGCGTGCTTGGTGACTGAACTTTGTGTTCGTGATCACCATGCGCGACGTGTAGTCATGCTCGGAGTCCACCGCTGCGCCAGCTTTGATATCTTCAAAACGTGCATGGACGTACAGAGCCACTTTGATGTCAGACTTGATACCGTGGTTGTTATGGAACTTCACCTCGGCACCGATACGCTCGTTGTCCTTCGAGGCTATAAGGTCGAGCTCGTGTTCGACACACCTACCCTGCACCACACGCCGGTTGCTAGTCTGATACCCACGCACACGATAGATCTCACCAAGAAAGTCTTCAAACGGATAGCCGCTTGGACCAAGGTCCAGAAGTGCACGCTTTACAGAGTAGCGTGCTGCAAGCGGCCGCTCTTCGCGACGCAGTTTGGCAAATGCCTTGCGATAGATGACCTGGGTTCTATCGCCATCCTGAATAGAGTCAGCAACCTCACGCACAATGCGATCAGCAAGGTCATTGGGTGCACCGCTGTTGACGAGCGAGTCGTACAACTTATCAGCACGAAATGGTTCGCGCTCGCCATTGGCCTTGGTGATGAGGGGTGCCGGCCTACTCTGCATACGCCCGTAGTACGGCCGCCTGCTGCTCTTCTCGACCACTGTCCGCAAAGTGCTGCGCACTTACAACCACAAGCGCCAACACGCCGATCATAAGTACCACGGCCATACGCAGACTGTGCTTATTGTTGTCATTATCCATATGGCTCATTCTAGCGCGAAAGTGCGGAGGTGCAAATTAGTCCCAGCGATATCCGTTACCAAAATGTCCGTAGCGTGCTGTTTCGTAAAACTGAGGCTTCCGCAACTCCAATGTCTCAATAATTGCTCGTGGTCGTAAATCATAGCCAACGATCGGCTCGTCTGTGCCATCGACATTCACAACCGCGGCAACAGGTTCTGCCTGACCAATCGCATATGCAATGTAGGCAGTGACTTCCGCCGCACCCTTACGCACGTAGTCTGCCGCAACCTTACGTGCCATGTATGCAGCACTGCGATCCACCTTGGTGGCGTCCTTTCCAGAAAACGCGCCTCCGCCAACTGGGATCTTTGGACCATACGCATCGACGACAATCTTTCTGCCCGTGAGTCCAGTGTCTGCCGCAAAGCCTCCGATAGACCAAGGACCGTTTGGATTCTTGGTCCACACGTCCTCTAGTTGCAACCCTTCTTTGAGGTGCGGTGCGACAGCGGTTTGCGCCGCTTGCTCAATTTCATCTGTGTACTCTCCACAGACTGACGTGAGAAAAGAGAGTACTTTACCGTCTTCCACGGTGACTTGTGCCTTGCCGTCACGCTCACCCATGGCACGTGCGAGTGCTCGTGCCAGTGACACCTCGAGTGGAATGAGTTTCTCGGTCTCGCTGGTCGCGTACCCGACCATGATGCCTTGGTCCCCTGCACCGTCGTCATCGACACCGCTGGCGATCTCGGGAGACTGCTTCACGAGTGTGACATGAATATCCAGAGGGTCGGTGTGTCCGCAGTCCTTGTATACACGAGTGGCAATCTCGCTCATGCGCGCCTCGTCGATTGGTGCCGTGGTCGTAAGCTCGCCAACTATAAAGAGCTTGCCGTGTCCACCCATCACTTCGACCGCGCTTCGCGTCTGCGGGTCAGTTGCGAGGCATTCGTCTAAAATTGCGTCTGCGATTTGGTCGCACACTTTATCAGGGTGGCCAACAGCCACTGATTCTGCTGTATGTATCATACGGAGGTAGTGAATAGTAACTGCCTCCAAAACTAGTCTTGAGTATTATCTTTCCCGTTAACGGGCTGGATGTGGCACCTTTTCGTTTGTGCGAATGGTTGCCGAGCGGGTCAACGGGCCAGGTCCCTCACCGCCACTCATGATAATTCTGTAAGGCCCTCATAGTATACCGTGCTCACCGTCTGGCCAGCAATGTACAAAAAACCCGCGATATTGAGTCGCGGGTTTCCACAGAACAATGTGCAAACTATGCAGGTTCGTGTTCTTTGCGTTGCCGAAGCTCATCCAAGTGCTCCACCCAGTACTGCAGAACCTCATAACCATCGCACAGCGTCTCCGCAGCTGCTTCAAACATCTTTCGCAGCTCGTCTTCCTGCACCGGCTCATTTGTGATGCTCGCGACCTCAGCGAGCATGTACATGAAGCTTTGTGCAACCGCAGAGGTTCGCAGCTTTGCATACCGGTCCGCTCGCTGACTCTCCGGCAACAGCAGAATGAGTGGGAGTACCTCGCTCAACATGTTGATCCGGTACTTTACCTCGATCATCTGCATAACTTCGACAGATGTCAGTTCACGCTCGAGCTCGCAAGCGGCACGCAGCGCTGTTCTCTTCCATCCAGCACGCACTGCATGAGCAAGAAGCAACTTGTGCTCATCGTCTGTGAGGCTGCGCTTCAAAAGCTTTGCCGCCGACAGTGCTTCGTCCCAGTGCCCGTTACGGCAGGCGTGTGTGACGATACGGTTGAGTTCAACTGCCCGAACCTCACCACGCAGCTTTCGTGCAAGCCATATGCTAATCTCTACTGGCTGACTTCCCGTATGGCCTTCGAGTACCTGCAGAAGTTCAAGCACTTCATCTTGCGCAAGGTTACGACCCAGGCGCTTCGCGATGTCGAGAGCTCGTTGTGCCGAACCATCCTTAATAGCCTTCGCCAGACGTTGCTCCAGCTCTGCCTCAGATTCTGCTTTTCCTTGCTGTTGAAGAACCCAGTCAATGGCATCATCGTCGTTGTATGTGCGCGCACGTGCAAGGACCTTATGTAGGCATACGAGACGTTCACCACCTTCAAGTGAAGCTATCAGTGAACGCTCCAACTCAGTACCAAGCCTATTGTGTATCCCGTCAACACTCAGCAGTGAGTACACCGCTGTCTGCTTTGCCGCCCCACTCAACGTTGACAGGGCACCTTCCCAGGCACCACCTGGCACCGCGAACACACCTGGTGACGAACGAATGATGCCCAAGATGGCTGACAAACGCTCACTATCGGACAGAGTGCGCAAGTACAAAGAGAGTGCATCCTCGCTGTGGTAGTGGGATAAATCAATCGCATGTTTCAATGCTTGCTGGTTCACGGGTCATCTCCTCTGTTTGCTCAAATTTGTTACCCGTGCTTTTATACCACGAATTTGCACGTTCGCAATACGTGGCAACAGTCTGTGTTACTTGGCACACTACCGTATCACTCCACCACCGAGACACCTGTCACCATCATAGAGGACCATCGATTGACCAGCAGGCACGTAGCGCTGTGGCAATAGTGGACGCACCAACGCTGTACCTACACCCACATCTTCAACCTCAACTTCAAACAACTGCTGACGGTAACGCAGTCGTGCTTGGCATGCACCTAACTCGAGACCGCAGAACCAGTTCGTGTCGCAAAGCTCTATAGTGCGCGGCGGAACATCAAGATCCTCTGACAGTCGCGGTGCTACCGTGATCGTGTTTGCGGTCACATCCTTCGCAACAACATACAGTGGCGGATTGTCAGGTGATTGTGGTGTCACCGAAAAGCCGTGCCGCTGTCCGAGTGTGAAGAACAATGCACCGTCGTGATGCCCCACCACCTCGCCATCTCTATTGAGCACAGCTCCTTGTGCAGGTTCTACGTAGTGACTCAAAAACTCCTTCATGTCGACCTGACCGAGGAAACACACACCCTGACTGTCTTTTTTGGTAGCAGTAGGCAAACCAAAGTGTCTTGCAAGTTCACGTACATCTTTCTTCACAAACTCACCCACTGGAAAAAGTGTGTGGGAGAGGTGCTCGTGTGTGAGCGTCCAGAGAAAGTAGCTCTGGTCTTTGTTGCGATCAGTGCCGGCAACAAGCGTACGGCATCCATTCTCGGACCCGATGCGTGCGTAGTGACCGGTAGCCACGTAGTCAAAGCCCTGCTCCATGGCGTACGTGTAGAGACCACCGAACTTTATGTACTTGTTGCACATCACATCTGGGTTGGGTGTACGACCTGCCTTGTATTCACGCACAAGGTACTGCACCACATCGCGCTCGTACTCGAGCGACAGGTCGACCGTTTCAAATGGAATACCGAGCTGATCTGCCACTGCCCCAGCGTCGTCACGCTCCTGTTTCCACGTGCACGGTAACCACGGGGCGTTCCATGTTTTGATGAACGCACCACTCACCTTGTGCCCCTGCTCTTGCAGGAGTGCTGCAGAAACAGAACTATCGACGCCGCCAGACAGGGCGACGAGAACCTTGTTGCCATTAGTTTGTTGCATGGTGCACTAGTCTAAGTACAAGCGCCGGTTGGTCAAGTGTCCATCATACGTCTGCGCTGTACGCAACACACCGTCACGACCATGAAGATAGAACAGGTCCTCCGTCTCGATGGGATCAGCCGCAGCACGTAGTGATGAATGCGAGGGACTTCCTATGGGACCCGGCGGTAAGCCGACGTTTTGATACGTATTGTACGGCGACTCTACCTCAAGGTCTGAGAATGTTGGACTGAATGTCTCTGTGCCTGCAATGAATCCAAACACGGCATCGACTTGTAGCGGCATACCAATCTCAATACGGTGCCACAAGATACCAGCGATGACGTGCCGATCCTCCTCTTGCCAAGCCTCCTTCTCGAGAAGTGACGCCATGGTCACAATCTCATGAAGCGGTCGACCAAACTCACCGAGCTCTGCCTCTATGTCTTGCAATCGTTCGTAGAAGGTACGCTCAAGTTCGGTGAGTACATCGCTTGCAGTTGCTGTTGGAAGAAAATCGTAGGTGTCGGGGAACAAATATCCTTCCTTCTTCTCCGCAAGCAATAGGAAGGTTGTGGGATCGAAGCGCTGCAGCTTGTCTGCAAATATGTCTGCCATGCGATATGTTGTCGCACCCTCAGGAATCGTTATGCGAACGGGCTCCAGCTCGAAGCGACCCTCGATCATGCGTTCAACAATGACAGAGAGTTCCTGCGGCTCGTCAAAATAGTAATCTCCCGCAAGGACTGGCCGACCGGCAAGCGCGACAGAGCCCCGAAACGCAAAAGCAGAGCGTACCACCTGGTGGTGTCTGAGTATCTCTGCCACCTCGAGCACACTACTACCTTCTGGGATGGTGATGATGGTGTCACGTGGATAAAAATTGCTCGGCTGCTGTACACCGAAATAGAGCCAGGCAGATGAAAAGAAGGTGACTGCAGCCAACACACCTGCAAGGTGTGGCGCCTTGCGCTTTAGCATGCGCAACACATCCAATGTGCGTGTACGCACCAGGCCATACAGCTTGAGGGCTCGATCCCGATACTCATCCATACTACACAGGAAGATTGCTTGGAGCTTGGGCACGCAGCGACTCGATACGCTGGACACTTGGTGTTTTCGCGACCGTACCAGGCAAGTGGTAGAGCGTTGCCAACTCTTCACTCGTCAGAAGCATTGGTCGATACACATACGGCGCATGGAACCAGGACCGACGTCTGTACGCGTCGACATGCTTCACCTTCATGCGGTTTTCGCGCAGACCGTTAAAGTCCTGCCATGGATAGTCCAGTACGTTCTGCCAGCGATTGCCAACCGGCACGATCGCGTTGTACCCAGGCATACCAAACGGCTGCCACAGTGCCTGCATGCCGGGAATAGTTGGTCCATCAAAGTACTCATGTTCCGCAATATAGAGGCAGCGCGCGCCTACCTCCCACACAGCCGTACGCTGCATATTGCGAGTGATAGCCTTGATCTCGTCCTTCTGTTTCTCGGACAACTGTTTACCGGTGCTACCATCTGGGAACACAACAGTCTCTTCTGGTTTACTGCGTATGCTTGAAATCTTTTCTTGGGCAAGTTCCGTATAGGTCTTCTTTGTGTAGTACGCGCCAAAGGTGACATCTTCGGCCTTGTGCGCCCGACAAATCAGCTGAATCCATAGGTGTTCGCCCTTCCCCATAGAACCGAGAAACTCCAGGAGGTGTGCCATCGGATCGGTCTTCTGCTCTTCCTTTGGTTGTGTCTGGTCCAGGTTGTACTCTACAAACGTTTTAATCGGGAGACCAGTCGCTCCTTTGAGCTTGTAGTCGATACCGTAGAGGTTGTGTGAATCGAGCGAAAACGGAAACTGCAGCGCGTAGTCATCTGCCTCAACAAGCTCCACGTCAGGGTAGTGCGCATAGAACATACGTTCCACCATGCGACGAAACGCACTACGTACCCACACATAGAGGCGCACCTGCCCCTCATGCGACACAAGCTCAAAGCTGTACCACAAACGCACTTTGCCGAGCCACATACGGTCGATAAACGTTGACTCGCCACCCTTGGCCCACAGACCCTCAAAGACTGCAGTCATGGCAAGCGGTGACTTCATCACTTCGGCAGGAAGGCGAATCTCAAGAAGTGTATAGTCTTGTGCTTCAATAAACCGTGCACGCACGTAGCGCATCCACAAGCGCCAGAACGTTACTAGCAAGACTGGGGGACCCCAGTACGGGATGTACTTCAGGATCAATCCCAGCGCTGCAAACGACTGACCAAACTGGTCCCACAACGAGCCCGTCTGTGCAAGCAGGTCATACATGTATCCGTAGTATACCAGAGACACACAAGAGGGCCTGACGCCCACGTGCAAAAACCCCGTGCATATGCGTGGGGTTTTTAGTTTCGATGTGTACTGGTTAGGCTACCTCGCGGACAAAGTATCGTCCGTCACCCTCGCGACCAAACCGTGTTGTGTCTTGGAGGTTGATGAAAATCGTATTGTCTTTCACGTAGCGCTCTTTGCGCACCGCGTCGATCACCTCTTCGCGTGTCAGAGGGCCCTGACGGCGCAAGATCTCAGCTATCACATCTCGTACTGGACCAGAACTGTATCCCCACTCCTTGAGTGCGTAGATACCGCGTCCCACGAGTACAAAACGGTCATCCTTAATGAGTTCGTTGTGGCAGGTTGCTTCGTGCGCCTTGCGCTTGAAGAGGTCCGAGATAGTGTTTGCAACTTCACGGAAATGCATCGGTGAACCATGTCGTTTGATGACAAGGTAGGCGTAGTCACGCATACCCTTGGCACGCACGTTCGGTGAATGTGCTCGGCCCCACTCCCCGAGCGGGTTACGACCGATACTCTTACTGAGTGACAACCAGCGCTTCAAGATCTCATTGTTCTTGAGCTCGGCGTTGATCTCTTGAAGCTCCTCGAGAAACGCATCAATCAGCGCAGACTCCTCTACAAGCTCATCATCGTCAAGCGAATCGTACAGACGTCGAAGTGATGAGTGCACCTTGTCTGCTGTATCTGAGTCCACATGCCAGCGATGATGAAACTCATCGTTTTCACGCTCCTTCACAAACGCATCACCAAGAACAAGCATGAGGTGAATATGATTGCGTGTACTCTGGTCACGTGCAAGCTTCTCCAGGAGCTCCTCTTCGGGCACTACCACGCCCATGTCGAGTACTACCTGCTTGAGTTCATCGAAGCTCTCGGCTTCATTCTTGAACACGTCAGACTTTCGGATCGTTGCAAGTGCATGGTTCTCGATCTGACGGACACGCTCACGCGTGATGCCGTACTCTTTGCCGATTGCCTCAAGTGTGACTGGTGCCGTGCTCTTCCCCAGGCCGTATCGACTGACGAGCACGTTCTGTGCACGTTCGGGAAGGACGTTCAAAAGCCGCTTTACAACGGTCTTTGGTTTGAATGTTAGTTTTTCTGCCATAGGTAGTTTGCTTGTTCTCTTCGGATAAAAAGTTGCACAGTCACAGTTGTGTGACCTAATTACATGTATGTGTATGTTGGAAAATAGCACGACTCGTATAAACCGTCAACCCTTTGCGCCATTGCTGCCAACATGAGCCGTTTTAGCCGACAACAAAGTTCACAAGCCGTCCCGGTACGACTACCTCCCTCTTGACATCCTTCCCGTCAAGATGTGCAGCAACACTGCCGATTTTTCGTGCTTCTGCCACGAGCGTTGCTTCATCAGACGTTGGTGCAGCACTAAACGTCCCACGTGTTTTGCCATTGACCTGCACAGCGATTGTGACCTGTGCAGCAGCCAGAACAGACTCATCGTATGTAGGCCATGGCTCGCGGTGAACCGACGAGGTGTGGCCCAATTGCTCCCACAGCTCTTCACTCAGATGTGGCGCAAATGGGGCAAGGATCTGTATCAACACTTCATACTCACGCTGCGCAACACTGGTGCGCTTCTCCATGTCGTTCACGAGTATCATGAGCTGGCTTATCGCGGTATTGAAGTCAAAACTTTCTATGTCGTGTCCGACCTTCTGCACGCTCTGATGCAGCAGAAGTTCGTTCGTTTCTCCATCTTCGGCCACCTTTTCCTGTACCCCATAAACCCGCTCCAGGAACCGCCGTGCACCAACCATGTGGTCAGTGGACCAGGCTATGGATTGCCCAAACGGACCCATGAACATTTCATACACGCGCAGTGCGTCTGCCCCCATGCGCTCCACCATATCGTCCGGGTTGATCACATTACCCCAGCGTTTGCTCATCTTGCGTCCGTCTTCTGCCATGATGAGTCCAACGGTGTACAGCTTCTGGAACGGTTCCTTCTCGCTGACCGTGCCCAGGTCGTATAAGAACTTGTGCCAGAACCGTGCATAAATGAGATGGCGTGCAGCATGTTCCATACCACCCACATAGACATCAACTGGCGACCAGTACGCCTCCTTGTCCTTAGCAACAAGCTCCGTATCATTGCATGGATCGATGTAGCGTAGGTAGTACCAGCTACTCCCTGCCCACTGCGGCATGGTGTTGGTCTCGCGCTTGGCCGGCCCGCCACACTTCGGACACGTGGTATTCACCCACTCGTCGATGTTTGCAAGTGGACTCTCGCCGGTCCCGGTTGGTTCGTACGATTCGACGTCTGGCAGTGTCACCGGTAGGTCACTCTCGGGTACTGCAACGGGACCACACTTCTCACAGTGAATTATGGGGATAGGCTCTCCCCAGTAGCGCTGACGTGAGAATACCCAGTCCTGCAAACGGTACCGCACAACAAGCTCGCCACCAGCATGTTTTGTGATGGCCAGACTTGCCTCGTCCACCGACATGCCACTAAACTCACCAGAGTTTACCAGTTCACCGCCACCAACGTATGCCTCCTTGTCAACGTCGCCACCAGCAATGACCTCACATATCGGCAAATTGAACTTCGTGGCAAACGCATAGTCTCGCTCATCATGCGCAGGAACTGCCATGATGGCACCAGTGCCATAGTTTGCGAGCACGTAGTCTGCAATAAACACTGGTAGCTCCTCTTGGTTTGCCGGATTGATCGCAGTCACACCCTCAAGCCTCACACCGGTCTTGTCCTTCCCTTCGGCAGTTCGCTCTATCTCTGTACGTGCTTGTGTATCGGCAATGTACTGTCGTACCTCGTCTTGATTCGTAATTCGTGATTCTTGATTCTCGAGGAGCTGTGCGACGAGACTGTGTTCAGGTGCCAAAACAACGTACGTTGCACCAAAAAGGGTATCGGGTCGAGTGGTAAATACCTTAATTCCTAATTCTTGATTCTTTACTCTGAACTCGAGTTCGGCTCCCTCGCTACGTCCAATCCAGTTACGTTGTGCCTCTTTGACCGAGTTCTCCCACGGCAAATCTTCCAAATCCTCAAGCATGCGATCTGCATAGTCGGTGATCTTGAGCACCCATTGACGAATCGGCTTTTTCTCGACAGTAGAACCACATCGCTCACAGGCATTCCCATCGAGGTCCTCATTGGCTAGACCAGTCAAACAGCTCGGACACCAGTTGATGGGCTCATGCGATTCGTACGCTAGACCTTTCTCAAACAGCTTCACAAAAATCCACTGTGTCCACTTGTAGTAGCTTGGATCAGTGGTGTTGATTTCACGGCTCCAGTCGTAGTTGAAGCCGATCTTGTGAAGCTGTTCTTTGAAGCGTGCAATGTTCTCGGTCACCGATTGCTCCGGGTGCACCTTGTTCTTGAGTGCGTAGTTTTCTGCCGGAAGGCCAAACGCATCCCAGCCCATCGGGTGCAGCACATTGTACCCGCGCATTGTTTTGTACCGTGAGTATACGTCCGTGGCGATGTAGCCTTTTGGATGTCCCACATGAAGACCTGCGCCGCTTGGGTACGGAAACATGTCGAGGACGTAGCACTTGTCCTTGCTCGTGTCCTCTTGGACACTGTAGAGTCCATCCTCCTCCCACTTTTTTTGCCATTTCGGCTCTATCTCTGCATGGTCGAATGATTTCATATGAGGCGTATACTAGGTATCAATAGTAAAAACTCACTATACAATGAACACTGCTATTTTTAAATCATACGACATTCGTGGCATCTATCCCGAGGAACTCGATGAAGACGCAGCATATGCAATTGGCCGTGCGTATGTAGAGGAGTTTGGTCTCACGTGCGTAGCGGTGGGACGAGACTTACGTGCTTCCAGCGACACACTCTTTGCTGCACTTGCTCGCGGTATCACAGAGGCGGGAGCACACGTTGTTGACCTTGGAGCCGTTTCGACACCGATGGTCTACTACACGTCGCGAGTACTCGACGTCGATGGCGCAGTGGCACTCACTGCATCGCACAACCCAGCAGAGTACAACGGCTTCAAACTCAATCTCAAGAACGCAGTACCTGTTGGTGCGGGAAGCGGTATGGAAGAGATACGAAAACGCGCCACTGGCACACTCGGTCCAGCAGCAGATAAGCCGGGTACGGTCAGTGAACATGATATCAGTGGTGCGTACATCACTGAAGTGGCTTCGTTTGCCAAACTTGACGACAGTTCGTTTACCTGTGCTGTGGACTTTGGCAACGCTATGGGAGCACTAGAACTACCGCTGTACGAACATTTGTCGGACAACATTGCTCTCCACACCCTCTACGACGACATCGACCTTTCCTTCCCCAACCATGAGGCAAACCCAATGAAGCACGACACACTGCGGGACCTCCAGAAGCGTGTGCTCGACACACGAGCGGACATCGGAGTAGCGTACGACGGCGACGCGGACCGCGCGGGGTTTGTCGATGAAACAGGCACGATCGTGCGCGCAGACACCATCACGTCGATTCTCGCTGCAGACATCCTCGAACAGACACCGGGTGCAACCATCCTGTACGACCTGCGATCGAGCAAAGCGGTAGCAGAGAATATTCAGGCAGCAGGTGGTAGACCCATAGAATGTCGCGTTGGCCATGCGCATATCAAACGACAAATGGCACAGGAAGATGCGTCCTTTGCCGGCGAGCTGACAGGTCACTTCTACTTCAAAACCATGTCGTATGCAGAGAGTGCGTCGCTGGCAGTAGTACACATCCTCAACGTCATGGCACGGACCGACAAAAAGCTGTCCGAGATTGTGGCCGAGGTCGAACGTTACCACCACAGCGGCGAGATCAACACAACTGTCGATGACCCAGCATCACTGATCGCGTCGCTCAAAGAGCGCTACGGTGATGGTGAGACGAGCGAGCTCGACGGGCTCAAGGTCATCTACCCCGAGTGGTGGTTTAGCGTGCGTGCCAGCAACACTGAGCCCGTGGTACGCTTGAACCTTGAAGCTACTAGCCATGAACTGATGCAAGAGAAGCGTGACGAGCTTGTTGCACTGATACAATAGCCGTCACCCTTCGTAGATAGGCCACCTATTGCACATCACAATAGTTGTGGCATTGTACAAACAGGAACCGATG
>Ga0180435_10000210_pt1 | contig 60545 bp, 41 predicted proteins | sample SS_ome_3_FD_132467 | JGI IMG/M metagenome (GOLD analysis project Ga0180435, IMG submission 132467) | Hypersaline lake sediment archaeal communities from the Salton Sea, California, USA - SS_3_S_1 metaG | ecosystem: Environmental > Aquatic > Non-marine Saline and Alkaline > Hypersaline >... | reverse complement strand
GTAGATCCGGGATCCGCTCGGCGTTCCTCGGGCCCACTGCCACGCTGTATCTGACCGGATCAAGATAGGTTTCCAGATAGGCGAGACCCGAAAGAATCTGTGATCCATGTGATGTGTGGCCGTAGTGAACTGCCAGTTCCTTTGCTTGCTCAAGCCAGTAGTCGGGGATCTCGTCAAAAGCCTTAACGGCCATATGGTCAACAACGATAGGTTCGGCGTCCGCACGTGGTACCACGCGCAAGCAACAACACAACACCATTCCAAAGAACACCGCTTGCTTCAATGGCTCCACCGATATCATATTGTCGACTCATTTGGGTTCAGCCCTAGCTGAACGTGTACTGCGAAATACCAATAGAAATGGTCTCACCCCGATCGATCCCCGGATAGCAACTTGAATCAGTCAAACCACTCCTTCTTCCAGCCAAGTGAGTCCATGTCAAGGTCCATGCTGCCCAGCACTTCGTCTACCAAATTCCGAGGTGTAACATCCTCTACCTCAAGCCTTGCAAGTGCTTCTTCTCTGGTCATTTTACCTTCCCTGATCATTTTGCAGAAAAGGTCAGTCAGTTCCGAAACACCGGTCATCTTCTTGTAGAGGAATTTCTTGACGTGATCCATTCTGCAGTCGAAACGCCAAGGGGAAGGATGTTGCGGGTCCCTGCTCCAACCCAAGTTATTCTCAATCGTATCTAGCACCATCTTTTCGTCCCACTCGATGTAGTCAAAGAGTCTCACTACAGTGTACTTATGGTAGAACGCCCGGACAAAAGGGCTCGAGTGAGAGGCGAGGACAAAACCACGTATGACGGCCGTCCAAGAGCAACGCAAATAACCCGGATTTCGTGCCAACTCAGAAAGACCTTTCGCTATCGTCTTAAGAATGCGCCCGGCATTGAAATAGGTTCGTGCGCTGCCAAAAGATGCCTCTTTGAAAGTCGCCGACTCGTATTGGTTACTGCCGATTATGATTAGCGAGATGCTGTTGGCTTTCGCGATCTTGAAGAAATCAGGCCACCAGTTCTTGCAGACCGCACAGATGATTGGAAGCATGGAGGCGCTCGGCTTCGAAGACCATATCTCGAGCGCCCTGCGAGTTTCATCGATATGCCAGTTCTTCCTGCTGTATGTCCACTTGACAAGGTCCACGCCAAGCTGTTTCGCGGCACTCTCCAGATTCTGAGTGGCCTGGTCCGAGGAAAAAGGGTTGTCGTAATGAACGGCCAACACACGCATCTTGTAGTCATGCGCCAGTTTCCACATGAGAAACGTACTGTCGCGTCCACCACTAACGCCAATCATGCAGTCATATTTGTTGTTTTTGCTCCTTTCCTTACTCTCATTCAGAAGATCAAGGAGGAGCTTTTCCCCTTTGACCGTTTTGTTCTGATACGTACGACAATAGTTGCACACATTGTCTTCATCAAAAGTTATACCTGGCGTCGTTTCTGGTAGTATACAACGCGTACACATCTTGTTAGATTCTGCTGTATTCACATCGTTCTCCTCATCAGTTCTCTGTCGTTATCGTCTTCTCTCGACATGCGCGAACAATGCTCTCAACGAGTGCAGTTCACATACGAGAACCAGTTTCACCAGACAGAACGATTCAATATAGAGATTCTGCATTATCCCATATGCCTATAGCAGAATTGACCCACTAATCTTCGGCCAGAATCCGGAAGGATTCGAAGAAGATGTTTAACTATCCTATAGTACAGGAACGTCTCACGGTCCTCAACATTCTTGTGCTTCGTTTGCGAGTAGAAGAATGTGTTGATTTCTTCTTCGGTAGTTCCCCAGTGCCTCTTTGATTCCATTAGCCCCTTGTTAGCGCGGTATGTTCTTCCGAAGCTGAATACACGACGGCCTTGCTCCATGGCGAGCTTTATGGCTTCCCAGTAGAGAAACTGCACCACTCCAAACTTCCTGTAACGCTCATCATAGCCGACGTATTCCAGTGCAAAGGTATCTTTCCAATTCAGGGCCATAACTGCTCCAATAGTCGTGTCCTTATGCCTAGTAAGTAGCAAAACGACACGGTCTGACCGGGAAAGTATTTCCCATAGGCACCGGAAGAACCGGAACGGTATCGGGGGTAGACAGAGTCGAGACCGGGTTTTAAACAATAGACGGTAAAAAGCGGCCAAGTCCGAGAGGTCTTTTCCCTCAAACACCTCAAACCCCTCCTTTTCGGCCTTGGTAATCATCTGTCTGACGGCAGTGCGTCCAAAACGCATGAATATCTGTTCCTTAGACCGGTTGAGGGTGATGAAATGATGGAGATGCGAATGCGACTCGCTCAGCCGCGGTTCATTGTGCAACGCGGTTGATTTCAGCGTCCTGATCTCAATACAACGAGCAGAAGACCGGTTGCCCAGCCCAATTAGATGCTGCAGCATGGCTGCGCCATCTCCGGGGGAGGATAGAAGCGGATCGCACAGCGTAGCAAACGGAATGCTTACAAGTCGGTTGCCGAGCAACCAGCTTCTAACTTCGTATACGGGAAGACCGCCAACAATTTCGCCGGCCTCGCCTTCCTCAATAACACAATAGTTGCCCCGAATATGCCGGAAACTGTTCTCAAGAACCTTTTGCCACTCGGACGTCTGGCATATCCACCCGAATGGATGAGCCTCCACGAACCGATCCCATCGCGGCAAATCCTCTGACTTCAGCCAGCCAATTCTCGGCATTATAGATTCACCTTATCCATTTCCTCATAAAGCGGAGACGGCAGATCCGAGGGCCCAAGAAACGAAATATGCCGTTCAGGCAGTCAGGATATAACCGGCAAACGGGTTCAGCCAGCGGAATGACTTTACCTCCGAAACCCATCTTGAAGAAGGTAGAGCCGTACATTCGGTGTCCCCGATCAAAAGCACTCAGAGGTATGTTCGCAGCAAGCTTCTCTGCAAGCGCTCTATCCACCTGCACGATATCGAAGAACCGGAAACCGTTAACCTTGGACCATTGAATCATCTTCCAGTAGAGGAATGTGTTGGGATACTGCTTGGCGTTTTCACCATTCCAGCCGTAGCGCCAGAATCTTACGGTATCACTGAACGGCAGAATGACTCCTGCGCTAATTGGGTGGTCATCCAACTGGACCAGGAAGAGACGCATGTTGGCCTTTGGGTGGAGGTTAGACCACAGGGCCTTGACAAAATCGATATTGGCCGGGATAGGCGCGACGCCCTGCCTGGCAGCAGTCATCCGCATTAAGTCGTAGAAAACCGTTAAATCGTTGGCCCCGCCCTCACGGAATACCATTCCGGATCGCGAGGCGAGCCGAATTTCCCGGCGCCGTTCGCGGCGCATACCGAGCAGCAGCTGTTCCGAGGGTTCCCATAGATCTATAAAGAGCGTGGCGTCCGTCAGGATTCTGGGCGGAACAGCTTCTGGTTTCAGCATGAATCCCGCCTGCCGCAGCCTGGTTACACATTCCGTAGTCGCTCTGCCCGGATTAACCACGCAGTAACGAACGCCACTTGATGCGGCCCAATGGTTTAAAGCGGAGAAGAGCTTCCTGCAGTTCTTGCTCTGCCCTTTCCGAAACACAGGTCCGCACCGGATGTATGCAATACGCCCGACGTGGGCAACCTTCCGATGCAGGATTTGGACGCCGGCAACCGTTTCTCCTTCCTCACGCACCAGAATCCAGGCGGATTCCCAGCCATGTACCCGTTCAGCAAATGCCCATCCGCTCGACTGCTCGGGATGGCTTCCGGAAACATCTCCCAGAAAAGTATCCCACTCTTCCGGCGGCTCGGCATCTATGTACTCAGCCCTGGAGTACGACGGCAAATCTGCGCCCTGCTGAATAAGAGACTGTCTCGCTTCTGCAGGAATGGATCAGGCTAGAATCCCGCAGTTCAAGACCTGTCCTGATTCCGCCATCCGGCCCGCACTTCACTTCCGACCCGCAGCAGCTCCCCGAAGAAAGAACTCCGCTCAAGCGCATTGATATAACTGGCAAACCCATCTTCTGAGTCTCGTTTCCGCCAGCTCAGTGAGTATTTCAGCCGCCAGTATGTCAAGGCGCACAAGCAGATCAGGTGATATCCTATGGGGTGTCTGGCCAGCAGCCTTCCCGGCCTGGTAACATTGGGGAAGCGTACCAGTGCAGACGCTGTTTCCCGGCCAGCAAGAATCGCACGGCGCCGGATTACACCGCGATCCAGAAGTTCCTGTTGGACTCTGTGTTCAACGACTGCGTCCGGCCCCATAAGCCCACGATACCCGTCCTCGGTCAGTTTCAGCATGAAGCGGGGTTCTGTAGCCCACACATTTGGGAATCTATAACCCGCATCAATGACAGACCGACGCAGCCAGAAGTGCCCCCCAGGGGCCCATCGGCCCTGCCTGATCGGGGTGTCGGCACGTGCCCAATCCATGCCTGAGAATGCCCAGTTCGCAAGCGTGCCGTTCCTGGCCCAAACGGGAATATCTGTTGCGGGCCAACGCACCAGAGTGCGTCCTGTGAAGAAGTCATAATCCGGATTCCTTGAAGTGATCGCCCGGACACCTGCCATCCATTCTTTGCGCACGGCGATATCATCATCCAGAAAGGCAATAATGGCCCCCATATCCCCTTCATCAAGAGCCCTGTTGAGCGCATAGCTCTTGCCTGCGTGTTCTTCGATAAGGTAACGGATCGGAAGGCGATCGCTGAACGATTCAACAACCTTTCTGGTGCCGTCTCGACTGCAGTTGTCCACGACATTGAGCGCTATTCTCGCATCTCCCAGCCGGCTCCGCTCGAGACATCCGAGAGTCTCTTGCAGTGATTCTGGACGATTTCGAGTGCAAATGACTATGGACACATCGGTTTTGCTCATCTCTTACATCGCCGGTGCAACTTAGGGATTACGCTGAGCGTTGTTAGCATCGCTTGTCGGCAGAACCGCGAAAAAGCAAGAGCGTATACGATTCGTAAGACTGGATTATCAACGTACACGCAAGACTTTGGCAGTTTGACGATCCGGCCCCCGAACCCCATTTTGTAGAACGACGGTGATTTCATGAATTCCTTCGAAGGAACGGTCAGACCTGCATCTATCTCCAGCGCTTTGGATGCAATTCCCATCAGATCCAGAAAGCGGTAGCCTTGCCGTTTGGCCCAACAAATGATCTCCCAGTGCAGAATATCGTTGGGTCTGAGTTTTGCGTGATTTCCTGACCACCCCATTTTCCAGAAACTGGCTCGCTCACCGAATGTTATAACGAGGCCGCCAGAAACGTGTTCCCCGTCGAGTGCTATGAAGAACAAATGCAGACAACTCTTTGGGCGGTAGAGTTGCCACATCGCGGATAACGATCTCCAATCAGGATTCGGTATCACACTTTGTCGCCGGCACGTCGCACACATCAAGTCGTGAAAGATTCTTAGTTCAGCTTCGTGTCCCTCATGGAAAGCAAGGCGTCCGCTGCGCAAACCTCTTCGGATGTTTTTTCGTCTGCTCTCCCGCATACCCTGGAGCAGTTCATCCGAGCTCTTCCGTAAATCGAGCTCGTAAGTGGTGTCTATTACCCTGACGAGATGGTTGGGGCGGAAACCGGCAGCATCGAGGTTCTCGGTTGTGTAGTTTCCGTCACGAGGCGGGTTAACGATCAGCGCGGAAATCCCGTACTCTCGGGCGGCCTTACACAGAGAAAGAGAAAGCTGAGTGGCGAGACCGGTGCAATCGTCAGATAGAAGCGGGCCTTGGGTGACATAAGCAACATGGCCGAAGGGCGACATAGGACGCCACAGCATCTGGTAACCCGCCACGATTCTCCCGTCCTGGCGAAAAACGGTCCTGACCGCTTTCCAGCCGTCCACCGCCTTCACCTGCGCCCACAGACAGGTCTGTTCGTGCTGCCCGCCGGGAACGCCGCGAACGAACTCGTCCCAATCCGGATCTGTTTCTCCTTGCGAAAAAGTTACAGCCAAGTCTTCTGTAAAGCTCAACTTGTTCCGGCCGCACCCAGAAGCTGTCGGCAGCAGACATTCTCTTGATGAAGAGTGGACCACGGTTCTTGAATCAACTGGACAATTGGAAGGACGTAATGTATTGGTGTTTGTACCCTTTAACTGGCATAGAGGACAGAGCCATGAAATAATCTCAGTTTTGCGAATTGTGTTGCCGGAGTTCTTGTATTCGGGCCAAAGTTTCTCCTTTACTGAGTGCTAGCCTTAGAGAAAAGGAGTCTTCAATCTTGTCCGACAATCCTGTTGATCTTGGCAGCCCGTTGGCATGCATTCTGCTACCTATTAGCGCTGTCTAGATGGTTTTTTTCGGCTCCGGCATCGAAGTGTGCCGACGGGCAATAAAGGAGGCTGATTACATTGACCAGTCTTATCGATATTTCCGCCAAACCAGGCAGTTGCCGGGTTGTACTGCTGGCGACCGCGATTTGCCTATACTGTTCTTGTTCGACTGCCGGAGAAGTGACTCTGAGTTGGAGTTCGCCGACCAACAATGTCGATGGCAGTCCGTTGACCAATCTGGCTGGAACCATGCTGCATTATGGCCTCAGCACAGGCGAATACACCGACTCGGTAGACGTAGGGAATGTCACGAACGCCACGATATCAGGACTGCTGGAGGGGGTAACTTACTACATAAACGGGCGTCCCTATAATGAACAGCGTATCTATGGAGACTTCACCACCGAAGTGGTTTGGCATTCCCCGGATGTGACGGCCCCTTCGATCGGTGGATCGCCCGAGGTGTTCCTTCAAGCGGACACCAATGCTCAAGCCGTACTGCCGGACCTGACTGATGATGTGATAGTTAACGATAATTGCTCTGCCACTACCGACATCCTGCTGACGCAAAGCCCTGTCGCCGGAACCATCATCGGACTCGGGGACACAACCGTTACACTGACGGCTACCGACGAGGCTGGTAACGAGAGTTCATTTCTTATGACGGCCAGCGTGTCCGACGAACCCCCGCCCTTGACGGAAATCATAGCCATCGAGGCCGAGGCCGGCGAGATCACGGCGCCGATGGTAACGGTGCCAGACAGCACTGCGTCAGGAGGAGCATACATTGAATCTGCAGATACCAACAGCGGTAGTGCAGATTTTACGTTCAATGCGCACGGCGGTACATACATAGTGTGGGCACTTGCAAAAGCCGGGACCCCCTCACCGAATGCGCATGACTCTTTCTTTGTCTCCATGGATGCCGAAAGCGAGGACGTGTGGGACCTGTTCTATGATGTACCCGGTGGGCCTTCGACAAACTGGGCGTGGGACGTGATCAGTATGCGCAGCGGGGGCAGTTGGTCGAACAACCTCGCCGATCCGGCGACGTTCCAACTGGGCGCCGGAACGCATACACTGCGCCTTCGGGGCCGCGAGGTCTTTGCAGGAATCGACAGGATACTCATTACAAGCGACTTGCAGTACGACCCTGCATCAACAGTCAACAGCGCGCCCCAGGTGAACGCCGGCGAGGATCAGGAGATCACCCTGCCCGCCAGCACGGTAACGCTTGACGGTACGGTTACGGATGACGGGCTTCCTGAAGGAATGTCGCTCACGACGCAGTGGCGGCAGGTGTCCGGTCCAAACATGGTGACGTTCGGTGACGAGACAGCAATCGATACTACAGCCGCGTTTGCCGATGTCGGCACGTACGAACTCGAACTCACCGCTGCTGATGGAGAGTTGAGCTCTTCCGATATTATAATGATCACGGTGAACTCGCCACCCCGCCCCATGCCCCCCGTGAATCTTCGGGTAATACCGTAAGTTGTCGCCGCATGTCTCAGACGTCGCAAATCTGCGCAGGGCCCCAATAACAGGCAACAGCGACGAAGTTACAGCCCCCGTCAAGGTGACGGCAATTGGTCTTCTACGCCCAGACCGACCCTTCTAACGGCGCCGATCAAGAAGGGAACGAATTCTTTCGCTGCCCGCACATTGCCGGCGCCGTTCGGGTGACTGTCCCAACCTCCTCGGGTTGGATAAACACTGAAATCAGAACGACCGTATCCCGTTAGAATGTCGTAATAGTCGAAGACTGCCACGTTGCGCCCACGGTAGCCCGACAGCCACCCATCACGACCGCTCAGCCAGCTATTGAACCGGCGCGCCAGTGCCGCACTTTCACGGCGCTGCTTCAGTGAAGGCCGGGATCTCCCGAGCACTGCTCTGGCAGCAGACTTCCAGAGCGGCTCCGGCCGTAACTCCGGTGCGGCCGGTGGCGCCGTAAGACAGACAAACAAGACGTTCGGGCGCTTCCTGAATTCGCCGAGCAATTCCGTGTAAACGGCCTTTGCGTTCCAGATGGTAAGCTCAGGAACATCAGGGTCTCCAGGCGGCGACCCTTCGGATACAAACAAGTTGTTGGGATAACACGATTTGAACACGACAATCTGATTACGCCGATCATCGGGATATCTGTCATCCTGATGGGTACACGTAATGATTTCGTCCATCTGCGATCTGAATTTGGGAAGCCAATCGAAGACATCAGTTTCTGCGCCGATCTTGCTGCCGTACGAGGCTTCGTGCAATTCGAAGCCGCTTTTCTCGAGCAGTCGTCGCAGTCCGCCGCCGTTTGGATGAGAGCTATAGATGCAGTGTTCACCCTTCTCCGGACCCGGATCGGCCAGGAGTTGGCCGCCGCAGGAGTGGTGGATGAATAGGATCCTCAACCTTGCCGCGACGGCTTTCCCGTTGCTCAGATAATTCGGAGCATCTGTATGACGGTTATCCGGAGGCATATCTCCTCTTGTGGCCGCCGCACACAGCGCTGCGGTAAGACAAGCGGCGTACTTGAAGCAATCTCTCATCTCGATTCATTCCGGCAGAACGAGGATTCATGCCGATGCCTTGACTCACTCCTCCACGAGGAGCGGCCGGCGATGCAAATAGCGAGCCGCGCGACGCTTGGCAGCGATGTCGCGAAACACTTTGTCTACCTGGTCGGGTGACAGTCCGGTTACCGCACTGACGTCTTCAGACGAAAAATCATGGTCAAGTGCGTACATACAGACATCCATTTGATCATATGGAACGGAGAAGAAGAACTCTTCCTGGCTTTGCGGCATCGAGTATGTGTCGGTTGTGGGAGGGGTTGACCTAATCTTGTCCGGAATGCCAAGAAAGTCTGCCATCGCGTAGACTTGTGTCTTGTACAGATGCGCAATCGGTTTGAGATCTGCGGCTCCGTCACCGTTCTTCACAAAGAATCCCTGGTCGTACTCGAGCCGGTTGGGTGTACCGGCGACCGCGTAGTTTAGACGGTCGGCATGATAGTATTCCAGCATCTTACGTGTGCGCTGCTTGAAATTCGTGGCCGCAACAATTCCCAGGTAGGCTTCGGGGGTTAAACGCCTTTTCGTTTCTTCACCGTCCGGCGCTCTGACCACAACAGAGAATATCCGGTACTGCTCGGACTCTACGACACCGGGCAACACGATTTTACAGGTGTATCCTTCCCCATATTCGGGAATAACCTGCCTGATTGCGTCGTCCCGCCGGCTATAACAGCCGGATGCCTCCAGTATTTCCGTGATATCTTCTTCGACATGCGAAACATCAAGATGTCGTGCGATCATGCTGCTCAGTTCGCGCGTTTCCGGAGATGAATCTTTTTCGGGCAGAAGCAGACCGAATACGCGCTCTTTACCCAAGGCCTTAACGCAAAGAGCGCCAACCACGCTGCTGTCCACGCCGCCCGAAAGCGCAACAACGGCCCCTTGTCTGTGACAGCCGCGCCCGACTTGCCTGCGAATGGCACCGGCGATTCTTTCCGTCTCGGCAGCGCAATCCAGCTTCAACGCTTTTACAATCGCCCCATTCATTGGTCGCATCCGGTTACCCCTTATCGGCTTTGAGTGTTTTGCTCCGCCTGAGCGGCAAGATGGCGCTTGTCCACCTTGCCGTTGGGCGTCCGCGGCAGCTTTTCAAGCATCAGCACATACTTCGGAACCATGAACGGCTCCAGGTTCTTCTGTGCGTGTCGCAGAACTTCCCGCTCCGTCAACTCTCCCGCATCCGTCGGCACGACAAACGCAACAATGGCCTGACCCAGAATATCGTCGGGAACCGGCACGACCGCGGCCTCGACGACTCCGGGCATAGCACAAACGGCGTCCTCTACTTCGCGCGGACTTATCCGTTCTCCTTTGCTCTTGATCATGTCGTCCTTACGACCGACAAAATGGAGGAATCCCTCTTCATCCATTTGGAAGAAGTCGCCGGAATGAAGTATGCGCGCGGCGGGGTGCGTCCCAGGTCGGTATGTTCCGGCCGTGGTATCCGGATCACGCCAGTATCCTTGCATAACGTTCGACCCCTGGATAACCAGCTCACCGGTCTGCCCCGACGGCACGGATTGTCCATCACCATCCACTATCGCAACCCGGCAATTCGGAATGGCGCGTCCCACCGAGTCGGGATGGATGTCAATTTCCTCAGGCGGCAGGAAACAGACACGCTTGCATTCCGTGAGGCCATACATGGAGAAGATTCTAACCCCGGGGAGCAGTTCGCGAAGCCTGCGAATGTGCGCCACAGGAAGTGCCGCACCGGTATTAGTCAGATAACGCAACGAGCTGAAATCGTACTTGGTGAGATACTCCATGCCCAGTAGCATTGCCAAGATCGTGGGCACGATCGGAAACCCGGTCACGCGGTGTTCCGAAATCCGGCTTAATACCTGATGAAGATACACGAAAGACTTCTCCAGTACGATGGTACCCCCAAACATGAATGTCATCAGCACCTGGTAGAGCCCATAGTCAAACGAAAGCGGCAGCACGTTCAGAATGACATCATCTTCAGTATTACCGATGTACTGAATGATACTCCTCGCCGCCGAAATCATATTGTGATGGGAGGACATTACCCCTTTCGGTTCGCCGGTCGATCCGGATGTATAAATGAGAGCAGCCAGGTCGGTGTCAATCGGCTCAACACGCGGGTCTACCGTTCCCGGATTGCCATCTTCGGAGGTTGATTCCTTCGCAAAGACATCATCCCAGCTCCGGCAAGACTCAGCGCCGCTTTCAGGGATACGAGACGCACCACCGATCCAAACGACACGACATTTACGCCCTTCGATTGCCCGGCGCACTACCCCCGCCTTACCGGTGTGAGTTATCAGGACCCTTGCGTCGGAGTTTTCAAGTATGTATCGCAATTTGGGTGCCTTCATCGTGCCGTTCAAGACAACGAAAACAGCTCCGGTCTTAAGGGTCGCATACATCGAGATGATTGTCTCTGCCGAGTTGTCCAGGAATATCACGACACGGTCCTGGTGCCGTAAGCCCAATCGGCATAGCGCCCGGCTGAGGTGGTCACAATGCTTGTCCAAGGCACTATATGTCCAGCGCTTGTTCCCGCATATCAGGGCCGTCTTCGCCGGAAAGCGCCGCGCAGATCTCGACAGCCACTCATGCACCATTACGGGGTCAAATTCCATCACTCAAGTACCTGCCTAATCTCTCACGCTCCATTTTGCCGTCTGATCACCGACACCGCGAGACCTTCGGTCAACAACCAGCTCAGAATTTCTTAACGCAGGTTTCCGAATCGCAAAATGTTCAACAAAGCACTGATGAAGAAGCTGGGCCGACAAGATACCGACAAGGGCCATACTGTCGAATTCACTTGGGTTCTCCACTGATTTCAACTTGTTAACCAGTCTTGTTACTTTGCTAGCATCGAACATGCCGGTCTTGTGTAACGCGGGCACGGACAACATATCGTCGGCTATACCGGCAGATCCTCCCCTGAGAAGGCAGGATGCAATGGGTGCCCGGTAAGGATGTTTCCTTCGTCCTGTAATCTCGGGCGGCAGCATACCGCGGAACGAACGTTTCAGTATATACTTTTCGTTCAACCCGCGGATTTTCATCTTTGCAGGAACTGTTGCGGCATATTCAATAAGACGGTAATCCAGATACGGCAATCGGATTTCAACCGAGTTCGCCATGGCCACGCGGTCCCCCTGGGAAGAGAGGAGGTAGCTGCCCAGGAAGATCATCATTTCTATGTACTGGGCCTTGCAAAGATAATCCCACCTATCAAAGCCTTCGGGCAGCATCGCACGGACGCGGGCCAGGCTGGAGCCGAGATCGGTATTGTTCCGCTGACTCAGAAACGTGGTGATTCTTGATGTGCCATTCCAGCGAACAAGATGAGAATAGAGTGGGTTGGCCGTGTCTTCCATTCCGCGGGCAAAGAAGGTCTGTAGAGAACGCAACAGCCTTGGATCATTTAGAACATAGGGATACAGGCGTGCCACGAGCGCGCCGCGCCATGCGGAACCGGGCTGCTCGGCCCAGAAACGGCGGACCTTGGTTTCGCGAAATATGTTATACCCACCGAACACCTCGTCGGCACCCTCACCGGTCAGCACAACTTTCAATCCGTTCCTGCGCACCAGCGATGATAACAGCAGCAGCGGAACCGGCGCAGTGCGTAGCAGTACTTTTTCCGTATGCCAGACCGTCTCCGGAAAAGCATTGCCGATCATCTCGCTGGTTGCCAAGAGTTCATGATGTCGTGTCTTTAGACTTGATACCATGCATCTCTGGTGCTTGCCTTCGTCGAAGTCGCTATCCGCAAAACGTATGCCAAACGTCTGAACTTCAGGCTTGAAATCCCGCGCTACGATGGCTGTGACGCCGGACGAATCGAGACCGCCGCTCAGGTATGTACCCACGGGCACATCGGCCCGCAGACGAATTCGTGTTGCGTCCTGCAATAACGACCGGATTCTCTCACTCACTTCTGCGGCCGAAGAGGACGCCTGTGTCTCCGGAGCGGCAAAGGGGACATCCCAGTAGCGCTTTACTCTTATACGGCCCTCCGAAACCACCAAGTAGTGTCCGGGCGGAAGCTCACGGATATCCTCAAACATTGTTCTTCCGGGCAGTGTTGTCCAGTAAGTGAAGACCTCGTTGAGCGCCACGGGATCTATTTCGCGGCGGACGCCGGGGACTGAGAAAATGGCCTTTATCTCAGAGGCGAAAATCAGTGCGTTGTCGTGAAAGGTGTAGTGAAGCGGCCGGATGCCCATGCGGTCCCGGGCGACAAACAACTCCTTCCGCCGGGAATCCCATATGGCGAGGGCGAACTGCCCATTCATATCATCAAGGCAACGGGCGCCCTTTTCTTCGTACAGGTGCAAGACCACTTCAGTGTCGCTGTCCGTGTAGAACTCGTGCCCTGAACGTTCCAGCTCTCTCCGCAGCTCGGGATAGTTGAACGTCTCCCCGTTGTATATAATCCACAGGGATTCATCCTCATTGTGAATCGGCTGCGTACCGCCGGCCAAATCGATGATGCTGAGCCGTGAGTGGCCCAGCCCTGCATGATCGTCAACATAAACGCCGGCTTCGTCAGGCCCGCGATGCGAAATCCGGGAGATCATTGACCCGATCACATACGGGTCTGGAGGAATTCCTTCTCTCAGGTTGCAGATTCCGGCAATACCACACATGTGCTACCGGCTTCCTTATCTCTTCCAGGTGTGAGCTTTGCAGCGGGAATGATCCAGACTATCCGGTCGCAGGAGCTGGAGATAACGCGAAACGATGATCGGACAATCCAAAGCTGATGAGCTACGCGGTCGTCGTTTCAGTCAGCGACAAAGAGCCTGCTTTCCGGTCAACATATCGGACTACATTGGCCAGACTGTCCAGATTCTCAGGGACAAGCTCTTCGTCTGTGATGCCGATACCGTACTTCTCTTCGAGAAAGGCCACGAGCTCGAGGATACCCGTTGAGTCGATTACGCCGCTTTCCATGAATGACGTATCATTGTCCAATCCATCGTCATCACCAAAGAGAAAATTCTCGACAACAAAAGCTCTGATAGTGTCTAAACGGTTCATACTACTCCCCGCGTTACAGCCTTTTCCGCTCGAAACCGCCCCAGCAGACGGCGATGCTGCAATTGACGCAGATATCGTTTTTCTTCAGCCGTTACAACAAGTTTCTCCCGTCGCATCAGAGCATTGCAGTAGCCAATCAATATACCCAGACTGTGTACTATATATGGATATTCGAAACAACGGCGGGCACAATGGAATATGAGAAACAAAGGCGAGTAACCGGTAATATAGAAGTTTCTTCCGGTTCGCAGTTTACCTTCCAGGAGCCCGTTTCGCGAAGAAACCTGCCGCAGATGACGGATCGGTAGGTCTGTGAATCGCAGAGTGTTCCATCCATGCATCCGGGCGTCGATTATGTCGATCGTATCCCATCCCAGGGTTTCCCGCGGCCCGCCGATTTCCTTGTAGCATTGACTGCGGTAGGTCCGAGCAAGACCCGGGGGATAGTATAGCGGTTTTTTCTCCTCGCGAAGCTGACCTCTGACTGAAATGTACGAAGTCCCGCCCGCAATTCCAAGACGTTCGCGGTGCCTGAACTCCGCCAGAAGCCGCTCGAAATAATCCTCATCAAACGACAGATCACCATCAAGCTTGACGATGAAATCCCAATCCCGGCACGAAAGGACCTCCGCTCCAGCATGAAAGGCCGCCATAACTCCCCGGCCTACCTGGTCATAGCCGCGGTCCGGTCTTTCTATGCGCCGAATCCAAGAATGCGTATAGCTGAAGGAATCAACTTGTTCACAGGTGTTATCAGTGGAACCATCGTTGACGATAATCCATTCGGTCGGCGGCAGAGTTTGCCGGGTGACTGATTCCAGTGTGCGGTCAATGTAGCGTCCTTCGTTCCGAACGGGTGAAATGACAACGTATTTGGGTGTCCTTGACATAGTTGCTCGTTCAGATGGGTCGTCTTACTGGTAGAACCTTCATTCCTGATGAGGCGGCAGAGGGTGCCGGTATCCTCGTATCAGCGCGCGCCTAGCGGTGCCCAGTGTGGAACGCAACTGCTCTCGGAGCGGCAGCTTCAGCCAGTTTCTGAGAAGAGAGAATCCCCTGAGACTCGGGGCAGGGATGCCAAGAACACGCAGCGTCAGAAGTCTTCCCAGAAGCGCGCTACGCTTGGCGAGTAACTTGCTTTGAGCGGTCACCAGTCTTTCTGCGTCGATGCGTTCGGCGCAGATATACCCTCTCCGAACGGCTTCTTCCAGTACCTCCCGCCCTTTATCCGTTCGTACGACTATCAACGAAAGCCCATCCCCTCCTTCCGTCAGCGGCCGATCCCACGCGTCCCCGCACGAAATATCAGCGTCCTCGCCCGTCCCGTCGGGACAGAGATAGCAACGCAGGGGTCGATAAGCCTGAAGATACCCCCACGACTCATTATAAGAAAGAGCGCATTCCTTTTCCCCGCCGTTCTCTTTGAACCGTGCAGCAAAGTGTCCTGGCCATCCGTTTCCCCGGTATCGGAGCGAGGTCACTGTTGAAGGGCTGACATGCATCCTCTGCAGCAGATCCTTTGTTGCGCGAGTTGAGGGGCTGCCGGCGCAAAAGAAACTCAGCGACAGCGCAATACGTTCACGAGCTTCTGGTCTCGATTTCTGCCACTTTCTCATAGCCGTATTGTCACAGGGCTTACCAATGAAGACGTACCGGTCTACACCTCTGAGAGTCTCATCGAGCCGCAGGCACGGTGCTGCCGGCGCGTACCGCGAGCCTGTCCGGCGCAGAAGCTCTTCCCTCGTACGGCTCGTGACCACCTTGTTGCGCAAAGGAGCTTCTGGTCCCGCCGCTATGTGAAGGATCTTCTGAAAGCCTTGTGAGTCGAGGCAGCAAAGCGATAACGCCGTGAGAATTCCTCCCGACGAACCGAGACGACGGATTTCCGCATCCGCAGCGTATCCCTCCCAGACATCCAGGAATGGTCCGCACAATCGAACGACTTCGTCCGCTTCCGCCTTCTCCGATTCCGACAGCAAACTGCGGTGATCGATAGCGTAACCGGGACACACATCGAGGCAAGCGGAGCAACCCGCGCAGTCTGTCTCTGCCGCGATAAAAGGACGTAACCCCTGGTTCTCCACATCCCGCATCCGCACATGACCCTGGGGGCAAGCGTGTATACACATGCCGCAACCCAGGCAAAGTCGCCACTTGGCGACATCCGTTACGTTGTTTATGCGGCGATTGAGCATGTGACGTCGTATTCCTGTCCTTCTCGTTCCTTACTGCTGCCACTTGGCAAGATCACATTTGAGGAAAGTCGCCAGATCAAGATTAGGCTTTCCGAAGTAGGCAAGAAGATCCCGACGCGTCTCAGAGCGCATAGGCTGGAGCCGATAGCATCTGTCCAGACGCTGACCTAGCGGCGATGCCCTGAACCGAGCATACATCCGCTTGCGAATTGGCTGCGGTATCAGGTCGATAACGGCCGGCAGTCCGGGTAAGCAACGCAGTCTGCGCGTTGTATGGTAACGGATGAAATGGTCCGACCCTCCCGGGTTGGCGTGAATAAGCCCCTTGCCCGGGAGATCTTCATGTGCGAGATCGAGAAAGCTTTCCGCCTGCCGCAGGACCGAGTCGATGTCTCGTTGCATATCGCTGAAAAACAAGAACAGAAAAGACTCTCGCGGGAAATAGCGCAGGTAACGTTCGATCTGCATCATGTACAGACTGCAGTCCATGTATATGGAATCCTTTGCCAAGGCTTCCTCAAATGTCATGGTTACGCCAAGTCTCATGTGGTGAGCATAATGCGAATAGGCGCGGTCTACTGGATGTCGCATGATGTATATTAGTTTCGCCCTCGGGAGAAGCTTCGCGATCCTAGCAGCAGCATCCGCGGTGTGCGGCCAACGGGTGTAGGTTGTCGATGCCTCCCCACATAACTGATTTGCAGCGGCCTGTTCGAATAGCGAACCGTACCAATCCACGCCGCGAGCATACATGGAATCATCGCTGAAAAACTCGGGCTCTTTCAATTTCGGGAGAAAGATGCCGCTGTGCCGGCGCAGGTACTGATGCAATGTCGAAGTTCCCGACTTGGCAGCGCCGATCAAGAGGAAGTCCGGCAGGCGAGCAGTAGTGTCTGACACAGTCAATCCCTTCTTAGAAACCGGAGAACTGCAAGGGCATAGCTGGCGAGAATCCCCAAAACACCCACGGTCATCAGTGTCAAGGACCTTGTTACGTTGAAGTGATTGCCCACTGCCCAAACCAACAAGACCACCACAGAAAGCACAACACCCTCCGCCCACGCAGCGTAGTAGGATCGCACCCGTAAACCAGTCAGGCGGCGGAGCGCATACATATGATAGAGGGATGCCAGCAAGGAAGCTGCCAGTACCGATGCAGACGCGCCCAGGACGCCGAAACGCCGCACGGCGGGAAAGATCAAGATACATAACATGGCTGTGCGGATAAACGTGAAACATCGGTGCAGTGCCGGTCGCCCGAGCGCGAAATACACGTTGGCGATCGGCACCGCGAAGACGCGCAACAGCGAAGACGCCATGACAACGGCAAAAGGCAGAGATAATGCTGCATATCGTGAACCGTACACAACCTCCAGCGTCGGCCTTCCAAAGGCAAAGGCAAAAACGAGCATGGGAAAGCCTAGAAACGAGATGACGCGGGTTAACGTAATCAGGCACTGATTGATGCGCTCCGGCTCTCCCTGCATTTCAGTAAAAGCCGGCATAGCGAGTTGCGGCAGCAGTTTCGATATTGCACTCACAGGAATATTGGCCAAGGCCAGAATCATTGCATACAAGCCCAACTGCTCAACACTGCACAGCTTGCCAACAACGAAAATCTCAGCTCTCAGGAAGACGAACATGAGGACCGGGATGCCCACCATGCCGCCCGCGTACTTCAGCAATGCCTGAAAACACCGCCTGTCGAACGAAACCCCCGGCCTGAATGGGCAAGCCCCATACGACAGTGCTGTGAGGAGTAAGGCCTCGCCAAGAAATCCAGATACCAGCACCCATACATTGCGAATCCAGACGGCCATGACCACCGTAGCAAAGACTCCCCCAATGGCTGCACCGTGAAAAACAAGCGTCCACCTGCCATACTGCATCCTCTTCAGGGCCAGGAAGATACTCGGACTGATTACGGCGTGCATAATGATGCCCAGCCCTACAATGCGCAGCAGCAGCAATAGCTCGGGTTTGCCGTAGAAGCGCGCCAGCCATGGTGCGAGCAAGTAGGCAAGCGTGTAAAGCAGGAGCCCACGGGCAATCGAGAACCACCAGACCCCGTTAAGATACTCGTGGCGGCCGCTCTCAGGGCTGTGGACCACCGCCTGCCGGATACCCACTTCGGAGAAAGACTCGAAGGCGGCGTTAGTGGCCAGAAGAATGCCCATTATGCCGAAAGCATCCGGGGCGAGAAGGCGAACAAGGAGCATGTTGCGACCTAGGCGGGCAATATTCTCTATCGCGCCGGCCCCGCCCAGCCACAAACTGCCACGTGCCGTTCTTGCCCCCAATCCGTCTCCTTGAAGACGCGCCAGCAAGGCCCCAAGCGAAAACCCGGCTGTTGCACCGGAATTGAAAGACGCAGACTGCACGCGTGTTTGCGGCCTACCGTTAGCCATGGCTGTCAGACTTCCGCGACTGGAGCAGTTGACGGCGGGGGGTGTGTCTTGTTCGTTTCGGGAGCCTCTCTTTGACAGGCGGCGTAATCTTTGCTGCGCTTGCGAAGAGACTCTTCCAGACCGGAGAGTTTCGTGATATCCCTGGCGGGGTTGCCTGCAACATAGGCCGCAGCGGGCACGTCCTTAGTCACTACGGCTCCGGGGCCAATGACCGCACTGTCGCCGATACTGATTCCGAAATGTATTATGGCCCCGGTGCTGATCCATACGTTGTGGCCGATCACGGTTTGCGTGTCCGATTCTGACACAAAGCCACTGGTAGCATGGCGTGGTCCTAGCACACAAACGAAAGGTCCGGTACTGACATCATCGCCGATGGTAACCGGCCCCATGATAACGTTGCGAAGTCCGAAGAAACAGCGCGCTCCCACAGTGATGCTGCCGGAACGCGCCTCCCACACATTGAACTCTTCAGCATGGGTCTCACGGCCAATCTTCACTCGGCAAGAAGAAGAACAGTTAAGACGAAAGCCTATCCCAAGATAGGTGTACGGACCGTGCTCAACATACAGGTACCTGTTATAGATGAATCGAATCCTAAGGAACACGGTTTTGATGATGTTCCGTATGGGCGTTGGGAACAAGAATGTGATCCGCTTTAGCACGGCTTCTTCGGATTTTGTCACTTGCGCGGTGTTTCCGAAACCCACGCACCTTACAGTAACGCGGCGTGGCTCCGGCGGAGCAGGCCCGGGTCCGCTATTGCACTACACGAAGGTCCCGGAGTGGCCCGGGATTACTGGATGGGGGAGGCGCTTCACCTCCATGTTCGAAACAGCCAAGATCCCAAGTCGTCCGGGGATTGCCGTCCTTGTCGGTCGTGAAGTGGGCGGATAGGTCCATGCCATTCTCCACGCACACATTGTCGCTGACGAGGAGGTGGAAATCGTTACTTGACCCGAGTTCCGAGTAGGAAACGAATGCCGGTGCCCCCGTTTGACCGTTTTGCTGGCCGTATCCTTGAGCAACGAATACCGCATAATCCATGCTCTGGCCGTTCCATGACAGGCGGTTGCCACCGCTGGGGCCGGAACTGACAACATTGTAGTCGATGAGTACGGCGGTATCGTCGGTGTCATTGCCAATAACAAATCCATAAGTGCCGTCCATTCGATTGTTGTGGCAAACGTTGTTGACGATGCGAGCGTTGTTGTTGGCAGGCGAATACAACGCAATGCCGGCATACCCCATATCCACCACCGTGTTGTTAGCAACGAGCACATCGTTGAGCAGCGTCGTGCCGGTTTCGGCTTTGAAGACAATACCAGCCATGTGGTGACCCGCGTCCGCGAACGCCTGAGTCCGGTATACAAGATTGTTATACACGTAGAGATGATCGGCCTGCCCGCAGTTCAACGGGTCAACGAAAATGCCTTGTGTGTGACAGTTGTAGATCTCGTTGTTCCAGATCCTCGTGTAGTCTCCCTGAGCCTGGATGCCATCAGGATGGCCATCCCCGCCGCCGGGGTGCACCCACATGTCACCGATGATATTCTCGTAGATGTCGTGGCCGCCCCTGCAAGCAATGCCATCATCCGAGTTGTGCTGAATTATGTTGTGGTGAATCTTCGTATTGCCGAAGACTCCACCGACACTGCCGCCGGCATTGTACCCGTCCTGATGATTGTGATGGAGATAGCAGTAAGCCACTTCACAGCCATCATCGGCCTGTCCGAAGCGGATGCCGTGTCCAAAGCCGCCAGGTGCCTCAGACGTCCCGCATTGGGTGACCTCAACATATCGGACGACGTTACCGCGAGCACTAGAGTTGTGGATACCCGGCCCTATACTTCTCGTAATGAACATCCTGCGCTGGCCAGCCACCTCTCCAGAAATCGTCACGTAAGCAGCGAGTTGAATAGCATTGACCCGAGCGTATTCGGCGTCGATGATCACTTGGCCATTGTGTCCGGCATCCAGCCCCGTGCGGATCATTATGTTGTTCCCTCTCGCCCCCTGTGTTCCGACAGTCAGCATCTCGTTGTAAGTCTTGGAAATCGTCCCGCCGGAAATGTTGATGACATCGCCCGGTTGAATCGCTGCCCAAGAAATGTTTGAGAAGCCTCGCCACGCAGTGTCCCAAGAGCGGCCGTCGCCGGCATGCGCGACAGCATTATCAACGTACCAACTCGCAGCTTCCAGCGTATGCACCCCGGTCTGGAGCAAGAACGCAATGAGCAAGGTAGATACGATGAATACTCGAGATCCATTTGTAACGTTGAACGGTGCCACATCTGACAGGTTTCCCTGCTGTGCCAAAACGCGATTTGCTTGTCTATTATGGATAAGTTTCATGCGTGCTGTCCTCGTCCTATAAGGTACAAGTTGAAGCCAATTCTTGGTGAGCAGAATGTATGCCACCCACTGGGGCGGCTATCCACCACTTACTTGTCAGACACATTTGTTTGCGAAATGCCTGTCTCTTCTTTGAAAAGGGCCTTTCCGACTTCAATGTGATGCTTGACCGAGCTGGGGAAATGCACGGCATAATACGTAATTCACCCTTGACCAAGGCCGACTTCGGCCAGATAGTATTAGCGTTCTCCTCGGCAAGCACCACTGTCTTGCCGACAAGCGGCGGTCAACCTGATCGGTCCCAAGTCGATCATTTCTCATGTCTGCGAAACACAAGACTGTCACTTACACGGCTGCAAGGGCGGAACCGGGGACGGCCCTGACAAACCGGATGTTGATTCCCACCGCAACAGTCCCCAGAAACAACCAGGTAAGCTGGGGGTTGAAAATTGACACGTTCGACAGTGCAAAAAGATAGACAGCCGCCGAGGCTGCCATGGCAGCGGAAACATCTTGCCAAGGGTCTGTCTCCCTGACCACAAACCATGCTTTGGCTGCTCCAATAATCATTGCCAGGTAGAACATGATCTCTGTCGCAAGCCCTAGTGTCCCGAACTGCACGAGATTGGCCGCATAGTTGTTATCCCAGCTCGTGAATCCAAGTTTGGCCGTGCCACCCCCTGCGTGACGGTCAAAGTAGTCGGAGTAGTCGCCAAAGATGATTGCGTCGCCGCCGTAGCCAAAAAGGAATCGTTGGGGCCCCTTGCCGACTTCCTCGAAGGCTACTTTCCAGAGCAAGAGCCTATACTGAGCTGATCTGCCCTTGCCTGTATCCGTCTCAGAGAGTGAACGTGCCTTGGTCACTATAGTCTGCGCAATGCCGGGCTGCGAGAACCACACAGTGGCGCAGATGAGCGAAAGAACAATCAGAGCCTTATGAGCCGGACGCCGGCCTAACACGGCCAACACCAATGATGCCAACAGTATGCCTATCCAAGGCCCACGACTGAAAGAAAAGTAGCAGCCGACAATCACGAGGAGGGTAGCCGACCACCAGAGCAGCCGCTCGAGCTTCTTGCCGGAATGGCAAGCCAGGAGCAAGCACAAAGGAAACCCCGCAGCCATGGCGTATCCGAACATGATGCGATGCCGATAGACCGCCGTAATGTCATGCCATCCCGGTGGCTCGCCGAGGAGAATCTCTCTCGCCCAGTTCCGTCCTGTGTAGCGTTCCACAACAGCCGCTCCTGCAACGATACTCAAGGACATAGCCACCCCCTTTACCGTACGCAGTAAGTCCTCCTGCTTCCTCAAGGTCGTGGAAGCAATGCCAAAGAAGAGAAGAACCTCCCAGAGCAGCGCCAGGTATGACTTGAAGCTCACATTGAATGTGGTCGAACACAGTAAAGACACAAAGTGAGCCAGCCCAAGGAATGCCATTTCCTTCTTGAAGGGAACCCGTACGTCGATTTTACCCGCGGCGCGCTCCTTAACCCAGAGAGCGGCCACGATAAGTAAGAGCATGCGGTGTAGCGTCAATTCCGGCAGGTTCCCCGGCAAAGACAAGGCCAATTCGGTGGGCAGAGCTATCATGAATGACGCGACCCAGCACAGGCCCGCTGCGAGGCCTCTCTTAAGCCTCGAAACGACGATTGTCAGAACCAAGATTATCCAGAAGGATCCAACGACTTCCATTTCAGGATACTCCGAATGTGCGTCTCGTGACGTGCTTCAGCATCTACAACGTCCTATGCAAGACGTGTGACGGGTTGCGTGAGGTACTGCCGAAACGTGGCTGACCTGAACATCGCCAGCACTTCCTCTCGCATGATCGGCATGCGCAATTGGAGGCATTGCCGCCACCCTTCACGCTGCTCGACCACTTGCTGAATCGCTCGACAAACTGACTCGGCGTTGGTGGTTCTGAGTTCGACAACACGCACGCCGCAGCCCACAGATTTCATCACACCGGCGAACTTCAGGCTGTACGACAGTCCGAGCGTAGGTACGCACTGGGAAACTGCAGCGATACAAGCATGCATCCTTGAGCCTACGAACACGTCGCACTGGCCGATCACCGTCTTCATCTGCTTGTGGTTGAGATCTTCGTCGATATAGTGAATACGGTCCGGATACTTGTCATGCATGTCACGGTTGATTTGCCGGCACAAGACACGTTCGCTCTCCAGGCTCTCCGACTCCCCGCCGACGTGAGGCACGAGTAAGACTTGTGCTTCGACCTCTTCTGCAAGGAAACCCAGGATCTTCCGGACTAAGACGGGGTAATCTTCTCTCAGCCCAAACATGTTCCTGCGAGTGTAACCGCCCATATATAAGAGGCGACTGATATTGAACCCAACAAGCACTCCCGATTTCTTCCATTGCCGAAATTGCTCAACAATCTCGTCGCCGACTGGTTCAGGAGTCATGGCAAACCCAAGATCTGGAACGTACTGCGTCTTCGACGTTGCGCCCTTAACTAACAGCTCTACCGTCGACAGACCTTCCAGGTCACGAGAGTAGATGAGTTTCGCCCGGCGGCAGATGAACCTGGCTATCCTCTTGGCCAGGACGGATTTGAACGGACCATACGTTTGCGGCAAGAGGATCAACGGTCTTCCCATTACAATTACCAGTATCTGACCAACGGTGGCATAGAGGAACCGGTAGAATCCGTAGATATCGCTGAAGCTGTCACCGCCGGCAAGGGACAAGCAGGCATCCGCTCGAAGCACTGCTTTCAGCCGCTGATTGCACCCCAGGATCACTTCGCGCAATCGCCGGACTGGAATAAGCCGCGCTAGGCACGCGAAGCAAAGCAGGCTAAAGACATTGTTCGGCAAATACGCCCTCCAAGTGAAGCGTAGGTCTATGAGCTCCAGCGATGTAGGTTCTTGCGCGGGCAAAGACTCAGTCCATTTGGCCGGACTGTAACCGTAGTCAAGAATGGCAACCTCTGTATTCGGTATTGTTGTGGCCAAGGCTTCCACAGCACCGCTGAGGAGCACACGAACCCCATAGTTACCGGTATCATAGTTCACTCCCATCAGGCAGACGCGAGGCACTTGAGATCCCCGCTCCGTCTCGTTACGTATTGTCCCAGTGTCGGTCTGCAAGCGCGTAGGTTCTTGGCCTTATCGTGTCGGTTCAATCCTCTTCCAGCCGGTATAGTTCGCCAGGAGAGATGCTCTCACGTTCGCTGGGGCTTGTCTCCCCGTGACGCGAATCCGTATTTCTCACGATAACCGATTTCTATACACGTGAATCCTATCTCCTTGTACCAGTTGAGAACCTCTTCTTCACTGTGTCGATGCTGGTAGACCGGGGAGAACATATCTACGAAGCCTTGCATCCTCTCTCTCCAGGTGCGGTCATCGCGCGTCTTGGTCAACAGGTTTGAGACCCTACGCTTCAGCAGGAAAGCACCTGTCCACAGGAGATACAGAAAGTACTGGACACGGATGGGCAAGCGGGTAGTAATCCTGCGGATACCGCAGTAGAGTCTCATCTTATGCAAGTCATGGGGATGATGTTGCCTGTCGACCGGATGATAGAACCATGTAATGTAACGCCCGCCGGGCCGCAGACAACGCGGCAGCACTTCAAAACCATCCCGCGCATCCGGCAAAGCCACAAGAACCCCCGCGCAATAGACGAAGTCTGCAACGTTGTCCCGCACAGGTGGTTCCAGAACTGATGCCTGAACGAAATAGACGTACGGATTGGTATTGTACTCATAGGCTTTCTCGATACCCGTCGCAAGATCAAGAGCCAGAACCTCCATGCCGAAATCATTGGCCATGGCAATTGACAGTACCCCGCTCCCACATCCCGCGTCGAAAATCAGCTTGCCTTTGAGATCCTCCTCGGGAAGGCCCATTCCCTGAAGGAATAGCCGTTTTCGAAAATCAAGATCCTGGCCCCAATTTCGCTCACCGAACTGGAACATTTTCCATTCCAGAGAGAACGTCTCCTTGTTCTTGCGAAGAAAATCACGCATGGCGCCGGAAAAGACCCTAGGAATGCCATTAACAATGGGGTATTGTCCACCTGTCTCGGAAGTGAGTGCCCCATCAATAATCTCTCTCGTAAAACACTCGTTGCAGTCTTCCGGCGTTATGCCCCCCTCTTCTACCATTTTGTTCTTGCGTGAGCAGAAGTGCGTACATTTTACGCTTGTAAGTATATCGCGAAACGGAACCTGCCGCTCTTCTTTCGAAACGACACGCAGTATCGAGTTGCCCCCCAAGGGTTGCAGCAAATCAAGCAGTCGGTATTTCATAATGTGTATTCACAACTCCTGTCCTTTGTTTGTTCTGTCTGTATCATCCGGCACTAACGGGAATCCAACGACTTGGCGGCACCTCACAACTCCTTTCCCTGGCCCGCCGGAATCTGGATACGTGATGGAAGGGGACCACACTTTCATAAGATCAAAGGCGGCATTAGCCGGCAACACTCTGTTTCTCCCCCGGATACCCTACTGCGGCGGCTGCACAATTTGATTCATCAAGAAACGCACGATGCCATAACTCCAAGACAACCAGACCGAACAGTTCCTTAGTGCCTCTACCATCAAGAGCTTGCTGTTCTAAGAGTTTGTCAAGAGCTTCCGGTCGAAAATAACCTCTTTCAAGAGCTCTCCTCTCAAACAGGATATCACGGACAAAATCCCGGATCTCACTTTTCAACCAGCTCTCGATGGGCACTGGAAATCCGGTCTTCTTCCTGTTGATAATTCTGGGCGGCACCTCACTGCGCAGTGCTTGCTTGAGAATATGCTTGGTTCGTAGCAGTTTGAGCTTTAACGCGGACGGCAACCGTGCCGCAAACTCAAGAACTCTATGATCCAAGAGGGGTACGCGCAGTTCGAGCGAATTGGCCATCGTGATCTTATCGGCCTTAATGAGCAAGTCGTCGGGAAGCCACATTTTAGTGTCCACGTAGAGCATCTGGCTCAGTTTGTCCCAATCTCGGGCCTTGTTGAAATGAAAGCGCATTTGCTCTTCGCAACCGCCTAGCCCAAGTTCAGAACGGAATGTATCACTACACAACGCATCACGGTCGCTGTGAAAGCACTGATATGGCGTTGAAGTTCGGCTGAAATAGTAAGTCTCGAGCGGCATGGTCATGAGTGGCACATACTTGGCAAGCCTGCCCAGCTTCGGCAAACGTGAACATGTGTGCAGCAACGAAGCCGCCGGATACCCGAAAGGCCCTATCAGTCTCTTGATCCGCTCAAGCCAGATCATGTTTCGATAATTCTGATATCCGGCAAATGCCTCGTCGCCTCCCTCTCCGGACATGACAACCTTGACATGCTGCCGTGCAAGTTGCGAAACAAAATGCAGGGCGACGGCAGGGGGCTCGCATACGGGTTCTTCCATGTGCCAGACGTACTTGGGCAAGAAGTCAACAAAATCACCGGCACCAATCGTTGTCTCATAGTGCGAGGTGCCGAACTCTCTGGCCGCCAGCCTGGCATAGGGTCGCTCGTCCGCGAACTCCTGCCCTTCGAAACCAATCGTAAAAGTGCTGATATGTTTGTCCGTCTCGTGCACCGCAAAGCTGAGTAACCCCGAGGAGTCAACGCCGCCGCTCAGCAGGAAACCTACGGGTACGTCGCTGATCATGTGTTCCCTGACGGTATCCCTCAGAAGCTGCTTGAGTGCTTCACAAGCCTCATCTTCTGACTCCCACTCATCCTTTTCCGTGAAGTCAAGATCCCAGTACTGCGTTCGCTTCAGGGCATTATTGCGGATTTCCAGGTAGTGGCCCGGCAGCAACTTCCGGATACACTTAACCAGCGTGTTCTCACCAGGCACATACAGGTACGTCAGAAAATCCCTGATGCCTCCTAGATTGATTTCGCGCCGGACCTGCGGGTCCTTCAAGATTGCCTTCAATTCAGAAGCAAAAACGACTCCCTCCGCCGTCTCAGCGTAGTACAGCGGTTTTATACCGACTCGGTCGCGGGCAACCATTAGAACGCGCTTATTCTCATCCCAAACAGCTAAGGCGAACATCCCGTGCAGCCGCTCAACGGCATGTGCACCATATTCTTCGTAGAGGTGAACGATGACTTCCGTATCCGATCTTGTCCTGAATTCATGCCCCTTGGCGACAAGGTGCTCGCGGAGTCTTGGGAAATTGTAGATCTCGCCGTTGAAGACAGTCCACACCGTTTCATCCTCGTTGCACAGAGGCTGCCGTCCCGTTTCCAGATCTATAATCGAGAGGCGTCTGTGCCCGAGACCAACGTTGCCGTCAACGTACATGCCTTCTTCATCCGGGCCACGGTGGCGCATGACGTCCATCATAGATCTCACCACGCCCGGATCAACAGGACGGGAAGCATCATAGTTCAGTTTGCCGCAGATCCCGCACATGACATCACTGACCGTAATCGACCGCGCGAGATCGCATCAAAGCCTTCACGTCTTCATGCCGACCAAGCGTCCACTTCAACACAGTGCGCCACTTTGTGACCGACGATGACGTCCCTTTGCTTCTTGCTATCGGCATGACACGACCTAGTGAACAAATGAGCATCAGGCGCACCAGCGCCGCAATCGCCATTGCGGCACGATAGACAGACGCATACGCAGCACCCCTCGTCTTTCGAAAAAACAGCCAGATTGACTCCCGCCGCATGGCCAGCGACAGCGCGCTAACTTCGCGGCGCAGCGTGCTTCCTCCGCCATGATGAACTACCACAGCACTTTTTTCGTAGTAGTTGCGATATCCCGCCAGCCGTATTCGGCGGCAGAGGTCGACATCTTCGGCATACATGAAGTAATCCTCGCAGAAACCACCAACCTCTTCGAACACGGATTTGCGTACCATGAGTGAAGCCCCCGCAAGCACTTCAGCTTCTATCGGGCCTTCTTCTTCGCTGTACAGGGGTCGCATGCCCCACAACGCCGATCCTGGGAACCATTGCCGTAGAACCTCCGAGTCCGCCACCTGATTCAGGATGCTCGGATAGGATTGAACGCAACTCGTCTGCAGCGTGCCGTCCGTGTTCAGAAGCATCGGTGCTGCCGCACCGGCGTCCGGGTGTGTGTTCAAGACATCTATGAGCCGTGATACAGCATGTTCCCGCAGCTCGGTGTCGGGGTTCAGAAAGAGAATATGGTCTCCGGAGGACCGAGCGTAACCCAGGTTGTTGGCCGCGGCGAATCCCGCGTTCCGCTCATTTTGAACGAAGATAATGCTCGGCAAGTACGATTGCATGCCTGCAACAACTTCTCTGGAACCGTCGTAGGACGCATTGTCAACGACAATGGTCTCAACGACCAGGCTCTCAGCTTGACGGGCAATAGACTTAAGACAGGGCTCCAGGAATGAGGCCGAGTTCCAGTTGACAATCACAATGGAAAGATCGACTGTCACAGGTCTCATTTCCGGCGATCCGTCGTGCCGCTCGTGCGACCGCTCCACAGGCTCGACCGGAATGTCAATGCTCGCTTTTGCTGCCGCCTGATGTAACGGATAAAGTCCTTGTCCGAGAGCCGAGGCATGCCCGACAGGTAACCGTTGAGGTAGCCGCACATGAGCCCGAAAGCGTCCCTGAATTCCCAGCTCAGCAGAAAACGCCGCGCGGCTTTTGCCAGCATGAACAGGGGATGGTACCCGCACACGTAGTTGGCATGCCCGCACTTGAAGCAGTCTTTCCACTGACCGTGTGTACTGCCGGTTGGTCGATGGTGCAGTACGATGTTGTCCGCTAGAGTCATGGTTCGCCACCCAAGCATGTTGGCCTTAACTTCATCAATCGTATCCCAGCCGGTCATCGGCACTAAGCCCCCAATCGCATGCCAGCACTCGCGCCGATAGATCTTGCACGCGCCTCGCACATGGAACGGCGGATCGTAAGGACATTCAATTGTCACACCTTCATCCTTCGGCACGGCAATCGCGCCGCCCGCGATGCCTAAACGTGGGTCCTCGTTGAACCGGCGTAGACAGCTCTCGAAGTAGCCGGCATCGAAGGACACATCCCCGTCCAGCTTTACAAGGAATGACCAACCAGTATCCGTCAACGCGGCGTATCCTTCAGAGAACGCCTCAACGACGCCGCCGCCCGGTCTGCGGTCCTCACGGCGCGGTCTGCTCACGAACGCGATGAAAACCTCACGTTGAGAGTATTCGCGGCAGATCGTGGGTGTCTCGTCCGTCGAGCCGTCGTCCACCAGCACCCACTGTTGCGGTCGCCGCGTCTGTGACAGCATTGAAGCTATCGTGTGCCTCAGGTATTCAGCTTCGTCCCGTACCGGAGTCACCACAACGTAGGGCGCGTCATCGTAGGGCACTATGCCGCTCCCGCATTCGTCGGAACACTTGTCGAGCGTGCTTTGATGTAACCTGCACACCGTGCGGCCAGTCGTAGCTTCCCTCAAGCTTTACCCGGAAAAGTGCGATATCGTCCATACCGTTAGTGGGTAGACGGTTCAAGAGGGACTCTCTCGCGAATCTTCTGGATGAGCCGCGGCGGGACAGGTTCTGCCGGGTGTCTTGACGAATCAGACTCATACGAGATTCGACGCTGAGCGTGAACTTCTCCTTTGTGATCTGCCTCGTTCAGGCAATCGCCGTATGCCGCGAAATACATCCGACTCGATCTGCTTCAATTTTCTGCGGTCACCAGATCGCGGACAAGATCAACATATTGGCGCTTCTGTATGCTCCATCGATGGCGATTGTAGATCTCACGCCCGCGCTTCACCATTTCGGCCATTTCGTCAGGGTGCTCGTACGCGTAAACAATGACCCTGGCGAGGTCGTCGATATCGTTTGCATTGAAGTACAGAATGGATGATTCGTCGAAGTAGTCTTGGATGCCCCTGGTCCTCGGCACAACAAGGGGCTTAGCGACGGATAAGTACTCGAAGATGCGGGTGGGGAAGTTGATCTCCGTAAAAGGGCTGCGACGATTTGGGATAATGCCGAGATCAGCGTTGTGTACCCGTCTTGAGATCTCCTCCAGGGGCACGGGGCCATGGTACGTGACCAGATCCCCAACGGCCAGTTCGTCCACCAACTTGACGAATCGATCTACAAATGAGTCGCCCGGGCCAAACACATTGAAAGAGATACCGGGAACATGCTCTCTCAGCTTGGCCACAGCCCTCACAGCGGTATCAAGCCCGTGACGTTCGACGATCAATCCATGGTACATCAGCCGAAACTGCCCATCATAGCGTTTCATCGTTCTTGTTTCGGCGTCTTCGTCAATGCGGAACAGAGTTTCCTGGGGCGAGTTCATGACGATATGCATCTTCTCTGACAAGCAGCTTCGCTGGACAAAAAGATTGCGAAAGGCAATGTTCGGTGTGATTCCCAGGTCCGCGAACGAGATCGACTTCTTCTCAAGATATCTCAGCAGTCTGATCTGCCTGTCCTCGTACTGTACGCTGTATTTCGTCATGTACATTTCCGGCATTGGATCGTGGAGATCCAATATGATTTTGGCGCCGCACAGTTTGGGAATGATGGCACTGAAAACAAGGAAATCAGGCATATTGTGGACATGCACGACTGAATAGCGCCTTTTAAACTGCTGTGTGGCCGCATGGCCGAGAGCCCACGTCCAGAAAGAAATATACTCCATCATGTAACGGCCTTTCCGCGCTCGCATCCTGCGAACAGGGGCGCGGATAACGTTCACTCCTCTGACAGACTCTACTTTCGGCGCGCCGTCGTGTTCCAGGCAGAGCACATCAACATGCCCGCCCGCCTCAATAACTGCTTCGGCGGCACGTCGAACTCTTGGATCGCCTGGATAGACGGAAAAAACGATCATCAGGACTCGTTTGCCTGTGAGAGAGGGAAGTGCAGTCGATATCTGAGGCATTTGAGCAGCTGGCTCCCGAGAGCCTTTCGGTGAAACGCGGACACCAGCCTCGTGAACACTCCGACAATATCGAGAGACTTGTCGGGGAAGTGCATGCCACATGCTCTCCCCATATCGATCCCTGACATATTGGAGAAATCGCCCGTAAAACACCGCCGGATACAGCATATGGGATTTAGGCAGACGCTCGTCACATGCCATGTAATCCGGATGAGTGTTGATGAGCGCCATTCCACCCTTGGCGGCTATCCAGTCAACCTTCTTCTTCCAGATTGTAGACGAATGCTGGCAAAAAATCACGAATAAGGTTGAATCTTGAGGCAGAGTATATGGCAATTCGACATAACTTTTTCCCGTGCTTGGGTCGGTAATGACAAAGGGGAAAATTGTCCGAACGCCGCTTGATTCCGGCTCGAACGGGTCCGTATCGAAGGTGGACAGATCATATTCTATGTCAAGCTCGCCTATCCACTGGAGATTGCGCCGCATTGAAGGTGAGCGAAAGCCCTCTGCCTTCCACATTCTGAGGTAATCATTGATCCTTGGGGTGCGGGCCTCGAATGTCCTGCGCGAGGCGAAGAGGCGTCCGTCGTGAACAAGACCGTGAACGCCTATTTCAAAACCTCGTGCGGCCATTTCGCGCCGAAGCTCCGGCGAGACGTTGTACCGTTCAGGGACAAAGTTGAATAAGGAACGAAAGCCGAGACTCTCTTCCAGATCCATAACCCGGCGGCATTTATCGTGGCCGGCCTGGGTTTCTACGTCATGGGTCAGGACCAGAGAGAAATGCTTTCCCTCGGGCCAGCCCTGCCAACCATCGGGCGGCCTTCCGGCGGTTTCAAGAATGGGCCATATATCGGCCACTTGTGCAAGCCGCCGTCTGGCCATCCACCGGCGCAGACTGATCTGCATGGAACGCGGAATGAACGGCCGTACAGAGTAATATAAGTCTAGGGCATTCATTCAGTAGCAGGGAAAAGAAGATCTGTCAGTATTGGGCGAGATCTCCTGAACGGACGGACGCGGTGACACTTGCCGACTCATACCTCATCGCTCAGCCAGCGGGGCGCGTACGAGCGATACCTGTTCAGTACAGCGCCGAGCACCCTGGTCTGGGCTTGGGCAAGGAGTTCCAAATTGTTACGGATAAGTGCCCGGCGGTCCCTCTCCGCCTGAATCACAACAACCACGCCGTCCAAGGCACCGGCAATCGGCAGGAATACGCCGTTGTCCACCACAGGAGGCAAATCCAGAACAACAAAATCATATTCGCTTGTCTTCAGCCGCGCCAGAAACTCACGAAGCTTCCGAACCGGACTGACAATAGCCGGTAACGTATTGTCTTCTCCCGGCGAGGGAATCACGCGACGGCTTCGGTCGTGTATTGTAATAGTACCATTTTCGTCTGCCATGATCTCGGCCCCTCGATCCAGGGACGCAGAAGCTACCAGGACCCGCATGTTCTGCTCGCGCGCAATACTGACAGCCACCCCGGATGCTATTGTTGAAACTCCCGCGCCTCGTGAGCAACCCGTGATTCCAACCAGTGGTGTCCGGTTTGACGGAAGGCCGAATAGAAACATCCTGTGGTGCAGTTTATCGCAGTAATCGGCGAAACCGCACGGAGGAACCCACGCCCCCGGTTCGATAGATCCGCTAATCTTGGCAGGAACGTTTGACGGCAAGCGGGTGCGTGCTTTCCTGGAAAGTCGCCGTATCGTCACCAGAACCGGAATGTCCAAAGAAGCGGTTATTTCCGACGGGCGCGAGAAGCGACGAATGTTGATCGTCTTCTCAGTCAGGAATGCCAGTGCTATCCCTGCCAGCAAACCGGCCGCGGCCGCAAAGCCGGCATTACGCATACGATTAGGCCGCATGGCTTCCAATGGTAATGATGCTTTCTGAACTACGCTGATGTTGGAGATCTTCCCGGAATCGAGTGCGTCGTCTATCCGGGCCTGCTCAAGGCTCTTGGAAAAGTACAGATAGTTTGCCTCTTCAATATCCCTCTTTCTCTGAAGCTGGCGGATGCGTGCCTCGGTATTCTCGATCAGGGCGCTTGCGCTCTCGGCCTCTTCCATGTGCCGCCTGATAACGTCCACCGTTGCTCGCATTGCGGCAACTTCGGCCCTGCCGTTGAAGCGCAGGTCTTCGAGCGGCGCCGCTGCAACATCCTGCGCGTTCGTCGAGGACAACGCCTCCCTCGACACAAAGATGCCGGCGGTTACCGTTTTCCACTCCTCTTCGGCTTTGGCGATTTCCCGGCGCACGTTCTGCACAAGAACGCTCTCAGCAGTGTACGTGGCCAGCAGCTCCGCCTCCCGCCGGCGCAGGCCGGCCAGGGTAGAACGAAGGGCATCGAGACGCATCCTTGTTTCCGGGTCTATGCCTTGTTCCTCCCCTCCGCCGTTTGCCCGCTGAGCGGTACGTACCCCGACGCGGGCCGGCTGCGGCACCATCCATCTCGCCTCTGCGGCGGCAAGCGCCCTTTCCGATTCAAGGAGTTGGCTATTCAGAGCAACAACACGCTCTTCAAGAAGGGCCTTTGCCCGGTCGATATCTACGACGCCCGCCTCGCTCTTCAATGCCCTCAGTTCCTGCTCGGTCTCCGCAAGCCGGCTGGCCATCTGATCGGTCTGTCGAGACAGGAAATCATAAGCCAGACCGGAGCGGTGCACGTCGAGGTGTTTCTGCAGATACAAGCGTGTGAGCGCAGCAAGCGCATCCTGAGCCAAGCGAGGATTCGGTGCGTCATAATAAACGGTAATCAGATTGCTGTTTCTGGGACTCTCCGCGTGCATATTGCGGCTTACCAGCAAGACCGTTTTCTCGCGGCTCAGCGAAAGACCTTCTTCTGCCGCAATTCGGGTAACACCGATCTCGTCGATAACCTCTTCTGCTATTTCCCGGCTGGTCAAAATTCCGATCTCAGAGTTGATGATATTGCGGCCTTGCCGATCCGGAGAAATGACCTCACCGCTCAGAGCGGCCGGATCGGCTCCCGTACTTTCCATGACATAACGCACAAGCAGTCTTGCCTCGCTACGGTAGACTGGCGATGCCGTAATCCAGGCATAGGCTGCTGCAAGAATACCGGCCACAGAGAATAGAAAGATCTTCCACTTGTGATGGAAGACGAAATACGCCAGATCGGTAACCATAACGTCCAGCCCTGCCTGTTGTCGGGGTTGACTTTGCACGGACTGTATCATATGCCTATCCCATGTGTTTGTACGTTAAGGCCCCCACCAGCCTCAAGCACGGAAGCGGCAGGCGCCGAAAGACCGCATTGTGAAAGCCTTCGATGTGATCCTTGTCTTCGGTAAGCCTATCACGGCGCAAATCATAGGTGAAGTAGTTCAACTGCGTTTCCTGCACTCCCCACCCCCGCTTGAACCGTAGAAGCCCCTCGTTCTCCCGCCGCGTCCGTCCCAGCGAAACCGCACGGAGACCGATTTCTCGATACCAGCGAATCCCGTGCCACATTACCATGTTGCCTGGTCTCAAGGCCTGATAGCGCGGATCAGAAGCGCCGTACTTGAAGACCGCCGCTTCCCCGAAATGCAGGAATACCGCACCGGCGACCGCCCGCCCCCCGCTCACGGCATTCACAATAACACCCTTGTTGTTTTCCAGAATCCACTGCCGAAGATTCTCGAAAAAGCGCCACGGCTGAGGCGGGAGGCCGTGCTCCCGGCGGGTGATACAATTCAGACCGTAGAAGCTCCGCACCGCTTCCGGCGAGTTGGACGTGTCTACCTCGACACCACTTTTTTCCGCTTTCCTCAAAGCCGTCCGAACCGGACCCTTCAGCCGTGAGAACAACTCTTCTTCAGTTGCCCGCAGGTCCAGATTGTGCCCCACGTAGACGGATGAAGGTTTGGCGTCGCCGCTGAGAACTTCTCCACTTCTTAACTCGACCCTGCGCCACCCCCGTCCGCGCCCCAATCTCAGAACCTCTTCAACGGCGGCGCGCAGCTCTCCCAGATCCTCAAACAACGGATCGCAGAAGTCCGTAAACGGCAGCGAAACGCCTCGACGTCCCGTCAGTCGACTGGCTACCTCCATGACGGGAATCAGCAGGCGGAACCTGCCCTGCTCTCGACGGCAAACATACAACGGCTCGTAACCGTACGTCTGGCTCAGAACCTGCGCCCATTCTCGTGAGTGAAAAACCGTTGCGCCGACGGATTCCAGAACCGTTTCGTTCCAGTTCTTTTCGCTGATGGGATTAACAATCTCAAAATCGTTCAATGGCAACCGTCCGATGGCTCTTGCCTCTTCGGGACGACCTGCCCGCCCCCGTGCATAAACTGCTACGCGGCGGGTGTAATCAACAGTTCAAAGCCCTGCTTCGCCGAAACCAAAGCTCGCCCCCGTCCGGTTGATCCTGTTCATCCTGTCAAAAAGTCTCTGCGCCATTCTTACGGGAGGAAGCGGAGAGGGATGCTGGGAAGCATCCGGCTGATGTGCTGATCAATCCACTGGTTGACCTTGACTATCGTGGTCCGCGGCACGTAGACAATGTCCATTGGCTGCAGGTAGAATACGTCGTCCTTCTGTCCGGCCAGAATCGGAGTTACATCCACCGCATAACCCTGCCACTTGCCGCGGCGGTGACGAATCACCAGGACGTTCTTCAGCTTGGCCTCCCTCTCCTCAAACCCTCCCGCCGCCATGACGGCCTCCAGCACCGTGATGGGGCGCTCCATATTCAGTTGACCGCCCTCCCTCACCGCTCCCGACACAAAAATCGGGGCGGGTGACGTGACTATGACTGCTATTTCTTTGACCTGCAACTGCGGCGCGTACTTGCTCAGGAGTTCCGCCTGCAGTTCGTTTGCGGTCTTGCCCGCGGCCGTGACCTCGCCAAGCATCTGCAGAGTGATCTTGCCATCACGCCGGATTGTCTGCGTGGTGTTCAGTTCAGCCGCTCCTAGAAAAGAAATCCTTATCTCGTCCCCGGCGGCAAGAACCATCGTCATGTCCGGCGTCTTGCTGCTCTCCGGGGCCGGAGGGGTGCGGGGGGTTGCGCATCCGGCGAACACAACGCAGAGCGCCGCCAGAATAATCCACATCAACGGCGGTCCCTGTTTCTTAGCTGCGGTATTGTCAGATTTCAGGCGCAGATTCCTCACTTGTCTTCCCTCCATCAGTGTTTTTCTACAGACTCCGTCTCCGTCAGTTATGCACAAAGACTGACCTAAGCATCAATTTGCCTTACCCGGTACAGGTTCTCGAAAGAGTGTCGTCAAGCCTGCAGCATTAGCCAAGCACATGACGACCTGCGTACCTGACAACCCACTTTTTAACCTTAGCAACGCACCAGCCGCATGTAAAGCTGCAAAGACAGGAAAAAAAAGACCGGCCCGGAAGCTCTCCTGCTACCATGCCTGGTGAAGGAGGGCTCCGGGCCGAGGGGGGTGATGCCTCTCGGATAGCTGGATCGATCAGATCACGCGCAAATTCGTCGGCGGATTCGGCACGAGCACGTCAACCTGCACTGTCAATTCATCGAAAGCGCTGAGTTCACCGTCCCCGGCCGTTAGACGGATCACATATGTGCCGGGCATACTGAATGTCGCGGTCGATTCCGCGGTGCCGGGGTTGGAAAAGGTTACGGTGCCTGGTCCGCTGACAACCGTCCAGGCAATCGACAATGGCGTCCCTTGCGGGAATCCGTCGTCCGTCACGGTACCGTCAAGCGCCACCGTCCTGGCAGGCCACGAGACTGTCTGATCCGGACCCGCCTCCACGGACGGACGGGTATTGACGGTCACATCGACCGGCCAATCAGTACTGTTTCCCGCTTCATCCGTGGCCGTAACGGTAACGACCGTAACGCCTCCCGGGAGAACCGTTCCGGCGGCGGGGCTCTGGGTCAACGCAATGGAGGGAACCGCCGAACAATCGTCATTTACGGCGACATCGTCGGTCAGGTCCGGCACGGAGGCTTGCGGGTCGGCATTGAGCAAGAGGCTCTCCAAGCCCGTGATCGAGGGAGGCGACTTGTCCCACACAAACTCCACGGAGAACCCGCTTTCATCGTTCAGGATGTTGTAAGCCGTTGCCCCAAAGTAATACGTCGTCGCGTCCTGTAGACCCGAAATCGTGGTTGCCAGCACGTTGCCAACATCCACCAAATCAGAGTAGTCACCGCTGCCAAGACCATAATAAACCTTGTAGCCCGCGACGCTGTTCGTATCCGCGGGGGGGTCCCATGCCAACTGAACCTCTGCGGCTTGCACCACCGTGGCAAGGCAGAAAATTGCAATTACCGATAAACCAATAACGTCATTCTTACTTCGCGAACACATCAATCGTACCTCCTCGTCTGTTGTTTCGACATGCATCCAAAGCGATAGCAGGAAGAGTGCCGAGACAATGGTATTGCCCACTGCCGACAACCCATAATTTGAGACCGAAGGCCTGAATCGGGCAGAAATTTTATTTGGTGCGAGCGGATGGGCAGGTAGAGCGTTCTCAATAGTGAGAAGAAAAACTCACTCCAGCTGGGAGATAATCCGGCTGGCTTTCTCGGCACGAGATGACTCGGGATCGAGTTCGAGGAAGCGTCGCAGGGCGGCCCTGGCTCCCTCCTTGTCTTTCAATTCCAGTCGGCAGAGACCGAGGTAGTATTGCGATTCGGAGTCGTCGGGCAATTTGGTCAGACTTTCCTCCAGCAGTCGCGCGGCCCACTCCCAGTTGCCGCGGCCATAGAGAATCCGGCCCAGCAGCGCGGCCACGCGGGGGTCCTCAGCCAGGATCTCCCTCGCTTTCGAAGCCAGTTCGAACGCCCTGTCCGCTTTTTCGTCCGCCGCCGCATAAAGCGCGGCAAGATCGGCTGCCGCCGGCGCAAAACCGGGCTGCGTCCTCAGAACGGTTTCGTATTCATCGATCGCGCGCTGCCGGTCACCTTTTTTCTCAAAGACACGCGCCGCCAGCATCCGCGCAGGTACGCTGCCGGGGTCCGCAGCGAGCGTTTCACGGGCTGTTGCCAGCGCCTCGTCGGGGTCCACAGGGTCACTGTATAGGTCAATCAGGCCGAGATAACGCCGAGCTTCTTCACGATCCGCGAATTCCGCGCCCGATTCTACAGCACCGTGAATGATGCGACGCGCCTCTTCGATATAGCCCTGCATATAGCGCGCAAGACCCAGGTGATACGCCAGCTCCACATCCCCCGGTTGTTTGTCGGCGGCCTCCTTAAGCAGGCTGTATGCCCACTTGAAATTGCCTTCCAGGTAGGCCAGCCGCCCCAGAACATGCGCCGTCCGCGGGTCGGCCGGCATGAGCTCGCGCGCTCTCTCGGCCATCTTCAGGGCCTCTTCCCGACCGCCCCCCCGCCGCGCATTGAAATCGGCGGCGCCGATCAGCGCCGGGCCGAAATCGGGGTTTGCCTTGAGAGCTGCTTCGTAACACTTTCGCGCATCCTCGACCTTGTTCAACCCGTCGTATATCGCCGCGCACCGTACCAGCGCCGACACGTTCGAAGGATCCGCCTTCAGAGCATCCTGCAACCGCGCCAGCGCGTCCGCCGTGTTCTCGCCGCCGACATCGATCTCAAGAATCGAAAGCTGCCGCGCCGCATCTTCCGCGCCGGGGAATTCCCCGCCTTTTTCAAGCGACCCGCGCAGGGCCGCCGCCGCGACCGTCTCATTGCCGTTCTGCAGTTCAGCCATACCCAGGTGGTAAAGCACCTCAGGATTATCAACGATCCGCTCGGCACTTTCGCGCAGCAGGCTCAACGCCCACTTGTAGTCGCCCCGCCGGTAGACAATCCAACCCAGCGTATCGGCAACGAACGGATCGTCCGGTGCGGCCTCGCGCGCCTGCCGAGCCAATTGAAATGCTCTCTCTGTATCTTTCCGGTGCCGCAAATACAGACAGGCCAGATTGTTGGCCGCCGGCGTAAAGCCGGAGTGCTTCGAAAGAATGCGCTCATAGCTCTCGCAGGCTTTGTCAACGAGGCCCTGCCTTTCAAGAAGAACACCCGCCAGCATAAGGGAGGACACATCGTCGGGGTTGACTTCAAGCGCGCGTTCGACCTCCGCCATAGCTTCGGATTCTCTGCCGGTGGCCGCATGGATTCGCCCGAGCATGACGTATGCGCCCAGGTACCGCGGCTGCAGTTTTATGGCCTCCCGGAATGCCTCGGCCGCCTTTTCCCATTCGCTCTGCAATGTGTAAAGCTTGCCCTGCAGAAACCTCAGATCGGCCGAATCAGGCGAGGCCTGGATTCTATCTTTCACCCTTCTCAGCGCCGATTCATAATCGTTCTTCGACGCATCCATGACGACCAGTTGCGTCAAAGAATGAATCGAGCCCGGATCGAGTCTCAAAGCATTCTCAAATGCAGCCCTGGCCTCGTCCTCCTTGCCCCGCTGCCGAAGCAGAACGCCGAGCAGGTAATAGACGCGGGGATTCCGGGGATCCAGTTCCATCAGCTTGCGACAAGTCGCCACAGCCTTGTCGGTCATTCCCTGCGCGCGGTAAGCCGCCGCCAGCAGAAGCTGGACCCGGGGCGCTTCGGCTTGCTGATCGACCATTTCCTCAAGCCATTCGACTGCCGATCCCGCATCCCCGGCACGCAAGGTCAACTCCGCCAGCAGCAGCTTCGGGGCCGGTGCGTCCGGATCCAGTTCGAGCGACTTCTTGAGGTCGCTGATGGCTCCCGTCATATCCCGCGCGGCAAGCCGCGCCAGGGCCAGTTCGGCGCGGAATTCGGCCGCCCCGGGATATTTTTCCACCAGCTTTTCCAGGTCTCTGATCGCGCCTGCCGCGTCTCCTTGCGCCTGCCTGACCCGTGCCCTCAGAATCAGGGCTTCCGCATCGGCAGGCGTGTCTTTCAGGATTTGATCCAACAGCCCCGCGCACTCATTGTATTTCTTCTCGGCAAACTCCAGCCGCGCCAGCAGAAATTGCGCCGGACGATAACGCTGTGCTTCTTTGAGGATTTCATCAAGCACCGCCCTTGCTTCTTCGGCCTTACCCGTCTCAAGTTTGAATGCCGCGAAGTTTACTCTGGTCGGGGATACCAGCGGGGCAAGCGCGGCTGCTTTGCCGTATTCTGCTTCCGCCGGTTCAAGCTTGCCCTGAGATCGATAGAGCTGTGCCAGCGATTCGTGCGGCCGGGCCGACGTCGGATCCATCTCGGCGGCTCGCTTGAAAGCAATCTCGGCCGCCGAAAAATCCTTCTTCCTGGCGTACAACACCCCCAACGCGGCATGATAGCTCATCTCCCCCTCGAAATCGCCCAGACCCTCCAGACGCCGCAAAGCTTCCTCCAGATCGTCAGGACGGAAAGAGGAATCCACCAGCAAAAGCATCGCGTCAAGATTCCGCGGGTCTTTCTCGAGAATAAACAGCGCCTCCTCGCGCGCCCTGTCGGGCCGGCGCGCCAATACCAGCAGCTTTCCGATCTGAAGCCGCACCTCAAGATTGTCCGGATCAACTTCACGGGCTCCCATCAGGAATCGCAGCGCCCGCACGCCGTCGCCCTGCCGCAGTTGACAAAAACCGGCTTTTCGCAGAGCTTCGGCGTGGCGCGGGTCAAGACGCAGCACATTCATGTACTCGACAAGCGCCGCCTGGTAACGCCCGCCCTCGTAGAACCTTTCCGCACGCTTGAAATACCGGTCTTTCCTGGCGCCCGCCGAGCAGCCGGCAAGAGCCGCCGCCAGCATTACGACGGCCGCGATTGTATGCGCGCGTTTTCCAAGCGAGATTTTCATGACGGACCCCTCCGGACTTGATCGGGACCGGTCTCTCCTACTCCACCCCCGGCTTCCGATCTCCTTTTGACCGAACGTTCAGATTTCCTCAGCAGCACGAGGATAACGAACAAAGGAATCAGTGAAAGGACAAAAAAGGGCGGACCGCCCTGCCTGTGCAGAGGGCCCTTGATAACTCCGGGATCGACATGTATCGTCAACAACGAAACGGCAAGAATCCTGACGGCGTTCCTCAACGCGGCGATGGGAAAAAACGAGAGCGCCAGCACAACTTTTCGCCGGCCGCTACGCAGAAACATATCTCCCGCCACAAGTGCGGTGATCAGCAGCACCAGGCTTGACCTGATGCCGCTGCATTCTTTGGCCACCTCAACCGTCAGCCCCGGCAAACTGAAAACCATGCCTTCTCGGAACACCGGCGTTCCGGTCAGTTTGAGCAGCCCCAGCAGCGTGATTGCCGAGGCACGCTGTAAAACAATGTCAAACCCGTCCCTGATCAACACGGGCATCGGCATCAGGAAGTACAGGAACAGGACCGGAAACGCCGCGGCCCGAAACCATGTACCTCCCGCCGCCAGAAAAACCGCCCCGACGATGAAGGTCACAAAGCTGAACATCGCCAGGCACAGGTAATCGTCATGCGCCGGCGTCAATCCCTGCGTTTCCGCAAGCCGCAGAATGAAGGGGGCCATGGCCGCAACCAGACACAGGACCAGCGCAATAAACGGCGAGGGCTGAGAATTCAAGGGAAGCGCCTTGCGGCGGCTATGCAGAAGATACAGGCTGACAAACGGAATCAGAATAACGTGGGAATAAAGACTCTCGCAGAGCGCATAGGAGAACAAATCGACAAGCGGCACGTAAAATGCCAGGCACAACACAAAAAGGAAGAGCAGAAGAACGTGTAAGCGCCTTTTTTGCATCCCTTGAGCCCAAGATCACGTCCGGCGATGGCGACCCTCTGAAAACACCGTGTCCGGTTCTTGCCGGAAAGGCGCTAATCTGGGCTACATTCAGGGACTTGCCAAGGAAATTCACCGTCCGCACGGTTGACAAGTGTAAGGGATAACCGAAGCCTTGCGGTGCCGGCAACGCCGATCGGCTCATAGAGCCGATGCCGCATGAACCAACAAGGGTCAAACCCCAGCGATCGGCTCATAGAGCCGATGCTACAGTTGTAGCAGCCGCTCTGTGAGCGGCTTTCCCAGCAGTTGTAGCAGCCGCTCTGTGAGCAGCTTTCCCAGCAGTTGTAGCAGCCGCTCTGTGAGCGGCTTCTTTCCCAGCCGCAGGCAGCAGCAGTGTCGAACAGATCGGCAACGCAAAGCAGCGCAGGGCCGGCAGGCATGCGGTTCCTCAGGAGCGTCTGGCCATCGGAAAGATGATATCTGCGGTGCTGGTGTTTACCCGAAGATGCGTCGCAGCGCTCCCAGCCCCAGCAAACCTGCCCCCAGCATCAGGACAGTGACCCCGCCGTCGGGCACTTTGTTGTCAACACCCGGCGAACCGAATGACAGAGCAACCGGACTTCTCTCAATCAGGTCGACCAGATTGCCGGGAATCTCTCCGGCAAGATTCAGTGTTATCAGCAGGCTATCAAGAATAGCCTCCACCCCATTCCCCAGGGGGTCGGTAATAGTGTCCTCGTACATGCTCAGCAGGCCGAAATCTGGTCCGTCGAAATTGGCAGGCATCCCGATGCTTCCTGCTTCGAACTGGTCGGTCGTGTCGGCTACCATACATGAGACGGCCGTATTGTAGGTGTAAATGCCAAGGTCGATGAAATGTCCGCTGTTCAAAGGCGGACTGTCATAACCCCACTCCTCAGAGACATCGCCGTCCGCCGGCTTTGTAAAACCGATAGCGTCCGAAGCCCCCATATCGGCCGAGCCGCCGCCTATTGATACCCCACCCGGTAGAGTGAAGGCGATACCCGTCAATAAAATACCCGCCGCCGATCCGGCACCGTCACCGGAAGTGTTCTGCAGGAATATCGTCAACGTTGAGTCGCTCAAATCCATTGTGACGTATCCTGACAGGAAATCCGGATTAACCGTCTCGTCGAACAGTTTCTCGTCGACCGTAATGTCGACAGGCAGAGCCTGCGCCATCGAAACGGCCAGCAGCAAGATTATCGAGATCCAAGTGACCATGTTTTTCATATTTCACCGCCCCTTTCTGCGTTTCGCCACACCACCGGCAGTCATGCACGCACACAGCATGCCAAGACACTCCCAGTACATGGCCTGCCGAACCCAAGCCTCTAATATACAGATACTTGCAACTCTGGCAAAATTCGCCGGCTCGTCGCGGCCTGGTCGCGGGATACCAGAATCTGTAAAGTATGCCGACGGTTTATCCGGGATTGTGAGTGCGCACGGATACCTCACGGAAGAGGTCAGATGGTCGAGTTACTCTTTGAAACCCCCAGCTTCTCCATCAACTCGTACAGCGTGGGCCGGCTGATGCCCAGATCAGCGGCGGCCCGGCTCACTATGCCTTTGTTGCGCTCGAGCGCCCTGCTCACCATGCTGCGCTCCAGAGCCTCGCGCGCTTCCTTCAACGTCGCTCCCGGCATCCCTTTATCGACGTCGGCCAGCTCAAGGTCACCCACACCTACCCGCCGGCCCTCGGCCATAATAACCGCTCTGCGAATCCGGTTCTCCATCTCGCGCACGTTGCCCGGCCAAGCGTAGGCCTTCATCGCCCGCATTGCATGCGAGGTGAAGCCGGCCAGTTCCGATCCTCTCTCATCCGCGTACTTTCTCAACAAAGCCCTGGCCAGCATCTCGACATCGCCCCTTCTTTCCCGCAGCGGCGGCATCTTGATGACTACCACCGCGAGCCTGAAGTACAGATCCTCACGGAACTTCGCGTCGGCCATGCCCTTCTGGAGATCGGCGTTCGTCGCCGCAATAACCCGCGCGTCAACGTCGATCGTTTCCCTCCCGCCGACCCTTTCAATCCGCTGCTCCTGCAGAAACCGCAGCAGTTTGACCTGCAAGGCGCCGGGCAACTCGCCGATCTCGTCCAGGAAGAGCGTGCCGCCGTCGGCGGCCTCTATGCGTCCCTTGCGTTGAACGTGCGCCCCCGTAAACGCGCCCTTTTCGTGACCGAACAGTTCACTCTCCAGCAACGGCTCGGGAATCGCGCTGCAGTTGATGGTGACAAACGGCCCATCCTTCCGGGCGCCACGGTTGTGGATCGCCAGCGCCGCCATCTCCTTGCCCGTGCCGCTTTCGCCCAGGATCAGGACCGGCGCATCGGTCGTGGCCACTTTGCGGATAGCCGTAAACACTTCCTGAATCTGCGGGCTGGAACCAAGCATCTCTTCAAATCCCTCGCCGCCCAGCCGCGCCTGCATATCGCGATACTCGCGCTCCAGCTCCGCCACGTAAAAGGCGCGTTTGAGAATAATCTTGAGCTCGTCGGTATCGATCGGCTTGCAGAGGAAATCATACGCGCCCTCGCCAACCGCCTTGAGCGCGTTTTCCTTGTCCGCCTGTCCCGTAATAACTATGATTTTTGCACCCGGCCGGGCTCCCAGCAGATCCCCCAGCGCCAGGAACCCCTCCTCAGTATCGTTCGGACTCGGCGGCAATCCCAGATCGAGCAGCACCACGCACGCGCCCGATTTGCTTATTTCCTGCGCCGCGCCGCGCCGGTCCTCCGCCGTAACGACTTCGTAGTCGTCCGACAGCGCCCACTTCATCTGGGTCTGAATACCCTCGTCGTCATCAACGATCAGCAGCGTCGGCTTCAATCGGGCCTCCCATCTTCACCGGCAGCAGCAGGCGAAAAGTGCTGCCGGCGCCTTCCTCGCTCTCCACTTCAATCCTGCCTCCGTGGGCCTCAACAATCATCTTGCTCTGGAAAAGACCGATCCCCATACCATCCTTCTTGGTGCTCTTGAATGGACGAAACAGAGATTCCTCGACGAAACTCGTACGCATGCCGCACCCATTGTCGCTGACCGTCAATACCGCCCAGTGACCGTCCGCCCTTGTCTGCAACCTTATCTCACCTTCCCTGCCTATAGCCTCCCCTGCATTGAGTACAAGGTTGGTCACGACTTTCTGAATCTGCTCGGTATCCAGGCGCAGCCTGGGCACTTCGCCGAACTCGGTCAGAATACGCGCCGCAACGGTCCCGGCCAACCCCTCCAACGTTCCGGACACGATCGCGTTAAGATCGGCATCGACCGGCCTGATGTCAAGTTTCTCGCGGAGCAACGTCAGTCTCCTGATCAGGCCGTTGATACGGTCCACGCTCGCCGAAATGGATTTCAAAGCGTCCTCCCGGAACCGCGGGTCGCCGAAATGCCGCGGCAGGTTCTGCAGCGTGAGCGAAAGCGTCGACGCCGTGTTCTTCAGGTCATGCACGAAGAACGTGGACATCGCCTGGAAAGCTTCCATCTGCCTGGCTTCCGCGAGCCGGTTCAGAATTCTGATCTTGAAGAGGCCCGCACCGATATGACACCCAAGAGTTTTCAGGAGATCGAATTCCTCAACCGTGTAAGGCAGACCGTTGACCCTGTCCCCAAGCACCATGATCCCAAACAGTTCGCTGCCAGCACTCAGGGGCACGCACACCCGGTCGCCGCCCTGCCCGGGAAACTGGACCGGATTATATCCGCGCAACGTCTCTGCCCACGGATCTTTCAGCCGCTCGATATTAACCACATCCGCCAACGCGGCCAGTTGCGCCATGTTGCCATGGGTCCAGGGAACCGTCTCGACCAGTTCGCGCGCACGCGACGCCTGCAGAGATGTCGAACCGCCGAACGCCAGGCGGTTCCGGCCTTCATCCGCAAGCCAGACCGTCACCGAGAGCGCTTCGACGATGCCGGATACCATCCTGGCCGCATTTCGGGAGAACGCCGGATTATCGGCCAGCGGCGCGGTCTGCTCGGCAAATGCCGTCCAGATCTTCCGATAGTCATATTGCGGTCGCCGGAAATGCCGGCTGACGAAGCGCCTCGCCCACTGCCGCGTGCGGTCGGACAAAACGACGAGTGCAAGCAGAACAAATGCCGCGAGGATCAGTAACGCTTTGAGAGGAAACGCAGCCGTGCCGCCGAACCGCGATACGATCTGCGCCAACACGCCGACTACGATGAAATACAACCCCAGCACAAGTAACGTGAAAGAATGGAAGATGAAGCTGCCGGACAGGTAAATATCTACCCCGGCCAGGTGCGACCTGAAAAGCGCCGTGCCCACCAGGAGACTGCCGGCTATCGTCGCACCCGACAGGACGCCCTCCAGCGCCGGATCGAGAGACCGGAACAGCAAGGCCTGTGTCGAATTGTAAACCCGCGCGGCGAAAATCACGCTGAGACCAATGATCATGAACTTGACGCGCCATCGCATCGTTCCCGTCGCCGCCCTCAGCGTGCGTTCGAGATTCATCATGACGAGCGCCAGGCCCAGCAGGCTGAAGACCTGCAGCGTCATGCCGGCGTGACCCAGTAGAACGATGGGAGGCGCCATCCGGGTGCCCGGCGGCGTTTTGATTAGGTGCGCACACCAACCCAAAGCTACAATCAAAGGCACCGTAACGACCGCCGCCAGAAGCAACTTCCACCGCCGCAGAAGTTCCGAGTAGTTTGCCCGACCGTAAACCGTGCTGAAAGCCAGCCAGCTTCCCGGTATCAGCGCCAGGATTACGCAGCGCAGACGCTGCCAGCGCAGCACGTCTTGCGGGTCCAGCGCGTAAAGGCTTGCGGCCGCAACCGCATGGTCGGCGCAGAGCAGAAACATGCCGAACACAAACAGCTTGCGCACAATCGAAGGCGGCTCGCGATAGAGTGACGCAATCGCCACGCCGGCCGTGCAGCCCGCCGCAACAATCGTGACTATCGTAATCAGATCCACTTCCAGCCCCCGCACGGTTTCCTGCGTCCGGCGCAGACCACCGCAACGCATTGCCACTGGGGCGGAATGTTAGATAGAGACGCCCCGGCTGTAAAGAATGTTAACACGATTGCAGCGGCTGTGATCGCCGATTCTTGCATCGCTCCATCCCTCCATCACTCCAACATTCCCTCCATCACTCCAGAGAGCCACATGCCCGCGGAGATGCAGCACATCCGGCTCGGGCGCCAAGCACAGCTCAGGAATATGGGACGTTCCCGAATTCTCACTTGGATATTGGACATTCCTTACCGGATATTGGATATTGATCTCTCATGAAACTGCTCGTCGTCGGGTTTATTCTGTGGGCATTTACGCTCGTCATCGTTGCGAGACTTGTCCGTCTCGGATCGCACGCCTGGCCTCCCTCCGGACGATCCGTTGCACTTTGGTGCCTTGCCGTCGGCGCCGCAGTTCTTCTGCTCTTCAGGCCCCATCAGGACTTCTTCGGCGGACAGGACCAGGGCGCCTACGCCAACGTCGCCGTTTCGTACGCCAGGCGCGGCGAGCTTTCCTACACCGACCCGCTCTTATCAAAGGTTCCCGCCGAGACACGTCCCGCCTTTTTTTATGGTGATGAAAACTTCCCGGACACCAAGGACATGTGCTTCTGGGTGAAGGACGCCGAATCGGCACTCATCGGCACGTGGTTCCAGCCCGCCTTTCCCGTTATCATGAGCGTCGCGGCCTTCCTAGGGCCGGATACGTGGGTGCTCTACGTGACCCCGCTCTTCACGCTCCTGACCGCCGTCGCGCTTTGGGCGCTCGCAGGCCTGCTGTTCGATCGCCGCTGGGCCGGAGCCGCCGCTTTCGTACTGTATCTCGTTAACCCCGTCACGATCTGGCACGGCCGCGGCGTGCGCGCCGAAGCCGCGGCGTCGTTCCTCCTGTTCGCCGGTTGTGCTCTTCTGGTGCGGGCGTGGATAGAAAGAAAGCATTCCCCGCTGCCCGACATCCTGACCGGCTCGATATGCCTGGCTCTCGCTCCCTTCTTCCACGTGTCCGCATGGCTGTCCGTCGTCCCAGCCGCGGCGGTACTCGCCCTGATAGCTCTCGCCGGGCATACCGCTTTCGTCGTCGGACCGGCTGCCGCCTCCATCGGCCTGGCGGCTTTCCTGGCCCAGACAAAATTCATCACCGACTGCTACGAGTTGGGCCCTCTTGCCGCGTTCATATTCGAGCACCCCCCGGCATGGGCATGCGTGGGAGTCGGACTGCTTTCCGCTCTGGGCATCTGCTCATCATTCATTCGCAAGCGGCGAAACCGCGGCTCCGCCGCTCATGCCGAAACAGGCAGCAACCGCAACGTCACCATCGCCGCCGCGGCGCTCGCGCTAGCCACCACCGTCATTCTGATTCTGGCATACCGCAACGTCTTTCCCGGCCCGGTGAAGAATCACCCCGTCTGGGCGCTCCGGCTGGTCGGAATCACGCAGCTCGACGCCTTTGCGACTGCTGTAACCCGCCCTCTCGCACTGGCGGGCGTGGCCGGCTGGCTCGTCCTGATCCTGCGCCGGGACAACGGGCAGCTTCCACGCATGGCTCTGGCTCTAACTCTGTTCCCGGCGCTCATTCTGGTCGGCGACATGCCGATCCTCATGTATTTCCTGCGCCGGTCATTCATAACGGTAACCCCCGTGCTTGCCCTGAGCCTCGCCGCGCTCGTCAGCCTCCTGCCCGCCGGCCGGTCGCCGGTAAATGACCTCTGCACATTGGCCGCAATCGTCCTGCTGGCACTTCCCGGGATCAGCCGCCGAGGTTTGCTGTACACGACGACCGACTACGCCGGTTTCCCCTCCTTCCTCCGCCGCTTCGCCGACGTCGTCAAGCACGACAACGGCATCTTGCTCTGCGAGTACTCCCGCATCGCGGCGCCGTTCGAACATCTCTTCGGCATCCCCACGTTGGGACTCGACAACGAGCGCCGATTCGAATACGGACCGGCCCTCGATGCCTGGGAGAAAATAATTCGCGAAGATCCCGGCCGTCCAGCGTTCTTCATGACGCCCTTCGGGCCGCCCGTCGACCCCCGCTTCAGCTTCACACCAGTTCTCTCGGCCTCGCACCGCATGCGTTTCCTGCGCAGCGCGCCCGGAAGGCTGCCCGTTACGATTCGCCGTCCTCTGCTGACTCTCAGCCTCTATCGTATGCATCCGGCCGGCGTCCCGAAGTCCCCCGCGCAGGTTCTCGACTTTCCCTGCGTGCGCGAGTTCGACGAAACAAACATGGGACTGCGGAGCTTCCACGCCGGCCGCACACGCGCCTGGGAGATAGCTGCGCATGACCTGGAACCCGGGCGTTCATGCCGGCTCGAACCGGCCGCCGACAGCATATCTTCGGTGGGGGATCGAATCGAACTTGTACTGATCTGCCTCTGTTCGACGAATGATCCCCCCGCGCCCGGCGTCACAATCGGCGGAGCCGCGCCCGGCACCGGTTCCTGGCGCCGCCTGGCCGGCCAATGGTGGGTTTATCGGGCTCGTCTCTCCCCGCCCGAGACTGGAAGCGCCGTCGCAATCACACCCGTCGCGCCAATGTCGCTCTCGGCGGCAATGATCGTCGGCGACAACGCAACACTCCGCCTGACGCCGGAGATACCCCCCTCCCCGCCCAAAGAAATTGAAATGTTTTCGCGCTGGGCCAGGGCCGAGGCCCAAGTGGCGGTTCCGTCGCCGCCCAATGGCAGGGCACTCCTGCTGATGCTCGTAAATCCCTCCCATCCCGCCGAGCACCGTAACCTGCGGCTGCGTATCTCCACGGCGGAAATCGCTGCGCCGGAATATACGATGCCCATGGAGGTCGAGGGATGGCAGTGGCTGGCCTGCCCCTTTCCCTGGTCGGCCGTCGGTCCCGCGGTGCAGTGGCTCGGCCTGAATACCACGCCTCCCTGGAACCCCGGTCGTTACGGGTACCCGACCGACCTCGGCCTGCAAATCAAGTACCTGGCGGTTCTGCCGGGCATGGAAAACACGGATGAGCGATAAAGCCGACACCTCCCGGATCGAGGTCGCATGCTGCCTGGGGCTGACCGACTCGCAGGCGTTTCACTACCCCGCGCCGATAGCCCGTCATCCGTCCGTGGCAAAGGTCCGTCTGCTGCGCCCGCAACGCAGCGCCTACGGTATCTACCCCGGCACCGACTACATTCTGACTTCACGCTTGCTCCCTCTGCGGCTCACGCAGATGTACATTCACTGCTTGCGCCTGGCGCGCCGCAGGGAAGTCAAAGCCTTCGTTTCTTTCAATCCCTTTCCCTACGGGCTGATTCCGTTCTTCGCCGCGCGCCGCTACGGCAAGGCGATCCATTTCGGATTCATCGGCCCCGACTGGTACCGGCACATGCGAAGCGCGCGGCGGAATCTCCTGCTGCCCATGGTTAAGAAGGCCGATTTCATCACCGCCACCGGCGAACGCATGCGCGAGGAGATAGTCGCCTGCGGCGTCGAAGCCTCGAAAGTCGCAATACTGCCGCACTGCATCGATATCGAGCGCTTCCCGGTAAACGAACCCGCCAAGGCAAAGTACGACTGCGTCTACGTCGGCAAGCTGATCCGGCGCAAACGCGTCGACGTTCTGCTGCGCGCTTTCGCGAAGGTCCTGGAGGTGCGCCCCGGCAGCCGCTTTTGTATCGTGGGCGACGGCCCGCTGCGCCGGAACCTGTCCCGCCTGGCCGATGAAATCGGCCTGGGGACGGCCGTCGATTTCGCGGGCTACAGGCGTGACGTCCAGAACTACCTGTCCAAATCCAGGATCAACGTCATGTCTTCCTCGCAGGAAGGCTTCCCCTTTTCCATTGTAGAAGGTATCTGCTGCGGCGCCGTGCCCGTCAGCACCCCCGTCGGCACCATCGGCGACCTCATCCGGGACGGCGAAAACGGCCTGCTCTTTCCCGAGGAGGACGCCCCTGCCCTCGCCGCCGCCATCCTCCGCCTGCTGGAAGACCGGGCGCTTTACGATCGGCTGCGGCGGAAGGTTCTTCTCATGCGCGACGAGTTCTCGTACGATCGCGCCACTGCTGTGTGGGACCCATGGATCCGCTCGCTGGCAGAATGAGACAATGACACAACGCATCCGACTTCTGATGACCATTGCCGATCTCTCCGGCGGCGGGGCCGAAAGAGAGTTTGTGAACCTGGCGAGTTGTCTCGACCGCCGGGTCTTCGATATTCACGCCTGTCTCTGGCGTCCGGTTTTCGACTACCCGCTGCCCGAAGACGTTCCCGCTACAATCCTGCACAAGCACAAGCCATGGCATGTCTTCAGAACCGTCTCCCGGCTGGCGCGGCTGATCGACGAGCTGAAACCCGACGTCGTCTTCTCGGTTCTCCAGTACACGAATCTCGTCACCGGTTCGGCGCTCGGACGATGCCGCCACAGCCCGCGCTGGGCATGCAGATTCGTGCTCCCGCCGGAAATAACGCTGCGCGGGATCAACCTGCTCTTGGCGCGGCGGGTCCTGCCGCGCGCGGATCGTCTGCTGGGTTGCTCCGAGGGAGTGGCCCATGCGCTGGTCAGGCGCGTCGGGATAGACCCGCGGAAGGCGCTCGCGTTGCGCAATCCCGTTGACCTGGAACGTATCGCCGAACTCGCCGCCGAACCCCTGCCGATCGAGCAAGCCGGAAGTAGATTCACTGTCGTGACGGTCGGACGGCTGACCCGCCAGAAGAATCAAGGATTGCTGTTGCGCGCTTTCGCGCAACTGCCCGAAAACTCCGAACTGTGGATAATTGGCCGGGGCGAGCTGGAGACACCGCTGAAGCATCAGGCGCAACGCCTCGGAATAGAGCCCAGGGTCAGGTGGCTGGGTTTTCAGAAGAACCCTTTCCCCTTTATAAGCGCCGCCGACTGCTTTGCCTTGAGCAGCGAATGGGAAGGACTGCCGACGGTTATCATTGAAGCCATGGCCTGCGGCACGCCCGTCGTATCGACCCGCTGCCCCTACGGCCCAGACGAGCTGATAGCCAACGGCGAGACCGGAATGCTGGTTCCCATGAACGATCCCGCCGCGCTGGCCGCCGCACTGACCAGGCTGGCCGCCGAACCGGGATTGCGCGCGAAGCTGGCGCAAAACGCCGGAAACGCTGTTCGCAGCTCTTTCAGTGGTTTGCGCACCGTCGAAGAGCATGCAAGGCTTTTTCAGGAGTTGGCGGAGGGAGAATGAGAATAGGTCTTATTTCTCAGGAATTCCCGTGGCGCGAGCCGTTCGGCGGCGTGGGCGTTACGACTTTGGATATGGCTCGCGCCCTGGTGCGCGCGGGACATGAAGTGCAGGTCGTAACCCAGGCGCCCGGAACCGACTGGGTCGACAAGCATGAATCCGGCGCAAGAGTCATCGGCATACCATTCTCGCCTTTCGCTTTCCTGCCGCGCCGGCTCGCAACCTTTTCGGCGCTGCGCTGCTTTGCCTGGAGCAGCGCGGTTGCGCGCTGCCTGGCATCGGGACGCGTCGAACCCGTCGACATCATCGAAGCGCCCGCCATGGGCGGCGAAGCCCTGGCCGTGCAAGGCCGTGGGGAGCGCCCCCCCGTGGTCATAAAAATCCACGGCGGGACAAGCCTGCACCTCAAGACCATGGGATGCTACCGCTGGTACCACTATCCCGTGTTTCGCCGCGAGCGGTCCAGCGTGCTGCGCGCCGACGGCAAGGCCGTAATCAGCGAACAGACCAGGCGTGAGAACGAGGCGCACTACGGAGTCTCCCTGCGCGAGGCCGTCCTGGTGCCGAACCCGATCGATACCGACCGGTTCGCGCCCGCGCGGTCTCCGGCGGAAAAAGACGGATTCATCGTCCTTTTCGTCGGCCGCCTCGATGCGGTCAAGGGCTTTGACCGCATGCCCGAAATTATGCGGCGCGTGATGTCGGCCGAGCCTTCCGTGCGTTTCGTTTGCGCCGGCGCCGGGCACCGTTTCATCTCCAGCAGCGAGACCAGGCTCCCCGAAGCATTCCTGCGCGACACGCTCGGCGTGGAGCACCTCAAGCGCGTCGCCCTGCCGGGAGTCGTGGAGTTCGACAGAATGCCGGAGCTTTACCGCGGAGCGGATCTTCTTGTGGCGCCGTCGCGCAGCGAGGCCTGGTCGCGCGTCTGCGCCGAGGCGGCGTCGAGCGGGCTGCCCGTGGTCGGCGCGCGCGGCACCGGCATGGAAAGCGTGATTGTCGACGGCGAAACCGGCTACCTGGAGCGGCCGGACGATCCGCCTGCTTTTGCCGAGAGGCTCCTTGAGCTGATCGGCGACACCGCCGCGCGCCAAAGAATGGGCCGCGCCGCGCGCGAACGCGCCGTAGAGGAATTCGGCTACCGCGCTTTCGCCGATAGGTGCCTCAAGCTCTACGAGGAAACATTGCGGAAGTGAAGGAAGCCAGACAACGTCTGATCGCGAACGTCGGATCCAACCTGGCGGCGCTGGGAGTGGGTACGGCCGTCGGCGTCTGGCAGGTCGGTTACCTGATGCGCCGCGTCGACGTTGCCGCCTACGGTCAGATCGGCGTAATCCGTTCTGTCGTGGATTACGCGCTGCTGGCGACCTTCGCGGTGACCTGGACCGTCAACCGCTTTGTGGCCATCAACATCAATCGCGACGACCGCCCGGCGGTCAATGCATATTTCAACACGGCCCTGTTCTCGCTGGCGGCCGTTTCCATGCTGCTCCTGGCCGCGGCCGCGTTGCTCGCACCCGCACTGCCTGCCTGGCTGCGTTCGCCAGAGGGAATCCGCCCCGAGGTGAGCGGTCTGTTTGTTCTCATGATGCTGGCATCCAGCGCCAATACGCTGCACAGCCCCTTCCTGAGCGTGCCGCTGGCAAAACACCGCTTCGACCTGATCAACATTTTCAAGATCCTCGGCTTCGCGGTGCAGGTTGCCGTGCTGGTCCTCTGCTTCCGGTCGGTCGGACCGCGTCTGACATGCCTCGGATGGGCCTACGTGCTCAAGGAAGGGCTCATCCTGTTCTGCGCCGTGGGGATCGCCCATCGCCTCTTGCCCTCCCTGCGGGCCGGCCCTGTTTTCTGCCGCATCGAAGCCCTCAAGGAAATGGCCGCGATGAGCTTATGGTCGATGATCGACCGCGTCGGCTACCTGCTCTATTTCAGCATCGACTTGCTGGTGATCAACTTCCTGCTCGGCGCCGTGCCCTGCGGCCGCTACGCGCCCATGACCCAACTCGCATTTCTGCTCGGATTGTTCGCAACGGCGATCGTCCACGTCTTCTGGCCGATCGCGTACGAGCAGATCGCCCGGAACCGGACGAACGAGCTGGTCGGCCAGGTCCAGCGCACGACGAAGTTCACGGGTCTGATCCTCGCCCTGCCGGTCGGCCTGCTTTGCGGCCTGGCGTCCCCCCTGCTGACCGTCTGGCTGCGCGGGGACGAATGGGCCCGCTACGGTTTACTGCTGGCGGTGCTGATAGCTCCCTCGACGGTCAATTTCAGCATGCGGCATCTTTTCTCCCTGACCCACGGCATGAACCGCGTCCGCATTCCCGCCATGGTTACCGTGGCAGGAGGCCTGCTGAATCTCGGCCTCTCAATAATACTGGTCAAGTGCACGCCGCTCGGCGTCTACGGCGTTGCCGCGGCAACCGGCCTCTCGCTGACTTTGCGCAACTTGCTCTTCATGCCGCTTTACTGCGCCGCCATTCTGCGCCGGCCGAAAGGCACTTTCTACAAGGGCTTGCCGCCCGCACTGCTGACGGCTATGTTCGTGGCGCTGGCCGGATGGGCTCTTTCGCGCATCACCGACCTGACGTCGTTTACGCGGCTGGGACTGGCCGGTTTGGGCCTTGCCGCCGTTTATGCCGTTCTGTCGGCGCTGCTGCTGGGCAAACGGGAGATTCGCTTTCTATGGTCGCTTCTCGGTCGGGTGGATAGATGAAGAGAAATATTGCCGCAAGGCGGGCGCTGCTCTTTCTGGTCCTGCTCGGATTCGCGGGCAACCTGGTCTTGAGCCTCATGCGGGACGCCAAGGGCGACGAGACCATGTACCTGCGCGATTCCGCGGTCATGGCCGACTGCCTCCGCGCAGGCCGCTGGTTCGGCAACGAAGGCGTCGGCGTGCACGGCTTCATCTTCAAACTGCCCGCGGCGCTGCTGTTTCTTGCGATTGGCAAATCGGTTTATGCCGCCACGCTGGTCAACGTCTTCCTCGCGGCGGCCGCCTGCCTGCTGTGCTTCCGTCTCTTAAGCCGCCTGCTGGAATCCGAGGGCTGGGCGCTGGGCGGCACATGGCTGCTGGCCGCCAATTTTCAGTTCCTGCGCCTGTCGCCGACGTATAACCGCGATATACCGGCGCTGTTTGCCGTGCTTCTGCTGCTGAACGCCGTTGTCGACCGAAGAGGCCGGTGGCAGCTTGGTCTGATCCTCCTGCTGATCCTGGACGCCAAGGAGTACCTGTATTTCATCCTGCTGCCGCCGTTCCTGATCTGGTCGATGTTCGACGCCGCCGGCGCGATTCCGAAAGCCCGGCGTTTCCGGGCGCTGCAATGGATTCGGCTTGTCCTCGCGCGATGGACCGCCGCCCTGCTGCCGGCCGCGGTTTACCTTGTGCTGATGTTCTGCACGAGCGTCGTACCGCTGAACATGTTCAGCGCCCGGATCCTGTGCCTGACCGAACCTGCGGGCGCCGACACGCTGGTCGATCAGTTCCGGCCCGAAGCGGCGACGCGCAATCCCTGGCCGCGACCCGGACAACCTCGGTCGCCGGTGCTGGCGCCGGCGCACGAGCCTTCGCCCCCATCCGGCGAACCGGATCCGGGCCCATGGCCGCTAATTCGGCGCCATGCCCCGAAATATCTTGCCAAGCTCTTCTACCCCGGAGTGTTTTCGTTCGACGGGATTCCTAAGGCCATGGCGCTGCCGGCCGTGGTAATGTCGCTGCTCCTTTTCTTCCGCCGCGGCCCGAATCCCAACCGCCGCAGGTTCCTGGTCCTGGCGTCATGGGCGTTTCTGGCGTCCTTCATGGCGATGCCCAGCTACCCCCGCTACCTGCTGCCGATCTACCCGGTTCTCTTCATGTTCCTGATCCTGTTCCTGCTCGACACCGGGCTCGGTTTCCGGATACGCGTCGCGGTGTTCGCCGCCGCCTGCTGCTTTGTAGCCGGCGGGCTGTACTTCAGCCGGATCGGGCTTATCAAGAAGATCGGCGTTAATCTTGTCATGCTGGCGGCGCTGGCGGCAGTCCTGTTTCGCGCCGAAACTCCGCGCCGCAGGGAACGATACGCCGCTCTCTTTGTCCTTCTGGCCGGCAGTTTCAGCATCCTGGCCGCGGTGCGTTACACCTGTTTCAACTACTGGGGCCAGGCAGGTAACTTTCTGAAGTATGGCCCCAACCGCGAATGCCGCGAAGTCATGGCGCAGTTCGGCGAAACCGAGAGCTTCTGGGTCAACGACGCGGGATGGAAGTATCTCGCCGATTTCCATCTGGGACAGCGTCCCGCAACGGCGGAATGGGAGGGCCGCCTGAAGCCATGGGTGCCCAAGAAACGCCTCCTTATCCGCCACGAAGACCGGCGGGGATACGACTTCTGTTGGCGTGACATCGAAGAATTCCGCTCTGGATTGCGCCGACACAGAATTGAGTACGTCGGACTCGTTGTATCACTTGTTCAGGGCGACCCGTTCCAGTTCCAGTGGTGGCGCGACGATTTCGACCATGCCACCTGGCTGAGCATCGAAAGATCCGTGCCGCTGAAGAACAAGATGCTTCGTATTTACAGCTACATCCCCGAAGAACATCTTCCCGCCCCCGGTGAAACCAATCCCCAATGAAACCAGTCATAACCGTTGTCATTCCGGTCTACAACGCCGCCGCGACCCTCGGGCGCACGCTCGAGTCGTTGCGCGGCCAACGCTTCGGAGATTTCGAGGTTCTGCTGGTCGACGACGGCTCGAACGACGCAGGTCTTGAAGGCGCCGGCGCTCTCAGCGATCAGCGAATACAGGTTCTTCGTACGCCGGGCCGGTCGGGACCGGCCGCGGCGCGCAATATCGGAATCAAACGGGCGGCAGGCGAAATCATCGCCTTCACCGACTCCGACGTTGTCCTGCCTCCGGAGTGGCTGGAGCGGATCGATGCCGCTTTCAAGGATCGCGAGGTCGCGGTAATCGTAGGTAACGTCGTTGCCCCGCCGTCAACCGTTCTCGGAAACGCCATAGCGGCGCAGGGATTTCCCGGCGGCGGATCAATCGGTTTTGACAGGATGTGGAAAGTCTCTCCCGACGGCTGCACGACCAACATCACCTCATGCAATTTTGCCGCGCGGAGAAGAGTCTTCGAAGAACACGGGAGCTTCGACGAAAGCTTCCCCCTGGCAGGCGGCGAGGACACCGAACTTGCTTTCCGTCTCGTGAAAAACGGCGTCATGATCCGTTATGTTCCCGAAGTCGTGGTAGAGCACGAACCCAGAACCGGCCTCGCGGAATGGGTGCGGTGGCAAGTTTTGCGCGGCCGCGCCTGCCGCCACTTTAAGCTCAAGGTCGGCAACGTTTCGGGTTACGTCGGCCTGCGTGTCTGGAGTAGCTGGAACGTTGTCAAAGCGTCCTTCCCGAGACCGCGCTTCCCGCTGGTCGTCCTGCTGCTTCTGACGAGCTTCTTCCTGCAGCAGTGGGGCTACCTATTCGAAGCCATTCCCGGCCGCCATAGCGAATCTCATACTTGAAACCATCCATCCCCCGTCCGCCCACTTCTCCGACACCCAGGTAACCGTCATGGATCTGTTCGCCGATCGGAGAATTTTCGCGGAAATTCTTGCAGCCGCGCTCTTGTGCGCGGTAAAATGACTGCCGGTTTCGATCTGAACGGGCGTGGATCTTTATAGAGGAGGTTGCTCATGACTCGCAATTCCTTGACTGCCGTCGTTTTCGTACTGATTCTCTTGTCGCTGTCCGTGGGCAATGCATGGTCGCCGACACCCGTCAAGAATGATCCCCACGTCAGGATGCCCGGCACGCAGCCTGCGCCGGAGGGTAACGTTTCCCTGGAAGGGCCCAACCGATGCCTGAACTGTCACAGCGGATACGATCAGGCCGTTGAGCCCGGCTACAACTGGCAGGGCAGCATGATGGCCCAGGCGGCCCGGGATTTTCTCTTCTGGGCATGCATGACCGTGGCTGCACAGGACTCGATCTGGGCTGTCGGAAACCCCAACGCCTGCGACATATGCCTGCGCTGCCATTTCCCCAAGGGATGGGTCGAAGGCCGGTCCGACCCCGTGAATGCTTCACTAATGACCGGAGACGATTACGACGGAGTGCAATGCGACTTCTGCCATCGGGCGTTCGATCCTTTTTTTGAAGCAACCTTCACGGGAACGCGCGAGCCCGGCGATCGGGTGACGTACTGGGACGAAACCAACGCCAGCGGCACTCCCTCCCAACCGGCGGCGGAAGCTACGTACCTGCAGGACTTTTCCGAATCGGCGGCTATTGCCTACTTCAACGGTGCTCCCTTCTACGGCGCAAACCGTCATCCCGCCAGTCTGCAATACAAGGAAAACGCTTCGGGACAATACTTTCTGGGCGCCAATGCGGCCAAACGCGCATCTTTTGCCGATGCCGAGGCCAGGCACCAGATGTTTTACAGCCGCTACCACAAGAGCAAGTATCAGTGTGCGACGTGCCACGACGTCTCCAACCCGGTTCTGGCCAACCTCGGGCAGGACGGCTCGGCACCGCTGACGACCGAAACACTGTCCGCCCATGCCTACTACCATGTAGAGCGGACTTTCTCGGAATTCATGCTTTCCGACTACGGACAACAGGGAGGAGCTCCGGGCGTTGGGCCGTTTGCTCCGGACGTTTTCGCCACTTCCTCGCCGGACAATGCCATTGCGCGCTGCCAGGACTGCCACATGCGCGACGGAGTCGGCGCGGGCGCCAACAAGAGGGGCGCTCCGGTGCGACCGTATGACAGCGTGGAGCATCCCAACAGCGGTCAGCCCATCCACGACCTGACCGGCGGCAACATGTGGGTTTCTTATATTCTGGCCAGCACGGTGCCCGGTGCCGCCAATTACGATTCGCTCAACGATGCCCTGCTGAACCAGGGCGCGGCCGTGCTGACGCTCGATCTGACCCAGGGCCAGGGCGTGAATGCGGGCGCGCTCCTGGCAGGAGTCGGCCGCGCGCGGGAACAGCTCGAGCTTGCGGCTTCCATCCGCGACGTGTCTTACAATCCGTCCAACGGTTCTCTCGATTTCACCATTCAGAACCAGACCGGGCATAAGCTTATCTCGGGATTCCCCGAAGGTCGCCGGATGTTTATTAACGTGAAGGCATTTGCCGGCGGACAATTGACCTACGAAGTAAACCCTTATGATTTTCAGGGCGGCACGATTAAGGGCCTCTCTTACAACTACCAGAACGATCCGGACTTGCCGCCGCCGGCGCCGCTGGCGGGAGGCGAAGCGCACGTTGATGCCTTGGTCTACGAAACGCATCCCAGCAGCGCCCTAACCGGCGAGGACGAAACCTTTCATTTCGCTCTGGCGACGGAACGGTATAAGGACAATCGCATACCTCCCAAGGGGTTCCGGATCGAAGAAGCTTCCGCGCGGCTTTCTGTACCCCGTTGGCATGGCGAAGTCGCAACGGACTATTTTACAGCAGAAGAATACGCGGGCGGCTATGACGATGTGTCGCTCGATATCGCGCCCGGGGCGGATTACGTGGAAGTGAACCTTTACTATCAGACGACCAGCCGCGAATATATCGAGTTCCTGCGGGACGAAATCAACGGCAGCGGCAACCTGACGCTTCCGGAACCGCCGCCTTCGGGAGAGCCGCAGTCTTATGTAATACAGGGGGCCGATCCCAACAACTTCTTTGCCGGTTTGAAAGCATGGGGCGACACGATCTGGGCAATCTGGAAGCACAACATGAACGTGGACGGCGCCAGGCCGGTGCTGATGGCCAAGGCCGCCGTCGGCGCGGCCCCGCCGCCATGCGAACCGCCGGTTCCAGAACTGCTGTCGGCGGTCCCCGCCAGCCATCAGGTTACTCTGACGTGGTCGGACGAGTCTGCCGATGCTGAAGTCATTGGTTACCGCGTGTATTACGATCAAGCCGGCAAATCCCAGCTCATCGCCGAAATTGCGGATGCGGCCGTCACGACATTTGTCGACACCGGACTGCTCAACGGCGAGCCGTATTGTTACAAAGTCACGGCCTTCTATGCCGGTTGCGAATCGGCCTTCAGCAACGTACTGTGCGCCACCCCCAACGGCGGGGGGCAGCTGCAGGCCGGCGTCAACAGCCTTCAGACGGGCCGTTGGATTGTGACCGGCAAAGGCAAAAGCCAGACCACAACGTTCGAGCTTACTTCGGCTTTTTTGCAGGGCGATGGCGTTGTAGTTCGGGCAAGAGTGGTGGACACAGGCGCCGGATTGCCGGTGCAGAACGCTGTTGTGGAACTCCAGATTAGCGGCCCGCAATCCGTTTCCTTGGCCACAGCCCCCAGCGGAGCTGACGGCATTGCCGAGACCACATGGCAAACGCAGTCCCCCAACAAGAGAGGGCAGGGCGGCACGACGCCGGGATCGTATACGGTCACAACGGTCAATGTCGTGGCCGACGGGTACGCCTGGGACGGCGTGAAAACAAGTGCGGATTTCACTGTAACCCAGTAGCCCGAGAGCGCCTATCGGCTCCCAGCGCGTGTCATTCTCGAAAGCGCCGATTCAGCTTGATCGAAGAGTCCATGCCTGACTATGATGCCAACCTCATTCAACTACGGAGAGGTGGCTGAGTGGTCGAAAGCGGGGGATTGCTAATCCTTTGTAGTCGTGTTAAGCGGCTACCGCGGGTTCGAATCCCGCCCTCTCCGCCAGTTTGAAATCTCGCCCAATTTTCGGTCGGCGTGGGCGAGAATCGCCCATGGCATTGAGAACTGAACGTGCAGAATCGGATCGGTCACTCGGATCGAGGACCGATCCGAGGAATCGGAAGTCCGAGGCGGCCCCATCAACTCTACTTGCGCGAGTACCCGCCAGGAGCCCCTCCCCACTGTATTAATAGCAGACTGTGTCAGCGTTGTCCCAGGCCTTGATTTTTCTTGTGGTTTTCCGCTTGAAACTGCGCGCGCAGTTCTTTATTTTTGAAACATTCACAAAATTGTGAAAGTTTCAAATGGAAGCGGTTGACAAAACCAGTGATGTGCGGATGCGCCTGGTTGAGGTGGGCGGAGGGATTGCCCAGGATCTCGGCCTGGGCCGTGTCCTGGGACAAATCCTGGCTTATCTCTACCTGT
>Ga0180435_10000209_pt1 | contig 60637 bp, 53 predicted proteins | sample SS_ome_3_FD_132467 | JGI IMG/M metagenome (GOLD analysis project Ga0180435, IMG submission 132467) | Hypersaline lake sediment archaeal communities from the Salton Sea, California, USA - SS_3_S_1 metaG | ecosystem: Environmental > Aquatic > Non-marine Saline and Alkaline > Hypersaline >... | reverse complement strand
TTACTTATCGTTTTTACTTATCAAATCCATAAGCAAATGCTATCTAAAATTGCCTGGTTTATTAGTATAAGGTTGTGAATTTGTGCTAACATTCACAAGTAAGAAAAGCAATTTATCCTTATGAGGGTTTTATTTATGAAGAAAGGAAAATTCTCCCCTGCTCTAGTCTCTGGTTTGATTGTTGGAGTAATGGCTATGTCCCTATTTACCGGATTAGCATATGCCTCGCCGCCTGCCCAGAGCGATGATCCCCCGGAAAAGTATTTATCAGATAGTGACTGCCAGGAATGCCATCTAGCTGTGGAAGATAACTGGTCCCATAGTCCTCACGCCCACGCTTATGATGATCCAGTTTTCCAGGAGCAATGGGTTGGCCTGGGAAGTCCGGATAACTGCTTGGCCTGCCATACAACCAATTTCCTTGCATCAAGTGGTGAGTACGACACAGAGGGTGTCTCTTGCCAAGCCTGTCATGGCGTTGCCACTGAAGCTCATCCTGGAGAAATTGTCCCAACCAAGGCTGATACAGATTATTGCGGTTCCTGCCATACGACAACATTAAGTGAATGGAGAAAAACCGGACATGCTACCGCTGACGTGGGTTGCATGGATTGCCATGATCCTCACAGTCAGAAAGCCCTTTTCGAAAATCCTGATGATCTGTGTATCAATTGCCATCAGGATGGCATGGGAGATTATCTGAATGACCTTCACGTACAGAAGGATATTGGCTGTGTAGACTGCCATGCCCTGGTTATTCCTCCTGAAACTCCCCCAGAAGATGGCATAGTTCCTACTGGTCACGCCTTCAGTATCTCTCCCCAAACCTGCGTAGCTTGTCATACAGACGCATTGCACGCTGGTTTTACTTTGCCCGGATATGAAAATGGCGCAACAGCAACATTCCATGCCGAGAATGGGAGTGAAGAAAGTGAAGAGGGATCCAAAGAAGGACCTCAACCCCTGACCGATGAATTAGTCGAAAATGATCAGAACCCCAGTCAGCAAATCCAAGCCCTTGAAACCGCTCTGGCAAGCAGCCGGGTTAGTAATTTATTCCAAGGCGCTGTGATCGGCCTCGTCCTGGGTGGAAGCACCGCCTGGTTCGTTGGACAGAATCTTCGCAGCATGTCAGATGAGGAGGATGAGGAAAATGATCTCTAAGAAGGGATCCACTGGTAAATCAAAAAATAATAAAAAATCGCTGGTATCCCGAAAAGAGTTCCTGCAAATCGCAGGGGCAACGGGTGCGGCAGCTGTAGTCACTCAACTGATCACATCGGGGCCTCTTTCTCCAGACGCGATACAGGGCATAGGCGAAAAAACCCACGGTGAAGAAGGGGAATCCGAACATAACTGGTGTATGGCAATTGACCTCAGTAAATGTATCGGGTGCCAGTATTGTCTTTGGGCCTGTCAGGCAACGAACGATGTTCCTGATGATGATATGCGTTGGAATGTAGGCCATCCTGAACGGACTGAAAGCGGGACTGAATTCTTCATGACCAGGCCTTGCCTGCATTGTGAAGAAGCTCCCTGCGTCAAAGTTTGTCCAGTTGGTGCAACCTGGACCCGCAATGATGGCATAGTCACTATGGATTACAAACGCTGTATAGGGTGCCGCTACTGTGAAGTTGCCTGCCCTTACGATGTTAGGCGTTTCAACTGGGAAGTATCCAAAAAAGAAAATGTATATCAGCCCACCTGGGGGACATCTGAAATCGAGCGTCGATCCAGAGGCGTGGTTGAAAAATGCACATTCTGCAGCCACCGGATAGATCGCGGTTTGGCGCAGGGATTAACACCGGGAATAGATCGTGAAGCCTCCCCCGCCTGTGTCAATATCTGCCCTGTGAACGCCCGAGTTTTTGGTGATCATAATGATCCTGATAGCCCCATATCTATTTTTGTAAAGAGTAATGAGACCTTCCGCCTGAGGGAGGATTTTGGCACTGAACCCAAAATTCATTATGTCCGCCCTGAAAAGGAGGAAATTTAGATGTTTAAATTCGATCTTTCCATTCCCAAAGAAGGCCGGGAACGGGCCTGGTGGATCTGGATCGGGGTCCTGGGTCTAATGCTAGCCGTGGGAGTATTTGGCGCGATTCGGGTTTTTGTCAAAGGATTGCACGTTACTGGATTGTCTGATCAGGTTCCCTGGGGCTTATGGATCACACAGGATCTAAGCTCGATAGCAACAGGTGCCGGCGCGTTCACCTTCTCGGCGATTGTTTACCTTTTCAGGATCAAAAAATACCAACCCATCGCCCGGGCAGCAGTGTTTGTAGGGTTCCTTGGTTATACATCTGCCATGCTTGCCCTGGCCATGGATATCGGTCGGCCGGATAGATTCTGGCATCCCCTGGTATACTGGAATGTTCACTCGGTGTTATGGGAAATCACTTGGTGCGTGATCCTCTACTCTATCGTGCTTGTGCTGGAATTCTTACCAATCCTGCTCGAGGGAAAATTCTTTGACCGCTGGCCAAATCTTCGCAAGTATGGCGACCTGATCCACAAGGCATCCCCCGTATTTGCCGCGATCGGTTTGGGATTATCCCTGCTCCATCAATCCTCACTGGGGGCGACGTACGGTGTGTTGTCAGGACGTGCTATCTGGTACAAACCTTCCTTACCAGTAATGTTCATCCTCTCTGCGGTTGCCGGGGGTATATCCATGACCCTGTTATTAACCATTCTTGTCGGTAAACTTAACAGACGCCAAATAATCAGCCGGGAACTGCAGTATGATATATCCCGCATCGCTGGTTATGCTCTCCTGGCATATCTATATCTAAAGATCTGGGATTGGGCCGCAACTTCCTACTACAGCTCCTCTCCCGGTGCGACCGAGGCGTTGGCTTTACTACAATCAACCACTCCCTATACCCGGACTTTCTGGTGGATTGAAATCGTGCTGGGTGGCATCGTTCCAGCCATCATTTTGCTTAATGCAAACTTCAGGAAAAATGATCGCTTTACGATGCTGGCGCTCGGAGCTATTATCGCTGGCGTAACAGTAAATCGCTGGAATGTAACTCTCTCCGGATTGGTCGCTCCGCCACAGTGGTCCCCGGGTGTACTTGGAAACTTGATCACTGTCTCTTACCTGCCTACCTGGAATGAGGTCATAGTTTCGATCGGCATCATCGCTTATGCCTTGCTGGCTTTCAGTTTTGGCATAAAATACTTACCAATCTTCTCCAAAGAAAAAGAGACTGTACATTAAACCGGTTTAAATATTTTGTCTCAGGAAATAAGCGCTTCGATAGGATTGAAGCGCTTATTTTTATCAGTAAGAATAAATTTCTTAAGTAATCCTTTTTTTTTGATTTTGAATTAGAAATTTGAGGGGAAAAGATTACAACCCATAATAAATTCTTTTGGATATAATAATGATGACTAATAAATTATCAAACAAACTCCTAGAGAATCCTATGTTAGATGCCCACCAACTCAATATATTTCTGGTTGCCGCTGAGACCCTTAATTTCACCCAGGCTGCAGAACGTCTGCATATGAGTCAGCCTAGCGTCAGTCAGCATATCCGAGCCCTGGAGAAACACTTCGATGAAGTACTTTTTATCAGACAGGGAAGATCGCTGATCCTTTCAGATGCCGGCCGCGTATTGATCCCCATGGCCCAGCAATTTGTGAAACAGAGCACCAGAATCAATGAAGCTATGTCATCGCTCAAAGGACATATCAAAGGTCGGATCAACATCAGCTGCAATGCTTTGACAGGAAGATACACTCTACCGGAGATCTTTTCTCAATTTCATGAGATATATCCCGAAGTGACCATCGCCTGTCAGACGATAAATTGCGGTGTTCCCTTGGATTCTCTCCGGAGCGGGGATGTGCACTTCCTGTTCACGAATCAAGAATCAATAGCAGAGCTGTGCTACCAAGCCCAATATCTCCTGGAAGATGAGATCATGTTAATCACTCCCAAGGATCATCGCTGGGCAAAACGAGAATATATTGAAGTAGAAGAACTCCTGGAAGAGAAATATATTCTGCCCTCAACAAACACATTGACTTATTTGAAAGTCAACGAGGCCCTGGCATCCAAGAACCACTCACTCATGCAGCTTGATTCTTTTCTTACACTAGACAATCCTGAGGCTATTGCCCTCTCTGTAGATAAAGGATTAGGTCTCAGTTTTAGTTCCACCACGATCTCATCTACGATCAGCCAGACAGTCCCCGTCCCGATCAAAGATATCAAGATCAAACAAAGTATGTACATTGTCAAAGATAAAACACAGCTAACAACTGCAGCCAGGGAAGCATTTTGGGAATTTGTGAACTCTTCCAGTAGCGCCATCCAGGAAAAAACCAGGGTAATTATAAGATAAGATTTAACCCGCTGATTAGCTCGTATTATCCATCAATCCCTCCCCTTTCCGTTTATTTGTTGCCTAATTTACTCCCTACCAGGCTGTAACCCAGTCCAGCCTGGCATGTGACATATGTCACTATCTCGTTTTTCTCAAGCTGTTATAATCTTCACAAGCAAATATACCTGTATGTACATATGTCTATGAATAACAATTCCCTTGCCCAGGAAATCAACCAGCTGCATGCCAGAATTTGTTCTGCAATTTCAGAACCTAACCGTATATTATTAATATATGCTGTTGCGGATAAACCTCAAAATGTGAACAATCTTGCAGAAATTGTGGGTATCAGTCAATCCGCGGCCTCACGCCACTTAAAAGTTTTGCGTGAGCGAGGGTTGATCCAGGCGCAACGCAATGGTACCCAGGTAATATATTCTCTAACTGACGAACGTTTTATACACGCTCTAGATTTGCTCCGCGAGGTCATGCTGGACCAATTATCACAGCAAGCAGATCTTATCAAACAAAACCAATCCAATGAGAGGTAGTCTATGAAACCATCCAAATTCAGCTGGATATTTGGTGCCGTTTTTATCCTTTTTGCAATAATCATCCCAATTGTGATCTTCTTCCCCAGGGGAGAAGAGACAGCTAGCGCAGATCCCTGGGAGAACGTTCCTTTGAAAGTCCCCCACACCGATCATTCGGCGATCTTAGAAGGACCTTTCGATACAGGCCAGGAAGTTACACGTGCCTGTCTGGAATGCCACGAGGATTCAGCCCAGGAAATCATGGCAACAGCGCATTGGACCTGGGAAAGCAAGCCGTATCAACTTGAAGACAGAGATGGCACTGTCACGGTCGGAAAAAAGAACTCGATTAATAATTTCTGTATCGGAATTCAGGGCAATTGGCCCAGCTGCACTTCCTGTCATGCGGGTTATGGATGGGAAGACGCTAATTTTGACTTCAGTCAGGAAGAATCAGTCGACTGCCTTGCATGCCACGACAATACCGGCACTTATGTGAAAGGGCTGGCCGGGATACCGGTTGAAGGTGTAAACCTATTGGAAGTCGCTCAAAGTGTCGCAGCGCCAACAAGGGAAAACTGCGGGAGCTGTCATTTTAATGGTGGCGGTGGCAATGCAGTAAAACATGGCGATCTGGATGAAACTCTCTATTTCCCACCCTCCAATGTTGATATTCACATGGGTGAACATGACTTTTTGTGTACCGATTGCCATCAAACCGAAAGTCACAACATCATGGGACGTTCCATCTCAGTCAGCCTGGATGATGAGAACCAGACCTACTGCACTGATTGTCACTCCGAAGAACTGCACGAAGATGATCGTATCAATGCTCATATTGATTCAGTTGCCTGCCAAACCTGCCACATTCCAAATGCAGCAACCCGAGATGCAACCAAGATGTACTGGGATTGGTCCACAGCTGGAAGCGATGAAATAGAAGAAAGCGTTCACACTTATTTGAAGATCAAAGGCAGTTTTGTATACGAAGGTAATTTTACTCCGACGTACAGGTGGTACAACGGCAGTGTCGCTGAACGTTATATACTAGGAGATACAATCGATCCGGATCAGCTGGTACACATAAACCTACCGGCAGGTGACATCAGCGACACATCCTCCAAGGTTTTCCCTTTCAAAGTTCATATTGCCAAACAGCCCTATGACACTGTAAATAATTTTCTCCTCCAGCCAAAAACATCTGGTGAGGGAGGTTTCTGGACAGAATTTGATTGGGATCTAGCCCTTCAACTCGGTTCTGATATCACCGGCCTGGATTACAGTGGTCAATATGATTTCACTGAAACAGATATGTATTGGCCAACCACTCACATGGTCAGAGCAGCTACGGAAGCATTGACTTGTGATCAATGCCACGGCGCTGATGGCAGGATGGATTGGGAATCACTGGGATATTACGGTGATCCAATCGAATGGGGCGGCCGTTTCCAGTCCAATAGTTATCGACCCTGATAAAGGATGCAGTTAATATGGGTAATCAAATAACACGACTCAATAAATACAATAAATTGCTACTAATAACTGCAATTTCATTCTTGATCATCCTGGGTACTGTACTATTATCCCAGGGGGTAGTCTGGGCAAGCCCTGGACAGGAAAAAGCCGAACAGGCATCTCCCTTGCATCCCTCTTTCCCTTTCCTTGATGATGCTGGGGAAAATGTGTTGGAGACAGGTAATCCTGTTTCCACGATCAATACCTGTGGGACATGTCATGACACAGCCTTTATAACTGATCACAGTTACCATGTCAGCGCTGGATTGAATGATATCTCCCATCCAGGCGGCACTGTTACAGAAAGACCCTGGGACATCTCCCCAGGAGTGTTTGGTTCCTGGAACTCAATTGAGTACCGCTACCTCTCACCTCAGGGTGATGACAGGATTGATCTGACCACCCCTGCCTGGATCCAGCTCTACGGATTGCGTCATGTCGGAGGCGGCCCTGCTCAATATGCCAAGAATGGAGAACTGTTAGCTGATCTGCCGTACAGCAGCACCAGTTTGGAAACCAATATCATCAACCCCGAAACCGGAAATTTGGAACGTTGGAATTGGAATGAATCTGGCACAGTTGAGATGAACTGCTTCCTATGTCATATCCCAGATCCAGATAATAATGCCAGGGCAGACACCTTGCAAAATGGGAATTTCAAATGGGTCAATACTTCCACTCTTTCCAGCTCGGGTATTGTTACCAGGAGCGGGGATTCCTACGTCTGGAATGAAAGCCTCTTTAATGAAGATTTAGAAATCATTCCGGATGCCATTCAGATCCAGGATCCAACCAATAATAACTGTGGGGCTTGTCATGGTCTTGTACATGATGACGTTGAGGATCCCCTTGTTACACTTGGCTGCGCCCCAGAACGTTGGAGTACGATCACTACTGGACAGATCATTTCACCCCAAAAGATGTCCGATTCAGGGATGAATCTAGCAAACAAAGAAACTCTAAATCGGTCCTGGGATGTACACGCAGAGCGCTTATTGAATTGCGTGGATTGCCATTATTCGATCAATAACCCCCTCTATTACCAGGAATCAGAGACAACCAGGCCAGATCACTTGCTGTTCGATCCTCGACGGGTCGAGATCGGTGAATACCTGGAAAAACCTTTACACCAGTTTGCTCGGGGCAACAGCGCCCAGAGTAACGTAGCTCCTGAACTTCAAGACACCATGAGGACTTGTGAGTCCTGCCATGCAGTCGGGAGCACCCATGACTGGCTGCCGTACCTCGAGAGCCATCTGGACGTTCTTAGCTGTGAGTCCTGCCATATTCCTCAAATGTATTCATCGGGCAACCAGGTCCATGACTGGACAGTACTATTGCCAGGAGACCTTCCCAGACGAGAATGTCGTGGCGCCGAAGGCGATGTAAGCACGATGGGTTCATTACTTGTAGGTTTCGACCCAGTATTGATCCCCAGCCCAGATGTTGACGGAGGCATGAAATTAGCACCCCATAACCTGATCACAACCTGGTTCTGGATCTACGGTGATCCTCCCCGTCCTGTAATCCTGGCCGATTTGCAGGCCGCCTATTACGAAAATGGCGGTTACCATCCAGGAATAATCCTGAGATTTGACGAGAATAAGGATGGTGAATTGACAGCGGACGAAATGGTGATCGATTCCCAGGCCAAAGAAGATTTTGTTCAAGACCGGTTGTCCCTACTTGGCCTTTCCAATCCCCGGATAACGGGAGAAATCCAGCCATACAGTATTAATCATGATGTTGCCAGCGCAGATTGGGCCCTGGATGACTGCACTGCTTGCCATGGTGATGATTCGCGGATCACACAGCCGATCAAATTAGCTGCCACTTCTCCTGGAGATATCTTGCCGGCTTTTGTATCGGGCACAGAGAGAAATCTAGAAGGTGAGATCAAATTAAATGATAATGGAGAGATTTTCTATTATCCAGCAGCAGCGGCCGATTCGCTCTATGTATTTGGCCACAATCGCCTAGTCTGGTTGGATTGGATCGGATTAGGATTATGCGCTGTTGTTTTCCTAGGCGTTATGACCCATGGCGGATTAAGAATCTATTTCTCTTCCCGCAATCCATCCTCACCCAAATCCACTAAGAAAGTATATATGTATGGAGCTTATGAGCGCATGTGGCACTGGTTGCAAACAGCGGCGATTGTGATCCTGTTGTTGACCGGATTCATAATCCACAGGCCTGACTCCTTCGCGTTTATGAATTTCAGAAACATGGTCTTGGTCCACAACATTATCGCAGCAATTCTTGCTGTCAATGCTTTCCTGTCCTTGTTCTTCCATCTAGCTACAGGAGAGATCCAGCAGTATATTCCTCGACCTCGTGGTTTCTTTGACCGTACTTTTGTACAAATCAAATACTACCTGCTGGGTATTTTCAAAGGTGAACATCACCCCTTTGAAAAAACAACTGACAAGAAGTTGAATCCGCTCCAACAGATCACCTATTTCGGGCTGTTGAATGTGCTTTTGCCTCTCCAGGGCATCACTGGCGCCCTGATGTGGGGTTTACAGCGTTGGCCCGATCTAGCGAAAGGCCTGGGAGGATTGCCCATCCTGGCACCCTTCCATACCATCATTGCCTGGCTGTTTGCAGCTTTCCTAATCCTACACGTGTACCTGACAACTACTGGTCATACCGCTGTTTCCAGCATTGAAGCTATGATCACCGGCTGGGAGGACATTGAGAATTAATCTCGATCGAATGTATATTCCAAGTAAAAAAATGGCAGATATTAACTCCGCCTAGAAAAGAGAGAATAGAAATGACAGAAAATCAAAAGCAAGAAAAACAGAAATTTCGTTTGAAGGATCTGTTCAACAGACCTTCTAAGCCTTATGCAAATCCCTATCTTGGTGGTGTCTTGTTGGGAATGGTTCTATTTACCTCATACTTCATCACCGGGAATGGATTGGGGGCTTCCGGCGGCCTGAGCCGGATCGCCGCCTTTGTTGAGGATCTTATCGCTCCTGGCCACATCAACCAGGTTCCCTACTTGATCAATCTGGCAGGCGGGCAACGAAATCCTCTGGACAATTGGATCGTGATCGTAACCGCTGGTGTATTGATCGGCGGTTTCACTTCCGGAGTGATCCATGGACGGACCAAGTTTGAAACTCATAAAGGTCCAAATATATCCAATCAGACCCGCTGGCTATTCGCTTTCTTGGGCGGAATCTGTTTCACGTATGGCGCTCGCCTGGCTCGTGGATGCACCTCCGGACAAGCTCTATCCGGTGGAGCCACACTTTCCGCCGGCAGTTGGGTGGTTATGTTTTCCATCTTCGGTGGTGCCTACGCTCTGGCCTATTTTGTTCGCAGGCTGTGGAATTAATAGGAGAAAATAATGATACCCTTTCCCCTTCATCTAGAATCCTTACTCAGTAAACCTCTTACATATCTGATCTTTTTATTGATCGGATTCCTCTTCGGATATGTCCTGGAGATCTCTGGTTTTAATCACTCCCCCAGCCTGGCATCTCAGTTTTACTTCAAAGATCTGCGTGTGTTCAAAGTATTCTTCACAGCGATCGTTGTGGGCATGCTGCTGCTTTTCCTAAGTTCTGCAGTTGGGTTGTTAGACTACAATTTGATCTGGGTTAATCCCACATATCTTTGGTCCGGCATTGTTGGCGGATTGATCATGGGTGTTGGTTTCATCCTGGGAGGTTTTTGCCCCGGCACTTCACTGGTCGCGTTGGCTACATTAAAGATCGATGGTATTTTCTTTGTCCTGGGCGGCCTGGTTGGTGTTTTCATCTTTGGTGAGACTGTTGATTTATACAAGTTTTTCTTCAACGGTAGCTACTACGGCAGACTAACCCTGATGGATGTCTTCAACCTTCGGACCGGGATCGTTGTCATCCTGGTAACTTTAATGGCAGTATTCATGCTCTGGGGTGGTGAACAGCTGGAAAAGATTTACGGTAAAAAAGATCCCAAAAAAGCCCCCAAAGCCCGTTATTATGGGGCAGGCGTGTTGGTTATTGTCGCCATTATAATCGCTGTTATCGGCCAACCCACCACTGCAGATCGTTGGGAAAAATTGGCATTAGTTCGAGGTGATGACCTCACCAACAGAGAGATATACATCCATCCAGGCGAGCTGCTGGATACCTTCCATGACCACAAACTCAATTTAGTTATGATCGATGTCAGAAGCGAAGCCGACTATAACTTGTTCCACCTGCTTGACGCCGAAAATATCACGCCTGAAGAAATCCCCGAATCAATAGATAGTTTTATTGCTATGCCAGCCAATACAGTTTTTGTGGTGATGAGCAATGATGAAGCGACTTCTACTGAGGTTTGGAAAACATTGACCGCCCAGGCCGTCCCGAATGTGTATGTCCTCAGTGGTGGTATTAACCAATGGTTAGATACCTTTGCAACACCCTATGAAGAAGGTGTCTGCGGAGATATGATAGAAGCTGGCGTAGAAGAATTGCACTATGAATTCGATGCCGCGTTGGGATCGAACTGCCCGGCTGCCTATCCCGATCATGATAAATATCATCTCGAATATGAAAAGAAGATCGAACTAGATCTAAAACGAGCTCCAGTTGGCGGTGGCTGCGGATAAAAAAGGATAATCAAAAGGGACTGATTCCTTCTGTAAAGAATCAGTCCCTTTCATAAAACAAAAAGTCCTCTCAACATGAGAGGACTCAACTTTTAATGACAATATTCCTATTATTCCAGCAGGTCGTCAATCTCTCTTCTGATGGCATTGAGATCTTCTAACCCCAGGTAAACGATCGCATACCGGACATAAGCCACCAGGTCCATTTCCTTCAACCCATCGATTACCATATCCCCCACAACTCTGGAAGAAACTTCAATTTCACCCATTGCCTGCAACCCGGATTCCACATCACCAACCAGTCGCTCTATATCAGCAGCAGAAACCGGACGTTTATCACAACTGATCTGAATTCCCCTACTTAGCTTTGCCCGATTAAATTCCTCTCGAGTACCGTCCTGTTTCACAATCAATGGGGTATCCAGGATGGCTCTTTCGTAGGTACTGAACCGTTGCTCACAGCTGAGACATAATCTACGGCGGCGAGTCCCACCACGTTTATCATGGGAAGTATCAAGCACTTTGGAATCATCATCTTTACAATAGGGGCATTTCATTTGTAATATCCTCATTTGTTCTGATGGCGTTCAATGTGATTTTAGCATACATCAGCATCCCTCACTAGGGAAAACAATCCCAGATTCGTTCCCCATATAAAACCGTTCTCCTGCTGAGAATTCTCAGCAGGAGAACATGACCAGACAACATCCAACCCTACCAGGAGGAGGCCAGTTCAGGGTGGATATCCTCGTAAAGACAAACCCAAGAGAATTCTTGGACACAATCCCACTATTTCAATATTCAAAGCAACCACTCAATTACCGATTTCGATTTCGATTCCTTAAGAAAGTAGGAATATCCAGGTTCTCGGTATTTAAGGAACGCGGTACAAATTCCAGTTCCCGCTCATCTTCTTTTCCATCTACAGCAGGAGCTTCCACTCGGGAGCGACGTCCCGCCATCTGCATGATATTTGTGGGCATGCCGGTTGTTTCAAAACCAGTAGCAATCACGGTCATGCGGAATTTATCCTGCATGGAAGGATCGATCACAGCACCGAAGATCAAGTTCACTTCGGGATGGGCCGTTTCCTTAATGATAGCCGCAGCTTCGTTGACTTCGAACAAGGACAGGTCTGTGCCGCCAGTAACATTAAAGAGGATACCCCGGGCACCATCAATAGTGATATCCAGTAAATCACTGGACATTGCCTGTTCGGCAGCTTTGACAGCACGGTCTTCACCAGAGGCTTCGCCAACAGCCATCAGAGCCGCACCACCCTCAGACATGATAGAGCGGACATCTGCGAAGTCCAGGTTAATCAAACCAGGTACAGTGATCAGTTCTGAAATACCCTGGATACCTTGTCGCAGAACATCATCGGCCATCATAAAGGCATCCTGCAAACTGGCTCGTTTATCTGCGATCTGAAGGAGGCGGTCGTTAGGGATCACGATCAGCGTATCCACTTGTTCCTTCAAGAGGGATATACCTTGATCCGCAGTTGACACCCTGGTGTTTCCTTCAAAGGTAAATGGGCGGGTAACCACACCAATCGTCAGCGCGCCAATTTCTCGGGCCGCTTGGGCTACGATCGGAGAAGCACCTGTGCCTGTTCCACCACCGATACCAGCTGTGATGAATACCATATCGGCACCCTTCAGAACGCTGTAAATATCATCAGCAGACTCCTCTGCTGATCCACGTCCGATGTCAGGATTGCCGCCCGAGCCCAGTCCGCGGGTCAGTTTATCCCCTACCCGGACCTGCGTCGGTGCTTTCGAACGCAGTAAGGCCTGCGCGTCGGTATTGACAGCGATGAACTCAACTCCAGTCAAACCGGCATCGATCATCCGGTCCACGGCGTTGCAACCACCTCCGCCAACTCCAACTACTTTTATTCGTGCGAATGATTCTGTTTCTTTGATCGGGTCCATAGTATTCTCCTCTGTACTATAATTCTTCTTGTTGCATGGTCATTGTTAAGGCAGTAAGCGCCTAAGGAAATTGGATACTTTACTCCAACTGATATTGTCCTGGTGTATTTGTTTTCGGTAGCTGTCCTTTTCATAAGATATCGTATTCATTAACACCGTCCATTCCAATAAGCCAACGCTTGTAGCGAACGCCGGATCATAAAGCTGATCGGTCATACCCAACAGATTCTCTGGCTGGGCTACACGGACCGGCAGATTAAACATCTTCCTCGCAAACCGACTGATTCCAGGCAATGCACTTGACCCCCCAGTCAGCACCATACCGGCAGGCAGTAATCCATCGTAGCCGGAACGTTTGATCTCTTGGATAACATAACTGAATAATTCCTCTACTCTGGCTTCAATGATCAAAGCCAAATCTCGTCTGCGATATTCTTTCAAGGATTCATCCCCAAAGGGACGAATTTGGAAAACATCATCCTCACTGATCTCTGACCGGATGGCATGCCCATACTCAATTTTGACTTTTTCCGCTTGTTCCATGGACAGGCTCAACCCATGGGTTATATCAGAAGTAATCAGGTTTCCGCCAATTCCCATCACCATGGTATGCCAAACATCTCCATTAATATAGATGGCGATATCAGTCGTTCCACCACCAATATCACAGACCACTACACCCATTTCTCTTTCCGTTTCAGTCAATACAGCTTCAGCAGATGCAAGGGGATTCAGCACAAAAGCTTCCACCTCTGCCCCAGCTGTGTTAACACACTGCTCCAGATTATCAAGCGAAGTTGAGGCCGCAGTGATAATATGCGCTTCCACTTCCAGTCTATACCCATGCATCCCGATCGGTTTATGGATGCCGTCCTGCCCATCCACACTGAAACCTCGCTGAATGACATGGACGATATCTCTGTTATGCGGGATCGAAACAGCTTTGGCTGCATCCAGAGCCCGAAAGACATCATGTTGATCGATCACTCCGCCTGTGACTCCGCTGGCTCCATGACTGTTTATTGATGAAACATGTGAACCTGCCAAACTTACCTGGGCAGAAGTGATTTCCAGTCCCGAAGTTCTCTCAGCTTTATCAATGGAACGTTTGATCGCTTTGCAGGTAGAGGCAATATCAACCACAACTCCCTTACGTAAACCTCGGGAAGGCTCAATACCAACACCTAAAATACGGAATTTATTCTCTGCTTCTACCCGGGCTACCAAGGTGCAGATTTTTGTTGTGCCTACGTCAATACCAACGATGATCGGTGCATCCTGCGTACTCATTGTTCCATCCTGAAATAAGGCGAATCGATAAACTCAATATTAATCATTCCGGGGGTGATCTTTTTACCCTCCAGATATTCCACCAACGATAGATATACATTCATCTTTTTCTCAGCATCATCATCATTAAATCCAAAATATACGATCCATCCCCGAGCATCTTTCCATCCCAGACCGTGATCCGCATCATAGATCAAGTCCACATTCTCAGGGATGTACCCTGCCAGGGCCGCTACACTATCAACTAACCGGGGATCCACGAAACGATCCTTTATTGTTGGCGGCAGCATAGCCGATTTTACTTGTATGACATCCAATCCTTCATCCAGGGGTTCAAAAGCAACCCCATTTGTATCTACCCATCGGACATGACCATCCCAGTTCCAGGCCAGGACAGGATAACGCTCCACAAGAGAAATTGAGACATTAGCCGGCCAGCCTACTTGAACGTCAATCTCAGATAAAGCTGGATAGGTAATCTGCAAATCCCTCTTGACACGTTCAGGGTTGATGAAGAAGATCGATGAGCCTGTAATATTAATAGCCTGTGCGATCTCTCCTTCTGTAAAACGTTCCAATCCCTGAATTTCAATATTTGTTACTGTAAAAAGCCCTGATTGAGTAAACAATATCAAGCCCAATAATAAACTGATCGTTATCACTCCCGAAAGCACCCGCCATTTATTATGGACAGAAGGCATAGCGGGAAGGCGAATTTCCGCTCCGGAAGCGACAGCAACATCCACACGGCGGCGGGGTAATGGCCTGTTATCAACTGCAGCAGTATTAATACCAATCTCACTGCGGGAAAGAACTGGAGGTGTTCTGCGCGAAGTTACAGCGGCGGAGCCCTGCCGATTTACTCGAGAATTCCTGGACTGCCCCCTTCTCTCAGTTCTGGTGTTGATTTGTTTTGCCATAACCTTTCTTACCCCTCAAACTCATATTTTCTAACCAACTGATCCTTTTCCTTTTTCCTTTCCATAGCCAACCGGATCAATTCGTCAATCAAATCCGCATATGTCAACCCACTGGCTTCCCACAGTTTGGGATACATACTGATGGGAGTAAAACCAGGAATGGTATTGACCTCATTGAGGAATATCTCATCCGTTTCCTTGTCCATCAAAAAGTCCACCCGGGCCATTCCTTCACAGTCTATTGCCTGGTACGCTCTCAGAGCATAATCCTGCAATAATTCAACCTGTTCCTGGCTGATGGGAGCTGGAATCAATAATTCCGAGCTGTCATCATGGTACTTGGCCTCATAAGAATAGAATTCTGCCGTTGGTCTGATTTCTCCCGTTATTGAAACTCGAGGAACCTGGTTGCCCAGCACACTCAACTCGATTTCCCGCGCATTGATCCCTTTCTCAATTAATACACGACGATCAAACCGGACTGCTTCCAGGATACCGCTAGCAGTTTCTTCTATATCCTGGCATTTTGTAATACCAACAGAGGAGCCCATATTAGCCGGTTTCACAAATAATGGATAATTGCCAAACTTTTCCACTCGCTCTAGAACCCGATCCATTGCTGTCAATTCTGATTTATGAACCAAAATAGATGGTGTAACCGGGATATGATTAGCAATCATCACGTCCTTAAAGAGGGCTTTATCCATCCCTACAGAGGAACCTAGAACCCCAGCGCCAACATATGCCAGATTATTGAGTTCAAACAACCCCTGCATTGTGCCGTCTTCCCCATAGGATCCATGGAGCACCGGGAAAACTACATCAAGCTCTGCAAAAACCTTCAGTATTTCATCTCCATCCACTTTTTCCACCGAATAGACTTGTGATCGGGACGGTGTTGGAAGCATTACCGCGGCAATTAATTTTTCTTCAGTGTGGTCCTTTAAAGCAGTTAGCACATCATCACCTACCAGCCAATCTCCTTCCAGTGTGATCCCGATCTGGGTAACCAGATATTTAACAGGATCCAGCGTATTGAGAACAGAGCTGGCCGAACTCAGGGAAACTTCATGTTCCCCGGATCTTCCGCCAAATAAAACCCCTAATCGAATCTGTTTTGTCATACTAATCCTTAATTCCATTCTCCAATAAACTGGATTTCCAGTTCCAGCTCAACACCAAACTTCTCATAAACCTGGTCCCGCACCTGAGCAATCATTGAAGCAATATCAGAAGCAGTGGCCTTTCCTTTATTGATGAAGAAATTTCCATGGAGAAGGCTGATCTCCACATCACCTACCCGGGTACCCTTCAATCCTGTTTCTTCAATTAATCGACCCGCAAAATCCCCAGGCGGATTCTTAAACATACTCCCCAAGCTTGCACCTGAGGGTTGGGAGGACTGGCGTTTTTCCGCTATAGCCGAGATCTTCCCTTTTACAGCAGATGGAGTGCTAATTTCCATCTTAAAGGTCGCACTCAGAACAACCGCCTGTTTTTCACCAGTTTTGATGACACTTGACCGGTAGTCATATGCAAATTGATCCACCGACCACTCCGATCGCTGAATGCTGTCCCCTGAAGGGTGCAAGATATCTGCCATTTCCAGTTTTTCAGCCACATTTGAACCAAATGCTCCCGCATTATTGACAACTGCCCCACCAACAGTGCCTGGAATCCCAGAAGCCCATTCCAGCCCGCTCCAACCTTTGGATCCTGCCCGGCGCGCTAAACTGCCAAATCTCGCCCCGGATTCTGCCCATAAAAGCGGGTAATCACCATCTACGTTTAGAAACTTGATCTCCTTAGCTTCATTTATCAGGACTAGCTCTCGGATTCCCGCGTCACTAATTAAAGTGTTCGCCCCGCCACCCAACAGCATGAACGGAATTTTCTCTTCCCATAGAAAGCACACATATGCTTCCAGGTCTTGCACGTTCTCTGCAGTTACCAGGTAATCTGCCGGTCCGCCAACGTTCATCACCGAAAAGCGGTTCAGCATTTCATCCTTCTTCAATTTATTGCCAAAGAAGGATTGCAGCGATTGTATTTGGGAAGAAGTTAAAACAGGTTTTTTCATCTAGTAAACCTTAGAGTTCCTTGATCTTGGCCAAAACTTTGTTAACGACTTTAGAGGACAATTCCTCACCGTTCTTTGGTAGTTTATTCAGTTCCGCCTGCAGTTTTGGATCTTCCCTCACAACCCATTCGAGGCGTTTTTTTGAATCAAAAACAATATCAACTACTTGATCTAATTCATCTGGAAGAATTCTTGCGGTCATAGTTTATCTCCTCTCTAGAATCCTGCCTGGGCAGACAAGTGTTTCTCAATCTGTTGGTTAATTTTTATTGCGTCACCGGCTGTGAATACCAGCAGCAAATCTGCTGGCTGTAGTTCTTCTTTTAATAATTCGACTGCCTGTTCAATTCCCGGGACGTGTCGTACTTGGTCATGCTTAATGGACGAAACCAGGTCTGATATGCAGAAACCTTCCGGTTTATTTTCTCTGGCTGGAAAAACATCCAGCACCGTGACTCGATCCGCATCTTTAAAAGACTCACAAAACCTATCAAATAATGTTATTGTCCGGGAATAAGTATGCGGCTGCCAGACAGCCCAGATCCTTCTTGTGGGATAGGCATTTCGAGCGGCCTGCAAGGTTTTCATGATTTCGGTCGGGTGATGGGCATAATCATCTACAATCAAAACACCCTGGTATTCTCCCCGGATATCAAATCTTCGCTCACTTCCCTGGAACTCACCTAAAATCCTGGCAATCTCCTGTCGGTCCTGGCCCAGTCCGTCAGCTACAACAAATGCGGCCAGTGCATTCAGGACATTATGTTCTCCAGGGACCTGGAGTGATACTGGTAGATTACTCTCCTGTCCATTCACATTAATCCGAATTTCAAAATCGGTTCCAGCGTTGTGGTTAACTCTCATATTTTCAGCAGAGAAATCCAACTCACTTCCCGAAGAACCATAAAGAACCAACTTCTGATCAGCAGAAAGTAATTTCTTTAACCGCAGCGCGCCGGGGTCATCACCACAAATCACCAGATTGCCATCCGGTTTTAAATTCTTCACAAATCCCTCAAACGCTTCATCAAACGATTGAGAAGTGGGGAAGATATCAGGATGGTCATGTTCCACATTTGTGATAACAGCCCAATCCGGGTTCAATCCCCAAAACATATAGTCATATTCATCTGCTTCGATCACGAACAGATTCCCTTGACCTGATCGAGCATTTGTGCCCAGGTTTCTCACAACACCGCCAACAATAAAGGAAGGATCCAATCCCAGGCTGGAGAGAATCCAGACCAGCATGGATGTTGTAGTGGTTTTTCCATGACTGCCAGCCACAGCAAGGACCACTTTATCAACCAGCATCCGGCCCAGGAATTCTGACCGTTTCAGTACTGGGATCCCAGCTCCGAGGGCTGCCTGAACTTCCACATTATTCTCAGGAATTGCTGATGATCTGATAACCAGATCTGCACCTGTAATATTCTCTGCCAGGTGACCCAGGGTGACAGTTCCACCAGATTTCTGCACAGCCTCAAAGAGATCGGATTCTGTAAGATCCGACCCACTGATTGTGTATCCTTGTTCCAGCAAAACAGTTGCAATTGCGGACAAACCAGTTCCTCCGATTCCGATAAAGTGAATATGCTCCATCAAATGAACACCACCAATACAAACATAAAAGCCACAACAACTGCAAAGAATAGACCGATCTGATTGCTGGCAAATACAGGCGGAAAATAATTCAAAATGTTAATTGCAGCTTCTCCCAAAGGTGTACCCGGCTGGGGTGCCAAGATTTCTGGTCCAAACGGATAATGTGCAGCTGCCATATACCACCAGAGGGTGCCCATAATGAAAAATCCACTCATCAAACCCATCACCGCACCCAACAAAATATCCTGAATCCGTTCCCTGCGAGCCTTATCCCGAATGACCGCCAGTCGGGGTGTTTGATACCCAAAAAAGGATAGAATGAAAACAATTGTCGCCCGTGACCAGAACTGGGTCCTCAGTTCCTCTTGAATTGCCGAGGGCATTGACTCAAAAGTGGCATTGGCCGGTAAGTTTTCTACTCTCGCCAAGACTTCCCCAAATGGGACCATATATTGTGTATACGTTTCCAGCACATAGATCAGGAAAAGTGCTAAAACCACACTGAAAACTACCAGCAGTTCCTTGGCCCAGCCACGCATGGCTCCAATCAGGCCAAAAAGGATAACAAACATCCAAAATGCTGATAGGATGGAAATCATTTCTGATCCCCTCCTTTTTCATAACCAGCCAAAGAGATCAGCTCTTGAGCAATCGTCTTTGCAGCCCCGGGTTTCGCCATCACCTTCAGGGCAGATTTCATTTGATTCATTCTTTCCTGATCCTTGATCAGTGATAACACTTCGGGTAATAACCTTTCCTTTAATTCTTCATCCCGAATCATCAATGCAGCACCACGATCAACCAGATATTTTGCATTTGTTTTTTGATACTGCCAGGCATGTGGATACGGAACCAGCAACGCCGGCAGTTCAAATATTGGATATTCACCTAAAATGGAAGCCCCACTCCGGGAGACTACCAGGTCAGCACATCTCAAAGCAGCGCCCATTTCCTCATGAAGGAATGGATAAGCTCGGTAATTCTTTTTCAGATCTGCAGGTAATCTATCCCGATTTGAATTAATCCCATCCCAATCCAGCGTCCCTGTAATATGCACTACCTGTATCTCTTTCAACAGCTCTGGCAGGATGGCTTCCAGTGCCTGATTAATGGAACGAGCTCCTTTGCTGCCGCCAAATACTAGAAGTATAGGCAGATCAGATGATAATTTTAGGCTCTCAAGAGCCTGGTCACGGGTCCAGGACAACATTTTAGAACGAACCGGATATCCACTAACTATGACCTCTTTCCCTGTCGGAGTGAATTGTCGACTTCCTTCAACAGATAAAGCAATTTTCGACACCAGGTTTGAAATTGTTCTTATGGCAAGTCCAGGTTCAATATCTGGGATAAATACCAGGCTGGGTGTTGCCCGACCAGCAAAAGCAGCAGGTACTGCCAGATATCCGCCTGTATAGAAGAGCACATCCGGCTTAAATTCCCGAATAATCCTGCCTGCTTTGAGATATCCTTGAAATAGCTTAGCCAAATTTCCAGGCAGGTTTTTCACTCCCACACCGTGTAATCCGGCGGCGGGAATGGATTTATATTCGATATTAAGTCTGGAGATAATCTCTCCTTCCATACCGTTTTCTCCACCTACCCAGAGCACAGCATCAGCCATCTCTCGGGTTTGGTTAAGATCGTTTAGTGCCTGGAGGACGGCTAAAGCCGGGTATACTCCCCCGCCTGTCCCGCCCGCGCAAATCAACAACCGCACCTAATGACCTCCGTTCTAGGTTTCTGCGTTCCATCTCTGACATTCTCGCAACACTCAGAATGATTCCAACTGCTGACAAGGTAACCACAAGATTTGAACCTCCCTGGCTCATAAATGGGAGCGGGTTGCCTGCTACCGGAAGCAGCCCGATTATTACTGCTATATTCACATATGCTTCAAATACGATCCAGAATACAAGCCCTGCCACCAGGAGTGATCCCAGACCATCCGAGGCTTTTTTAGCAATCACCATACCTCGCCACAGCAGCAAAGCATATAAGACCACCAGAATTGTTGAACCCACAAATCCCAACTCTTCACCAACAACAGCAAAGATACTATCCGTATGAGGAACAGGAAGCAGGACCAATTTGGCTACGCCTCTACCCAGTCCAACCCCAAACCAGCCGCCATCCATAAAAGCGGTAAATGATTTGGCTATCTGCTCAGAGCCAATGGTATTAATATCCCTGATGCCCACCCAGAAGTCTGCTATACGTTGATATACTTCTGGTTTTTTCAAGGCCACCAATCCTGAGCCCAGACTCATCGATATCACAAGCAATAATAAGATCTGTATGAGGGATCCACCCGCCATGTAAAAAAGCAGCAAACCCAGTGCAAAAATTGTCACTGCAGCGCTAACATCTGTTTGGATGGCAATTAAGCCTCCCACGAGACCCAGGATCACTGCCAGGGGAATCAAACCAAAGTGGAATTTTTTGATAATATCACCTTTAGCTTCGAGCCATACCGCCAGGTAAATTACAATGGTCAGTTTTGCCAATTCAGATGGCTGAACCGACTTTCCACCGAAAATGGACCGTTCACCTATAAACAAAACCAACAGCAGCAAACCAATCGTTCCTACAATCGCCAAAATGGCCAACTTATTTTTCGCCCAGCGGTGATAATCCATAAAATATAGAAATACCGCAACTCCTAGCCCCAGGACCAACCAAAGTAATTGACGCAGGAAAAAGGAATTGACATCGTTTGAAACCCGCCAGGATACATCCCAGGAAGCGGAATAGAGCATCAACAGTCCAAAAACAAGCAGTGCTGCCACTATACTCAAAAACGGAATATCAATTGCCAGATCCAGTCCAGCTGGATCGGTTTTCAGTTCAGTTCGTTTACCCATAATCTGAACTTCTCTCCTCTTTCTTCAAAATCAGAAAATTCATCAAAACTGGTCCCACCTGGTGAGAGTAAAACCACATCACCTTTTTCACAAATCTCCGCTGCCACCTTGATGGCTTCTTTTAATCCAGAACATTTCTGGTAAGGAATTAATTCCTGTCCCGGGCCTTGTTCGGCAATCAGGGATTTTTCGATCAGATCAGCAGCTTCGCCGAAGAGAATCAAATACCTGACCCGTTTTAATACCAACTGCGAAAAATCCTGCCAAGGTAAGTTTTTATCCCGTCCACCTGCAAGGAAAACCAACGGTTCCTGGAATGAATTTATGGCTGCAATCGAGCCTTTTGGAGTAGTCGCTTTGGAATCATTCACCCAATCCGCCCCAGCCCACTTCCGGATAAGCTCTAACCGATGAGGAACACCTTCCAAGGCTTCCACACCTTTGAGCATTGCCTCTACCGGAAATTCTGCGGCGCTCGCGATGGCACAGGCAGCCAACACATTCATCTGATTATGAGCACCCCTTAATTTAATGCTTTTGATAGGGATCAACTGATGGGCTTCTTCCCCATCCCAAGAACAAACCCAATCCTCATCCAAATATGTCCCAACCTGCCCATTTTCCGGTTTCTGAAGACCAAAACTGATCAGCTTTCCCCGCACCTCGTTGAGCAGTTCCCATGATCCCGGGTCTTCTCGATTCAGTACTGCAATATCAGATTCCGATTGAGCTGCCAGGATTCGGGCTTTAGCACGGGTATAAACCTGCATAGTACCGTGCCGATCCAGATGATTGGGTGTGATGTTGAGAATACAGGCAATAGTCGGCGAAGTGCTCATTTGTTCCAACTGGAAGCTGGACAACTCCATGACAGCAATATGATCCTGCTCCATTTGATCCAAATCTTTGATCAGGGGGTTACCAATATTACCGCCGACCCAAGTTCGAGTTTCTTCGAGGGCAACTGCTGCCATCTTGCCAACCAATACAGTGGTTGTTGTTTTACCAGCAGACCCCGTGATACCTATCACCGGACACGGAACCATTTCCAGGAAGATCTGGGAGTCATTTGTAAGCGGAATACCTCGGTTTTGCGCTTCCTGCACCAGCGGGATAGTTAAGGGAACGCCACCAGACAATGACAGATAATCTGCCTTGTCCAATAACTCAATCGGGTGTCCACCTAGAACCCAATTGATCTCGCCTTCCTGAAAATCGCTGATTACGTCTTGAAGCACTTTTGCATCCTTATGATCTGTAACTGTAACTGTTGCCCCGTGAGCATTAAGATACTTTGCCAGAGCCAATCCCTGACGGGCGGCTCCCAGGATCACCAGGTGTTTGCCTTGATAATCTATATTCATCACACTAATGACAGCGCTATGCCCACTAAACCTGCTACCAATCCAATTAACCAGAACCGCTGTACGATCTGGGTCTCACTCCAACCAAGTAATTCAAAATGATGATGTAGTGGCGTCATCTTGAAGACACGCCGGCCTTTAGTAAGTTTGAAAAATACTACCTGGATAACTACACTTAATAATTCGCTAAGCGGGATGATGCCGATGATCGGCAGGACAGCCCATTGCCCGGTCATCAATGCCACTACGGCCAAAGTTGCGCCTAGGGCAAGAGAACCAGTGTCCCCCATAAAAAGCTCCGCCGGGTGAACGTTAAACCATAGAAATCCAAATATTGCACCGACCAAGATAAAACAGAAGCGGGCCAGGAAAATCTGCCCCTGCATAAGGGCAATCGCCCCGTAGGCCGCAAAAGCAGTGGCAGAGATTAATCCCGCCAGTCCATCCAATCCGTCTGTAAAATTGACAGCATTAGAAAAACCCGCAATCGCAATCACTGCGATCGGGAAGTACCAAAAACCCAATTTAATCTCGAAATCAATCCCGGGAAGATACAGCTCAGGTACATCCAACACCATACGCAGCACTAAAACAGTTGCGATAGATATCACTAACTGTAGGATGAGTTTGGGTAAGGCGGAAAGCCCTTCTCCATCCCCAATCTCTCTTAAACTGAACCAATCATCAACAGAGCCGATCAAAGCAAATGCTCCAAATACGATCAACGGCACCAAAGTTGAGTTTCCGAAAATCGATACACCAAATACTTTTACGGCATTAAACAGGATGGTCAGTAAAGCCAATGGGAACATGATCAAAACTCCCCCCATCGTGGGAGTGCCTAATTTCGATAGATGGCTTTTGGGTCCGTCAACCCTGATATGCTCACCGATCTTAAGCATCCTTAATACTCTGAGCAGGGGCTGACCCCAAATCAAAGTCAATAAGAACGAAAAAGCTGAAAGTGCCAAAGCCATTGAGGTATTATTCATGATCCTACCTCCAGAGCTGCTACAATTTTGTCCATCCTCATGCCCCTTGATCCTTTTACTAAAACGACATCATTTTCACGTAAGAATCCGTTCAGAAAAGGAATCACATCAGTGCTCTCTGCGAATGAGTGAATTCTTTCCTGGTTTAGCATATTTTCAGCTGCTGCCCTGGCAATGATATTTGCTCTCTCACCTACTGTGACCAGAACATCTGCCACCTCGGCTGCCCGGATCCCAACTTTCAAATGACCCTGGTGCTCATAGCGGCCCAATTCCAGCATATCTCCCAGCACAGCTATCTTGCGGCCATCCATCTCTTCTAGCAAATTCAGGTCTGCCAGCATCGATTTTGGAGATGCATTATAGGTATCATCCAGGATCAAAGCTCCAGAGGAAGACCGGACAGCAACAAGACGCAGCTGGGTGTGTTCTGACCTCAATCCTCGCCCAATTTCTTCCCAGGTCATTCCTTCAATCAATCCTACGGCCGCGGCACGCAGCACAGTATGAACAGAGTGCCTGCCGATCAGGGGAACTTTCAGATAAATGCTTTCTCCCTGATAATGTAGTCTGCACTTGATACCATCCAACCCCAATCCTTCTACTTCATCTGCCCATAGATCGGCATTCGGACTCAACCCATAATAAAAGATCCTTGCTTGAGTTTGATCCGCCATCGCTCGGACACGTTCATCGTCATAATTTAGGATCGCCACACCTTCTGGCCCTGCCGGTAAAGCCTGGACTAATTCTGATTTTCCGCGGGCTATTTCATCTTGAGTACCTGCTCTTTCAGCATGAACAGTGCCGATTGTTGTCAACACGCCCACCACGGGTTGGGCCAATTCGCACAGAAACTCAATCTCTCCGGGTACATAGAAGCCCATCTCGAGTACTGCCCGCTGATGCCCGGTACTTAGCCGCCAGAGGGTCATTGGCAAACCAATCTCATTATTCAAATTGCCCGCGTTCTTCAATGTACGGTAACGTTGTTTTAATACTGTTGCTGTAAGTTCCTTGGTAGTGGACTTGCCAACACTGCCGGTGATAGCGATCACCCGCAGATCCAGTCGTTTCCGCCATTCTCCAGCTACTTGCTGAAGTGCTTTTAAAGAATCATCTACCAGGATGCAAAACGGCACTTCAACTTCCTGATCCAGATCATGATCCGACTCCGGCCGGCAATCAATGACCCGGAGCTGAGGGTCAACCGCTCTATCAATCAATGCAAATGAAGCACCTTTTTCAAACGCATCACTGACATAATCATGACCATCAGCTGTTTCCCCCTGCATGGCTACAAACATCGATCCAGGTATCAGGGTGCGGGAATCTACTCCCACATCGGCAATGATCTGATCTGCCCAGCGGGACTTTTTTCCTGTTAACACTTCAAGTACCACACCCAATGTAATCATCGATCTATTCCTCTAAAGCCACTCTAACTGCATCCGGCGGAATGCCCAGATGAATGACTAGTTTCTCAACCACTTTTCTGAATACCGGCGCTGCAATCTCCGAACCCCAAATGGATGCTGATGGTTTGGAAACCCAAACGTAAACCAGAAATTGGGGATCATCAGTAGGTCCCCAACCAACGAATGATGTATTCGTGGCTGTACTCTTATATCCCTGCCCCGGGACATAAATTTCTGCAGTACCTGTTTTCCCTGCTAAGCTGTACCCTGGCACTAACGCCAGGGAGGATTCATTCTGAAGGGATTCCTGAAGCATATCTGTTAATGTCTGCGCTGTTTCAGCAGTAACTGGATGCCCCACCACAGTTTTTGGTGGTGTATAACGGTACCCATCATCCACAATGGAGTGGATAATCCGAGGAGCCACCATTTCACCTTTATTGGCAATGGCTGAAATTGCCTTCACCATCTGAATGGGCGTGATCTCTATGCCCTGTCCAAAGGCGTTAGTTCCAAGTTCGGAACGTGTATAATCCGGGCTCCAGTAGCTTTTCACCAACCCCGGGGCCTCTCCTGAAAGCTCTATACCCGTCATCTGGCCAAAACCAAAATCCTGGAAGTAGTTATAAAACTGTTCAGACTCCAGCTCAGTTGCCACCCAAGCCAGGCAGACATTTAAGGAATTTTGCATGCAAGAGGTCATATTTTGGGGACCCCAAGCTTTTTCATTCCAGTTCTTAATAGTCACCCCGCCGATTTCGATCTCACCTTCGTCGATGAATTCGGTATTAGGTTCCACAACTCCTGCATCCAATGCAGCAGCCATGGTCAGTACTTTCACCACTGAACCCGGCTCATAAGATCTAATTGCATAATTAAATACATTCTCGTGATTGTTGATAATATCCAGGTATTCATCAGACCAATACTGATTGATATCCGCCCGGGGAGATGAAGCCATAGTCAGGATCTCCCCAGTTTGTGGGTCCATTACGATCACAGTACCGGCCAGAGCACCGGTTTTCTTTATGGTTCTATCAAGGATGTTCTCAACATCAGCCTGGAGCACGCTGTCTATCGTTAAAATGATGTTTGCTCCATGGTCCGGATCAGGAGCCTGATCAGCTTTATGGGGATCCCACAAAGCCCACAGGGTTCGGTCATTGCCGAATAGCGTAGAATCATATTTTTCTTCTATACCCAACTGGCCCTGTTTTGTATCTCTCATTACAAATCCCAAAATATTTGAAGCAAGTTTCTTCTCTGGGTAAGATCTGATCAAGTGAGGTGTACAGCTGACCCTGATTAAATGAGAACAATCTATCACCTCAACACTTTCCTCAAGTGAGATCGCAATTTTCTCTGATGGTTCACCATCTACCAGCTCACGAGGAATCCCCTCGTAATAATTTTCCACCAGCGCCAGAAAATTGAGCAGGTCCTCCTGAGAAGCAAAACGCTCCACAGTGATATTCTTGGTTAATGGTCTCGGTTCCTCTCGGAGAAACTCAAGTAAATACTGATTATTTATTCCAAATACTTCAATTGCCAGATCAGCCAGCGTTTTTACTTCTTCAATCTCGCCTGACTGAAAGAAATCACTGAAATTTACATCCACCGCATAGACTGTCTGATTTCCAGCCAATACATGTCCATTGCGATCCAAGATCAATCCCCGCCGGGAAGCTGCTGTCTCCCACTGACCTAATAAGCTGGGGCTAGGAAGATCACCGCCATTCACAGTCAACTGAATGCGTACCATCTGAGCGATGATAGCCAGCCCAAACAAGCTAAAAAACAAAGCAATGGTCATAAAACGCCAGTTGTAGGTGATCTTGTCGTTCATAATCCCTCAAAGGGTCGCAGAATATTATTCAACTGCCCCCCTACCCAATCAATCAAACTTTCGTGATACTCCAATAAATTTACATTGATTACAGCCGGTCGGGTATCTTCTTGGATCTCAACATGAGTCTCGGGTCCCTGTGTGTATCCAGGAACCGGTACGTAGAATACCTCTCCCGGATAGGGAGCTCGGAAACCCATCTCTACTGCTTTTAATTCCATGACATCAAATCGTGACAGCTGAGCGATCTGGTTGCGATAATTCACACCCTGATATACCATCTGATCTATTTCATCTTTGGCTTGCTGCAGTTGCCTTCCCATGGAAACCACTCTGGCTGAAACCACCAAGTAAAGGATCAACATAACCGCAGCAATCACAATCGCCATAAAAACACTGCCGATGATCTGGAGTTTTTGACGCCGTGGCGAATTCGAGTAGGCCTGGTTCAAGGATTCTGTCATAATTTGTGCCTGGTTGCTATCCTCTTTGCGATCACTTAGTTTCCTTTAATTAATTGCAAGCCCTGTGCCACATAATCTAAAAAATTTTTTCTCCCGCTCTCAGTTTGGCGCTTCTGGCCCGGGGATTTTCATTAATTTCATGATCTTCGGGACGGATCGGACGCCTGGTTATCTCTTTGATCCTTGCCTTATGCTCACACACACAAATCGGAATCTCTGGTGGACAAATACACTCTCTGCTTTCCTGGCGAAAATACCTCTTTACTATCCGGTCTTCTAAGGAATGGAAAGCAATGACTGCCAATCGCCCTCCTGGTTTTAATACTTCCAACGCCGCAGGTAAGAATGACTCTAAGGCATCCAATTCATTGTTTACGGCAATTCTCAGCGCCTGGAATGTTTTAGTCGCTGGATGTATCTTTGACCGAGTGTGTGGAAGTATCCCTTTGATTAATTCTGCTAATTCTTTTGTCGTAGCAAGAGGCCGGTTCGCAATGATTGCATCGACAATTCTCCTGGAAAATTTTTCTTCTCCATAAGTGAAGATTATTTCTACTAACTCTTCCCTGGTGTATTCATTTACCAGATCAGAAGCTAATAATGATTGGTTAGGGTCAAATCTCATATCCAGAGGAGCATCGTATCGAAAAGAAAATCCCCTTTCCGGCGTATTAAGCTGCATGGAGGACAAACCCAGATCTATCAATATGCCATCGACGGTTTGCCAATTTCTGTTGTTAAGGTGCGAAACTATTTCCTGATAAGAACTATGTATTAGTATGACCCGGTCTGAAAACTCGGCCAGATTTCTAACTGCTAAAGCCAGTGCCGCCGGGTCTCGATCGAAACCGATCAACATCCCGTCCGGAGCACTTCTTTCCAGTATTCCCCTACTGTGCCCTCCTGCTCCTATCGTGCCATCAACATAGAAACCACCGGGGACTGGATTTAAAACTTCTAAGACTTCCTGGTAAAGTACAGGCACATGCTGCATCGGATATCCTAAATTTCTAAGGCAGCGAATCTTTCCGCATTAGAATCTGCATCCTGAAGAAGCTGATTCTGGGTCTCCCAGGCACCTGGGGACCAGATTTCTAAGGCTTCTCCCACGCCCACTACAATAGCTTCGGCAGATAAGTTGGCGACATCTCGAAGATATTTTGGGATCAGAATCCGGCCATTGCTGTCTATATCCACCTGTTGAGCAGTGGAGAAGATCAGGCGCCGAAGCTGACGGGCTGTAGGATTGGTGGAACTCATCTCAGTGACTCGCTCATATATGGATACAAAAGCAGCTTCCGGCAGGACCCGCAGGTTTTGATCAAAACCTTGTGTTAAATAAATCGTACCGTCCAGCAAATCTCGGAAACGGGCTGGTACAATCATCCTGCCTTTATCATCTAAGGAGTGCCGATATTGACCTAAGAACATATGTTCGGTTCCCTTGTTAAACACAGATCGCCGGTTTCCCGGCGAACCACTATTTACCACTTTCACCCACAATTTACCCACAGTATATATGAAAGTACTGTTTTTTGCAAGGAAAAAACCACTTAAAGCAGGTGTTTTGCACGAGAATTAGCTCATTTTTGGCCTAAATCCTCCACCTGGCCTATTTTTTGGTCATTCTCTTGGTGGTTATTTCCTGTTCTCCTTGAACAATTAAAAAGTCATCAGCAAGGGATAAGCTATAATTCTCCCTATGATTGAGACCTTTCCACTGACAACCTGGCGCCTGATCCTCTCCGATCCAATGACTGGCGCCCAAAATATGGCAATCGATTCTGCTATCCTGGCCGCGGTGGAATGCGGAGAAGCCCCACCCACCCTGCGCCTCTACAGCTGGGACCCACCCTGTTTATCTCTGGGATATAGTCAGGCCATTTCCGAGGTTGACCTACCTCAACTCTCAGCCAATGGTTGGGACCTTGTACGCCGCCCAACCGGGGGACGGGCCATTCTGCATACCGATGAGCTGACCTATGCAGTGATCGGCCCGAAAAGCGATCCCCGGCTGGCAGGTAAATTAATGGATAGCTATCAAAATATATCCCGGGCTTTATTCGAAGCTTTATCGCAGTTGGGATTACCTGTGAAAGTGCATACGGGCAAGAACCCGGAGGCCCATCATCAACCAGTTTGTTTTGAAAACCCATCCGACTTTGAGATCACTGCCAATGGGAAGAAAATCATCGGCAGCGCCCAAGCCCGTAAAAAAAATGGTCTGCTCCAGCACGGCAGCCTCCCCTTGATTGGCGATCTAACTCGAATAACCAAAGCCCTGCACTACCAGACAATCGCTGATCGCCAACAGGCCGGTGAGATTCTGCTTCAGAAAGCAGCCACCATTTATGATGTGCTTGGCATTATGATCAGTTGGGATCGAGCAGCCGAAACAATGGTGAACAGCTTTTCCCGTATCCTGAACCTCAACCTGGTAGAAGGAGTATTATCTTCAGAGGAAATGGATCGCGCCCTTCTTCTGGAATCTGGGCAATTCGGAGATCCGACCTGGACCGAAGGCACCTCAAGAAAAGAGTGAATTAATGGCAATAGGTTTACTTACTCTACATTTGAGCATTCCCGTTTGTGCTTCCCTCAAAGAAAAGAGAAGCCAATTGAAACCACTCATCACTCGACTGCAGAGAGAATTTAACGTTTCTGTTGCAGAGTTAGATTACCAGGATCGCTGGCAGGAAGCCTTGATTGGATGTACGTACCTCAGCAATAGCAGCGCCCATACACAGCGCAGTTTACAGAAAGTCGTGACATGGATAGAAAACCATTACCCGCACCTACCAATCATCCAAGACCGAATCGAATTGATCTAAGGAGAAATTATGGATCTAGAATTAAAAGGGAAAAAAGCATTCCTGGCTGGTTCCAGTCGGGGAATAGGATTTGCTTCTGCCAGGATCCTGGCAGAAGAAGGCTGCCGGGTTGTTATAAATGGACGGGATGAAAAGCGCCTCAAGGAATCAGCAAAAATCCTCCAAAGTGAAACAGGAGCTGAGGTTCATTCCCTGGTTGGGGATGCAGCCAGCCCTGAAGGCGCCCAAACTCTAATCAATAAGGCAGCAGAGAAACTAGATGGATTGGATCTACTGGTCACTAATACTGGCGGTCCGCCTTCCGGGAAATTTGAGGATCATTCTGAAGAAGTATGGCAAAATGCTACAAATCTAGCATTTTTAAGCCATGTTCGCCTGATCAGAGCTGCCCTGCCCTATCTCAAGGAATCCAGCTCAGCTAGCGTTGTGACGATTACATCTTACTCCGTCAAGCAGCCCATTCCCAACCTGATCCTATCCAACAGCATACGAGCAGCTACAATAGGATTAACTAAATCTCTGGCATTGGAATTAGGTCCAGATGGGATCCGATTCAACTCTATCCTCCCCGGTTGGACAAGGACTGAACGGGTTCAAGAGATATTTGAATTCAGGGCAGAGCAAAGCGGTTTAACAGTGGAAAATGAAATGGAAAAGATCACAGCTGAATGTCCCCTGGGCCGGATGGCTTCCCCAGACGAGATCGGCCGGGCAGCTGCCTTCCTGTTATCACCGGCATCTTCCTATACCACAGGGGTGATGTTAACTGTAGATGGCGGGATGGTTAAGGGGACGATGTAGGGCAAAAATTCGAAATTTGAAGAAAGGCGGTATTAAATAGGTATTCAGTAATCAGTGTTCGGTAAATCTCATTCCAAACTGATCACTGAAAACTGAATACTGATAACACTATCTAACTTAAACCAAGCGTAAAATCGTTTTGGCTTCAGACCACAGATCTTCTAAGCTGTAATTTTCCCGTTGATTGGGTGAGAAGATATGGATGATCACAGATCCATAATCTGCCAGCATCCAACCAGATTTGGGTTCACCTTCTATGCGGGCATAAAGGCCAAATTCCTTTTTGACCTCATCCTCTACTTCAGACATCAGCCCCTTTACCATCCGGGAACTGGTTCCTGAGCAAATAACAAAATAATCAGCCAAAATTGAGTTTTCGTGAATATCCAATAAATGGATATCTTCCCCCTTCATATCATCTAATACCTTGACAATAAAGTCCGCTACTTTCCTAGTTTCCAGAATTCACCTCGTATTTATTCAAAATTAAGGACCTGCCACATCCGGTTCAGTTAGTTTGGCAGAGAAGAGCCGGGTATATTCCGCCCCTTCTGGTTTTAGGTCACTGCGATACAAGTGCACTGCTTCGATCCGGGCCACACCAATGAATCCCACCTGGAAATCATGCAGTACTGTGCCTACTGTTCTGACATCCCGGGCCGAGGCCTTGCGGGAGATCCTCCCCAAAGTCAAATGGGGTGTGAACTCGTATTTATCATAGTTATAACCCAGGCGAGCCACACCATCTTCAATCCCTCGCCTGAGATCAAATAAATCCGTAGGCGCTTCTACACCGATCCAAATCACTCGTGGATGGCGTTCTTTAGGAAAAGCCCCAATGCCGCCAATCCCGATTTCCATCACCTGCCTTTTGGAAGCCTCTGATTGAAGTATCTTTTCCACCATCGCTATGTTTTCTGTGGATATATCACCCAGGAACTTCAAAGTTAGATGCATTTTTGAGAAATCGACCCAACGCACAGGTGTCCCAGGCATTTTTTCCTGGAGCTGGGATGAAATCTGACCCAGAGCATCCAGAACACTGGTTGGTAAATCTACTGCAATAAAAGTACTAATGACATCAGCAGACATTTTCTCTCTTTTCTTCTATAGAGAACAAATCCCCTTATTCATTTATATCACCAGAAAATAGACGGGCATCCTGGGAGATTATTCATCCTATGAAATTGTACTATAAAGTAATATCTGGATCTTCCGTAAAGGGTCCATTGAATCAATCCGAAGCTTCATTCCCAAAACGGATCTTCTGATACGCTTCAGGAGTATCTACATCCGTCTGACTGGCTAGATCATCCCAAGGAATGGTAACTGGTTGATATTTTTCAAATAATATCCTACCGCCAACATCTCCTTCTATCTTTTCCAGGTCAGAGAACACATGTTGGTCAAACAGTACAGGATTTGCCGGTTTTCCATCAATAGTTGGCAGGATGATCGAGGAAGGATTTTTGGCGTGTTTCTTCATCAACTCTTTAATCAACTCTACTGGGATGAGGGGTTGGTCTACTAAGTTAAAGATCGCAGCGCCTATATCTCCCGATAAAGACTGGATGGCTGTCCGAACTGAAGAGCTCTGCCCTACCTGCCAGCCAGTATTGCAGACGATTTCAACCTCGACCCCTTCCAGTGCCTGAGAAACGCTATCATGGTCTGCTCCGGTAACTACCACAACCGGTGAACAGCCAGCTGCTATAACTTTATCGGTAACAAATTTCACCAGGGGTTTCCCAAACCAATCCAGGAGTTGCTTTGGTTCTCCAAATCGGGACGAACCTCCCGCTGCCAGAACAATCCCAGCAATCCGTTCATGAACCTCCAGCAGCATCTGATCTTCCAGCACCGAAAAAGCAACCATTGAGTAATTGGCCAGCAGCGTATTAAGCTGAGGATAGAATGTTTTCCAATTTGGAAAACTATCGATCTGGTTGATAAGCAAGATCTTCCTGGCATCTACTGGCACATTCTTCAAACCACCTTGCGGAGATGTCAGTGCTTTCACCAGGTGTTCACTTTCCAATCTTTCGCCCAGTGGCAAATCTACCAGAGAAGAATAGATCTTCGGTCTGTGGACCCATTCTTCAGTTAACGGTTTTCCCAGGCCGGATAGGCCGATCACAGTTATCACAGTGTTAATAAACTCAGGAATGACCGGTTCGTGCTCAGATGGAGCTTTGATCGGCAGCTTTCTGGCGCCATCAGCCTCAATGATCATCGGACAATTCCAGGTATCCGCCAGGACATTCAGAGCTTCAATAAGTTCCAGGGCCGGACTACCTACCCGGTTTTCTTCTACTTGCGGACCAGTAAAAAGCAGTAGTTTTCCTGGCAGATCCTCGGTTGAATCAGGAAGATCACCAAGGTCATTCAAGACCCAATGATGATCCGCAGCACTTAGCTGGTCCAATGCCATATGAGTGGAAGTCGTACAGATCACCAGGCTACCAAAATCCTGGGCCAGCTGGAACATCAAGGTAGTTTTTCCACCTGATCCTACCAGGGCAATTTTTGATTTTTCATCTAATCGAAATCTGTGGTTTAGATCCATAATCCAGACCTTAGATCCGGGCAGGCCAGAATAGCTTCCAGCACACCTCCCCCGACGGCCCGTGATTTATCCGATACCAGAGTGCAGATTGCGGGGTCACCACGAGGATCGACATCACCAATCTTCGTCCCCTTTATTACCTGGCTGCCGGGTTTGATCAATCCCCGTAAAACACCATCAAAGGGAGCCAGGACTGCCTGGCTGCCAACCAGGGCAATCACAGTACCGTTCTTGACCTCGTCACCAATCTTTGCTCCGGTGACCAGTTTTCCATCTTCGGGAGCGCGCAGAACGCGTTCTGAGGCAAAGCCTTGGACCAGACCCGGGACACCGGTATCTTCCTGAGGAGGGCCAACCCAAATAACCCGGCCCAGGTTATGGCCCCGGTTGGTTTCAATCACCGCGTGGCAATTATCTCCTGCTATAAAGCCAGGTCCCAATCCTATTACCAACGTTGCGAGTTCTTTACCTTCTGCAGGAGGTTTTTTTCTCATCCGTGCATCCACCACAACATCCGGCCGAACTTCTTTAAGGCAAGCCAGATCCGGATCGACTAAAACAGGTATATTTCCAGCCCGGACAGACTCTTTTACTTCTCCTGGAGTCCGGATCAACATTGCAGTAATGCCTTCAACTTCCTTGCTTCCATCTAATACTGCCTCAGCAAAGGAAACCGTGCGGCGAACAACCAAGGGAGTGGGCAGCTCAGTGAGCATTACTTCAAAACCAGAATGGTGTAAACGAACTGCTACTCCACTCGCTAGATCACCACCGCCGCGGATTAAAACCAGCACAAATACCCTCCTCAAATAAATTAAACCTTCTCAAGTATTTTAGCATGACCTACGCACATTGACATTTGGAATGATTGTAATATCAATCCCGAAAATAAGAAGAAAACCGATATCATTTAATGGCGAATTAATTAGGAGAGATGTACAATGCTAGGGAAGGTATCAAAAAAATGATTAATGTCGAGGAACTCATGAAAAATGCAAAACACCTGCTTTGGATAATGATCCTTTTAATGATCACCAGCTGTAAAGGCTCGCAGGAAATAACCGACCCACAATCTTCGCTGGGAAATGTCCCTGTCAAGATCCTGATCAGTGAGGTATTCACAGGTGTGGAAGGTAATAATCAGGCCGATTTCATCGAGCTATATAATGCAGGCACAACAATCGCCGACCTGAATGGATATACCCTTTGGTACCAGTTAAACGATTCCAGCGAGGAGATACTTCTTTTCGAATGGACAGAAGAAACCTTAATCCCTCCTTTGGGATATTATGCCCTGATCCAGGCCAATCAACTCTTTGCGATCCAACCTGATGAGACCTTCAGTCAACCATTGGTACCGAATTGGGGTGGGTTGTCTCTGCGCGAAGGCGACCAAATTGCAGATCAGCTCAGTTGGGGCACCGGTCCTGAAGGTATGGTCGAAGGTCATTCTGCCGTTGAAATGCAGCCAGGCTTATCCTTGGAGCGCTCTCCTAAAGCTCTCGCGAATGGGGGCGGAGACACAGATAATAACAGAAGTGATTTTTCTCTTAACAGCTCTCCATCTCTCTTTAATACTGGCAGCCCCAATAATCACGTATTGGCAGATCTATTGGGACTTGATGTGAGCTTTCCCTATCAGGTCAATCCTGGAGAAGAGTTCACAGTTGAATTCCAAATCCACAATCAAACAGGACGGAATCTGAATAATAACCTGCTGTCCATCCCCCTCCCGGATCATATTCACCTCCAGGAAAACGATGAATGGATCCAGCAAGATGGTAATTTAATCACAACCAGAATATCCTCCATTGATGATGGTGAAATTTTTAATGGCTCCATTCCTCTTCGGGCTGAGTTTACATTCAGTGGATATACATTCCGCAATGTTTATCTTGAAGCTGGAAATTGGGTCCTGCCTGCCTTTGAAGCTCCATTTCATGGCGAGATTGGAGGTGCTGCTATCCCTATCAGCACAGCCAGGGCATTAATCGACAAAGAAGTCGTCGTTGAAGGCTTTAGCACAATGTATGTAGGCGGTTTTTATGCTGGCAGCGGAGCAAAATTTTACCTTGAGGATGAAAGCGGCGGTATCCAGGTGTATGTCTCCGATGCAGGAGATTCCCTCGTTATACCATTAGGATCCAGGGTCCAGGTACGGGGAAAAATTGAGGTATATCGGGATTCGATCGAACTCATCCCCTCCTCAGAAGATCTGGTTGAGATCATTCACCCTGGAAACGAGGATACCCTCCAAACACCCGTAAAAACAGATCTGGATACAATCAACGCTGAGCCTGAGTATTTCCCAGGGCGGCTGATCGAAGTCAAGGGTCGAATAGCTCGTGTGGAGGAGATGACTTACAGCTTTGAAGTCGATCTGTTTGATGAATCCGGAAACCTGGTATCACTTTATATCGATAAGGAAACCGGCATCACTATTGAGGAGATAGAATCCGACCAGTATTACCAGATCACAGGAATTCTGGAGTTTTTGGACGGCAATCTGAAGCTTTACCCGAGACTGCAAAGCGACCTGGTGAGAATTTATCCCCCTGGCCTATACATACAGGCCCAACCGCCCACAACAGCTATTCCTGGAGATTCTTTCAATGTGGTCTACACAGTGATCAATCGCGGCGATGAGGTTGATACAAACCTGGTTATCCAGGCGCCCCTTGATCCCCGCTTGGAAGTGAACCAGATCCAGAATAACGGCCGCTTAGAAGGAGATATCGTGATCTGGGAGATTCCGGAAATAGGCGGCAATGGAGATATGATCGACCTGGAATTCCAGGCAAAATTGCGAAGCAGCACCGAATTTGTTAGATTCGGAAATTACTTGGTTGCCTCAGATAACTACCCAGAAGCTGCTGGAGGAATTGATACTTACACCTTCTCGGGAGATTCTATTCCAATCTGGGCAATCCAAGGGAATGATTCCAGCTCTCCTTATATATTATCTACAGTTACAACAGAAGGTGTGGTCACAGGGATATTTCCTGAACTAGAAGGCTTTTGGATCCAGGAAGTGAGAACCGATAATGATCCAACTACATCTCCAGGTTTGTTCATAAGCACCGGTCCAAATCTGCCCATGATTGCTCCTGGAGATCTAGTTTCGGTTACTGGCCGGGTCAGGGAATCTTTCTTGCAAACCCAACTGGATATCACCTCCCCTTCCAATGTTGCCGTTCTTGGAAGCAGTTTCATCCCTGTCCCAACGGCTCTGGATCCACCGGCGGATGACACTGAAAGCCAGATTTATTATGAAGCCCTGGAAGGCAGCCTGGTATCTGTCACGGAGTCTGCCCTGGTGGTTGGTCCAACCACGCGCTACGGCGAATATGCTATAGTCCTTCCCAAACATGATGTAAGCCGCGTTTGGCAGGGTCAGGATCAGGGCATGTTGATCTTTGTTGATGATGGCAGCAGCGAAACCTTTGAAAACAGAGACAATCAGGAAGTATTCACTGCTGTGGGCGATACTGTCTCCGGGTTGGTGGGAGTATTGTCCTATTCCTTTGGAAATTACAAGATCGAACCCACTGCAAAATATGCTGTTGAGAACCAGCTTCCGGAAATCATCCCCCTGGAGTTCCTGGAAGCGGGTAAATTCAGTGTTATGACCTGGAATGTGGAAAACCTGTTTGACTTTGTAGTCCCCCACCCCAGCAGTCCTCCGCTGCCAAAGGTAAGAGAATATAAATTGAATATCTCGCGAGTGGCTCAGACCATCCAGGCTTCAGGTTTCCCCACTGTTATCGGACTCCAGGAAGTTGAGAACCTTGGGATCCTGGAGGATATCGCTGCTGATCCACTTCTGGTTGAGTATGATTATCTGGCTGCTCTTATTGAAGGGACAGACAGCCGCGGCATTGATGTGGGATATCTGGTGCGCGGAGATCAAGCTGAGATCATCGGCACCACCCAGTATCCTGCTCCGGGCAATATCACGAGCCGACCTCCCTTGATGATTGAAGTCAAATTGGTAGGATCCGATGAAAGCGTGTATTTCCTAAATAATCACTTTACGAGTATGAGCGGTGGTGAAAAAGCCACAGAGCCACGGCGCAATGCCCAGGCCGCTTGGAACGCCCAGATCGCGCAGGAGATTCTCCAGGAAGATCCAGCAGCTTTGGTAGTGGTGATGGGCGATCTGAATTCCTACTACGGATCGCTGCCCATGAAAACGTTAGAAAATTCAGGTTTAATCAATCTCTTCGATCGGCTCGAGCCAGAAGAACGCTACAGTTATGTTTATCAAGGATCCTCCCAGGTATTGGATCATATCCTGGTGAATGAAAATTTGGAAGCATACCTGATAGGGGTGAATGTACTGCACTGCAACGCTGATTACCCCCTGCCCCTCTCAGATGATGAAGGGTTTATCCACAAATCTGATCATGATCCGGTAATAGGAACGTTTATATTGCCGTAACAAAGAAGTGTGATTATCTAATCACAGAAAAGGTTATCTTAGAGAAAACCGTATCCAAAAAATAAATACAAAAAAACACCTGCCGGTAACCCGGCAGGTGTTTTTTTAATTCAAGGTTCAATTTTATTCAAGTTCCGCTACCAGCTCAGCAGCTGTGATATTCAGCTCAGCCAAGATAGCATCAACTTCTGCTGCAGAGTCCGCTGCGTAAAGCTGGGCTGCAGCATCATCTACTGCCCTGCGGACTGAGTACCAAGCCGTGAAGGTCTCTGGTTCTCCCTGTCCAAGAGCAGCCAATGCTAAAGTGGACTGGAACTGCGGCACAGAGGCAATATAATCGGTCAGCATACCTTCTGTGGAGTACTGTGTGGGCAGATAACCGCTGGCCTCAACCCATTTTGCCTGATTCGCCGGAGCGGTCAGGAATTTGATCCAGAGCCAGGAAGCCAATTCCTGTTCCGGGGTGGATTTCAGGATACCAAAAGTCTGGGTGAAAGCATCAACGCCCTGTCCGCCATCGGGGCCTGGGAAAGCCAGGAAACCCCATTCATCATCCGGAAATGCCCCATCTGCAAAGGCATAACCATAGTATTTCAGACCAGAGGTGGAGCTCAAGGTCACCAGGGCCAGGCGGTTAGCCTGTTCCGGGTTCGGATAGCTCTCGGTCTCGAATGTACATCCGCTGGCTTTAAGATCGTTAACATACAACGCTGCTGCTTTTGCAGCCGGGGTATTGAAATCATAGGCCGTGCCGTCAGCATTAAGTTCTTCACCACCGTAAGCGTGTAGGAAGGACAGGTAGTTGGAGGCGCTGGGATACCACACCATGCCACCGGTACCATCATTGTCAGGATTATCATCTGCTGCGTTGGCTTCAGCTGCTGCACACAGCTGGGTTTTCAACTCTTCAGGGGTAGCAGGGGGTGAATCAAATCCCAATTCCTTGGCCCAGGTGTAGTTGTAGACCATCACGTTCGCGGACTGGCTGAAAGGCCAACCAAGGCGGGCACCTTCTGCTGTCACTCCCAAGTTATACACACCAGGATAAATATCCGCAATTTCATCATCGGTAAGGCCAAAGTCTCTATCATCAATAAACTGATTCAGATCTACAACCAGATCTACAGAGTCCCAGTTATTTAGTGCACTGGTGTATGCTTGGGCAATATTTGGGATGTCTCCAGATTGGATGCCGGCATTGACCTTGTCTTCCAGGTCCTGATATTGGCCCTGATCGAGTGCTACAACTGTGATGTTATATTCATTCGTGGCATTAAACTCTTCCACAAAAGCGGCAATAGTCTCATTGCGTGGATCACCCTCACCATAGACATGCCAGAATTCGATAGTTACGCCACTTAACTCACCTTCATCCACTCCATATGAAGGTCCACATGCAGTTAGAACCATGGAAAATATGATCAGGGTAGCAAATAATAAAGTCATGACTTTTTTGGGCATTTTTTCTCCTCAATGATATTGTCTGGTAAAACGGTCAAGCAATTCAGTTTTCGTGGGCCAGCACCTCCTTTTATCATCAGTAAAAATATATTGAATTTATCCCTTTAGCCCACTGCGGGCGATGCTTTCAGTGAATTGTTTCTGGGTGAAGAAATATAATATCAAGATCGGGATAATGGTGATAAATGCAGCTGCCATAATGTAGTGGATCTCTTGTCCTGCTTCTGTGACAAAATTCATCATGCCGACAGAGATTGGACGCCAGTCTGGAGTATTGGTCACCAGCAGCGGCCAAGCCAGCGAGTTCCAGGAGGTAATAAACGTCAGGACCAAGATCACCATCATGGGCGCCTTTGAAAGTGGAAGAACCACCTGGAATAAAAACCGCAGGTGTCCTGAACCATCGATGCGGGCAGCGTCAAAGAGCTCATCTGGAATCTGAGAAAAGAACTGGCGCAACATGAATATGTTAAACACGCTGCCCATAAATGGTATGGTTAAAGCAGGCCAATTGTTGATCCATTTGACAGACCCTATCCGGCCCAACCAGGTGACGGTTAGGAAGTTTGGGATAATTGTGACCATCGCAGGGATCATCATTGTACTGAGCAAGATTCCGAAAATCAGATCTCTGCCAGGAAATTTGATACGGGCAAAACCATAAGCAGCCAGGATACTGATGCTGACGCCACCTACCAAAGAAATAGTTGTGATCCGGATGCTATTCCAGAAATACTGGGGGAAATTACCCCTTCTCCAGGCTTCACCATAGTTCTCAAAATGGATCTCGGATGGGAAAAAGGAACTGCCCAGTGCTTCTCCAATGGTTTTTAACGAGGTGGAGATCATATATACGAATGGGATGATTGAGATAATCGCGCCCACGATCAAAATGGCGTAAATAATGAAAGTTAATATTTTAGAACGTTTCAGTACCATAAACCGAATCCCACCTTGCTATAAATAAAACACTTTTGAACCCTGGAATTTATTATTGATAACTGTCAAACCCAGGATAATTGCAAATAGAACAAATGCCAAAGCTGAAGCATACCCGTAGCGAAGTTTCTCGAAGAATTCGAGGAATATTGCCACACTGAACGTATCGGTAGAACCTAATGTCAATGGTTCCCGGAAAACCCACAAAGTCGAAAAGGCTTTGAATGTTCCGATGATAGCAACCAGTGAAAGAAAATAGGTGGTGGGTGATAAAAGCGGGAAGGTGATGTAGCGAAAGATCTCCCACTTACTTGCACCGTCTATTGCAGCTGCATCATTTAACTCTGCGGGAATATTGCCAAGTCCTGCCAGGTAAATGACAATGTCGTATCCCACATAGGTCCAGATCGAATGGATCATGACTACCACAAGGGCCAAGCTAGGACCCACAGCCCAATCCGGGATAGTGAGACCAATAGCTTCGGCGAGGATTAAATTAACCCCTTTGGATTCCTGCAGCCAGGCCAGAGGATTACCTCCCAATCCGCGAAATAAGAGATTGATCGGAGAGGTATCGCGGTTGGCGAATAACTGCCGGAAAATAGCTGCACTGGCAATAAAGGGGGTCACATATGGCAGGAAAAAAGCCATCCTAAAAAATTCCGATCCCCGCAGTTTTTGGAATAACAGGATTGCCAGAAACAGCGAAAGTGTAAGCTGGATCGGCACTGTGCCAACTGAATAAAAAATGGTTACTTTCAAACCGGTCCAAAGCGTACTGTTTCCTGAGGAAATCAGAAGCGGTATCTCTCCAACCAGTAACCAAGCGCCAGTGAGTAATGTGAACGCCCCAAAGATCTGGAGCCAGAATTTCCAACCCCGGTCTCTCTTGGAGGCGCTGTTCCAGCAAATCCACCCCGCCATGAAGAGGATGATACCGGCTGATATTGTAATCACCTGGGGCCAGATCCCGGGGTCAGTATTGGTCTCCAAAGCAATTTGATAAGCCTTAACTATCTCTTGGAAGGTAAAATACAATAATCCCAGACCCGATCCAAGAGCGATCCAGACTAACGTGAATTGGGCCACGAAGTGAGATCCCTGAGGTTTTTTATACAGGATCAACGCCAGAATACCTACCACGATGGCTGCAATCAAAACGATGAGGAAATAGTTCCAGGCCCGAAAAACTACAGGAGCATAAAACGCTTCATTGATTAAGCGTGTGAACAACTCGCGGGATTTTTCCACACCCAATATCTTTTTAGCAATATCAAGGAATTCGGGAAGCTGGAACCAGATATATCTCAAGAAATAAAAGACTGACCAGGCATATATAAATCCGGGAATAGCCAGCAACCAGGGTTTTTGTTCAACTTCCTGGGCTTTCTGAACAATCCTTTTAAGTAATATATACACTCCAACCAATGCACCCACTCCGATGAAAAAGCCCGCCACATAAGCCAGGTTTCCAATAGCGCGGACGTAGTTGTCCAAACCGACAAAATCCGTCCGGACTATGCGCCATTTATGGAGGCTGACAAAGAGAGCAAAGGCAACAGGGAAGATACCAAATGTGAAGATCAGAATTAAAGCGGGAGTGACAAATAAATACCCCGTAAGCGACTCTCGAAATTGTCGCATTTTACGAGGTGTAAATATCTGCAGGATCCATTCCTTAACTACTGCCGGCCAACTCATCAACACGTGCTCCTGATAGGAAATTTAGTGTTCATTATCCGGATTTTCTTGAACTTATTATAATGGTAGAAATAGTATTCTAACTTAAATAATTAGGCAATTTAATAGTACCTTTGGCACTATTTACCTGTTGGAAACAAATACTATTCCCTCCCCAACGGGATATAATTTAAACTATTAACTCATTCAATGAATTATTGGACAAAAATAAATTGAAAACCAAATCCGCGATTACCTCAAAACAAATCCATCAAGTCTTGGAAAGTGGAGATTTTATCGCTCCTGAATACTTCAAGAATTCCATATTAAACATTCCTGCCAGCGCAGCTTATCTAATGGACATACCAGGCTTTAAGCATAACCCTGTGGATCAGACCTTACTTGATCCCATCCGGGGTAGCACAAAGAATATCATTCTGGTCTTGGTGGACGCCTTGGCTTTCCACCGTCTTGAAAAGTGGCTGGCAGAGGACGAAAATCTGCCCTGGCATAAGTTACTGCAAAATGGTTTCCTAACTCCCGCCACCTCAATCTGCCCCAGCACGACCTGCGCCGCCATTACATCATATTGGACAGACAGCTCAGCAGCGGAACACGGCGTCATGGGCTACGAAATGTGGCTGAAAGAGTTCGGTATCACAGCCAACATGATCACACATAAACCCATCACTTATCGCCAGCCTGGTGGAGATCTGACCCTGGCCGGCTTTGACCCAGAAAATTACCTTACCGTAGAATCAAACTCAAAACTCTTCCTGGATCATGGTGTAGAGGTTCATGCCTTCCAACATTATGCAATCATCAATTCTGGACTATCCCGCATGTTCATGCAGGATGCTGTACGCCATGCCATCAGTTCAGCCCCAGATCTGTGGATCAGCATTCGTGAGCTGCTGGAATCGAAGAAAGAAACCCGTAAATATATCTGGGCTTACTGGGACCGTCTGGACGGAATTTCTCACTTGCATGGTCCGGATAGCGAAAGGGCCAAAGCAGAATTCATGGATTTCAGCCGTAATCTTGAGACTTACTTCCTGGACAAACTCGATCCAGACATCAAACAAGATACTGTAGTCATGCTGGCGGCGGACCATGGCCAGATCACAACTGATAATGCCAATAACCATTATGACTTGAAAAACCATCCAGATTTTATCAATATGCTCCATATGAATCCGACCGGGGAGAACCGCTTGGCTTATTTGCATATCAGACCTGGGAAAGTCAAATCAGTCAAGGATTATATCGAGAACACATGGCCGGATCAGTTTAGCACCATCGATCCAGAAGAAGCAGTAACAGGTGGGTTATTTGGTTTAGGAACCCCCCACCCCGAGATCTACAACCGCCTGGGTGATTTGATCGTTGCAGCAAAAGGCAATGCATATTGGTGGTGGGCCAATAAACCTAATCCATTGATTGGCCGGCACGGCGGCCTGTCTGCAGAAGAGATGTTGGTGCCGTTTTTGGCAGCCAGGTTGTAGCCCCCAATAACATATTCCTAAATTCCACCTCCCACAAAACCGACCTAATCATCACACACTGGAATGATAAAGTCTGATTCCTGGATGGCTTTGGAAGTCGAGAATTGCTGGTTATCACTGGCGTAATAATATGCGGTCCCATTCGGGATCAGCGCAACCACAATCCCGCTATATCCATACATATGAGGCACCCAAAAACTACACGATGAATCCCTGGCAGATGAATATTGATCTGCCCAGAAAGCATTATTATAGCGACCAGCTCCATCCCTAACAACGCCCCGATCCTGGGGATCTTGCTGAAGCGCTGCCCTAAGCTGGACAGGATCCAGGATTTGTTTACCATTGATCTGACCTTGATCGATATTCAGGAATGTAGTCAATTTAGCCAGATCATCAGGAATCCACCAAACCCCATAACCTCCGACAGGCAGTCCCTGCCAGTTATTATCTTTAGTTCTCACAGATGAAAACACACCTGGTCCCATGTTCAGGGGTTTATAGATCTCGTCTATCACTAGCTGGAATATATCTGTTTGATCACCTTCAACGCCCTTCAAAAAATTTTGCATCGCAGCAGAAAGTATAAAAGTATCAAAGGTCCGGTAGACCCAGATTTCGCCTGGAGGAGAACTATTCGGCCAGTTGAACGCTGCCTGGATCTTCTCTTTATAATAGTCCTCAGTCCAAAATGGATCTGTGTCCCAATGTTCTTCATCAATCATTCGTTCACTGGTCTCATAATTCCCGGTAGCCATATCCAGAGTGTGGTTAAATGTGACATCCTCCCAATTCCCTATGCTTTGTGAAGCTTCCGGAACGTAGTCCCTGATCAACAACTCAGGAACATTCTGATTGTATTTTTCTGCCAGGCGCATCAGCGCCAAACTGGCAAATGCTGATTTAGCAGTAGAGTAAGATGGCGCACGGAGATACTCACAATAGGGATATTCCCCATAACGGGTTTGACAGCCGCCCAGGTATTGGACTCCATTAATTACAAAACCATACCAGGTCATTCGCTCCCTGCTGACGCCATTACCAAAAGCTGATAATTCAATATCCGGATAATCCTCTTTTAAGGCTTCGATCGATTTAGTTGGAAATCGGTTCGTTAACTCTTCTGAAAAATCCCTTTTGATCTGGTCTGAACCCGGCACTTTTTCGGGATAATAAACAGCATCCAGCAATCCCCATAAATCCAGGCTGGTGCTGATGGTAGTTTCCTGAGTAACCTGGTACCAGACTTTGGAAATCGAATCATCATTAAATAGAAAGCTCATTGTCCCGTTGAGGATTGCATTGGATCCTTTCCATGACAAGGCGAAAGGGAAAGAAACACGAGAATAACCTTCATCCCCTGGTTCATTCCAAACTCTGCCGGGTTCAATATGGTAATTCCAGTAAGGGTGATCGGTAAGGATCAATCCCCTCTGGATCGGAACCAAAAATCCATCCTGCTGGATAAAACTAAAATCAAATTCTGGAATATGGATGGTTTCATCACTCAGAGGGCCACCAAAATGGATTTTCCTACCTCCATTCTTAGTTTCTCCAATTAATTCCAATCGCCCCTCGAATTCAAATTCAGGTGGAGCACCAGTTTTCGGTAAAGTGAGGGCAGCTTCATCAACTGGGCTGGAATAGATAAAACCCTCTAGCAAATCTTCATCAGTTAATAAAGTCCGCGCTCCAGATCCATCAAATACAGAATCTGCATCTACAACAGGGGATTCTTGATCGTCATTCTGTTGGCATCCTGGAATGATGAGTGCAATTAACACGATTCCGAGCAGAATTATTCTTTTCATAGTATCTCGCGCTGAGTTATTGGGAGAACTTCTAAATTGATTATAGCAATACCTGTACTAATCTCCATGGCTCAAAAGGATGATTAAAAGATATCTTTCAGTATGGTTAAAAATAAATACTCCCCTACCATTTCAAGGGAGTATTTATAATAGGGTTATTCAAAACCTCATAACTTTTACTTATCACTCAACGGCAGATATACCGTCCTCGGTCCCCGGTCTTTCGTACCCTGTGTTTTCCTTACTCCACCTCATAACCATTCTGGATCCAATTCTTTATACCCCGGTCCAGGCTGTGTACACGGTCAAAACCGGCGTTCTCCAATAAATAGACCGCCTGAAGGCTTCGGTTTCCGGAACGACAGTAGACCAGAATGGGTTCGTTCTGGGGTAATTCCCCATAGCGGGCTCCCAGTTCTTCGACGGGGATCAAAGTAGCACCCGGCAGATGGCTTTCCTGGTATTCCTCAGGAGTACGCACATCGAGCACAAAAACGTCATCCTGATAAAGCTGGTAGGCGTCGGGAGCACTGACTATCAGCTCCCCGGCTACGGGTTTGGTGGTACAGGAAGCCAGGCTGGCTCCCAACAAGAGAGATATGATCAGAATATTTAAGACACTAATTCGGATCAATTTTTTATTTCTGTTTTGATGTGGCATTTTTGGACGTAAACTCATAGTGTGTATCCTATTGTTAATTAGATGTACAGATCCCGTCTGGAATAGGCCAGGAAAGCGCCAACCATTGAAACAACGACAATTCCCAGGGACAGCCAGAGGTATACTGGTTCAATCTTGGATTCATGTAATAACAGGGCTGGATCAAAATATTTAAAGGGTGTGAAGTATTTCAGTTTCCCGAAATCTTCATTTAGCTCAGTTAATATCGAGATAAAATAAGTAGCCAGCAAAATTGAGATCGCAATTGAGCCAGATCTTTTATGATTTTTTATCGCCGCACCCAAGAGGATACCCACTGCCATGAAGATCAACTGCATGATGAATATCGCTAGCATGCCCAGGGCCACAAATTCAAAGAATTCTGGTTCAGGGTCATACTTAGCAGTGTTTGCCAGCGAGAGGGCCCAGGTAAATAAAGCCAGGATGATCGAATTAGTCACCACGACTGCTGATTTGGCAGCGATCAAAGTACTCCGCCGGACCGGCAGTGTAAGGGCAAATTCGACAGTTTTATCTCTTTCTTCCTTGGCGATGATATCGCTACCCCACATTACTGCTGCTATGGAAAGAATCAAACCGATGAAAACAAACATCACGCCAAAAAATCCTTCTACCGTAGTCAGGTTAAAGGCGTTCATGCTGAACGCGTCCAGCATAGCATCAGGCAAACCATTTAAAACTTCCAGGAGTTCGGGGTTGTCCGCATAACCCTGGAATTTTCCAAAACCAACTGTGAGGAAAAATAATGTTATCCCGCAATAGATCAGCAGGGATTTAATATTCGCTTTTAGTTCTCTAAAATAAATTCTCATCTTGGTTCTCCAGGTAATCCCTATACCGCAGATTGGATATTTCGTTTTGAGTAAAGCACATAACTGACTGGAATAGCGGCCAGGATCGCGACTACACTGATCATCACCAGCGGAGTATCGTATGCCCCAGTGGTGATTATGGCGTTGGGTTCAAAATGTGTAAACGGAGAGATCAGATCGATCGTGTCATCCCCCAACATTCCACCAAATGCACTGACAACATACATACCAAACGCTAAAGCCATAGACAGCGGCGTTACAGAACGAACTCTTTTCATAAGCAACGAGATCAGCATGCCCACAGTAAGGAAGAATAATTGGAAGATCACAATACTGGATAGAAGGACCACCAACGATCGATTGTCAATAGGAGGACCTTCGTTCAAATAATTGATCACAGCAAAACTGCTCACCCAAACGGATAGATTGGTTACGGTAAGGGCGGCCAATGCGGCTAGCAGTTTGGTGGTCATGATCTTCTGGCGCCCAACTGGCTTTGCCAGCAAAAAGTCAGCAGTGAGTTCCCGCTCTTCTATAGAAACCAGGGATATGCCATAATTTGCTGCTTGAATGGCCAGGCAGATCTGGCAAAAAAGAAACACCAGCCCAAACATGCCCAGGATCGTTGTGAAACTCAGATCCGTCATGCCAAAGGCGACCAATAACTCTTCCGGGAAGCTGGACAGCAGGTCATCAATCATTGTCAAATCATCTGCGATGCTGTAAAAAGCAGAAAGATAAACCAGGATCATCAAAAAGATAGCTACCGACCAGATCAGCACTGATCTTAAGTATGATTTAAATTCATGTTTGAATATATTCATTTTTGGATCCTACTCATAATAGTGGAGGAAGATCTCTTCCAGGGTGGGTTCTTCAATGGATACATCTGAGAGCTTTATCCCACTGATTGTTTTGGTGATCTGGTTGATGTCGCCTTTGAAGAAGAAACTCAGAACACCATTTTCGCGCTGCAAATTGCTTATGCCATCAAACGAAAAGGTTTTTTCGTCAAGGCTTTCAGCTGTTATTCGAATTTTCTTATAATTCTCTGCCTGTAAGCTCTTGATATCCTGGAATTTGATAATGCTGCCTTCTTTAATGATAGCAACCCGGCTGCAGAGGCGCTGTACCTCTCCGAGAATGTGGGAAGAAAAGAATACCGTCGCTCCTCGCTGGTGTTCTTCCCGGATCAGATTAAAGAAATTTTGCTGCATCAGCGGGTCCAGCCCGGCAGTCGGCTCATCCAGTACGATCAGTTTGGGAGAATGCAGCAGCCCCTGGACAATGCCTACTTTCTTTTTATTGCCATAGGATAGATCATCGATCCGGCGTTTCAGATCCAGCTCCATTAAATCGGAAAGTTCGTACAATCGTTTAGTGCAGTCCTTCTTATAGAAACTGGCCGAATATTTCAGTAAATCCAAAACCTTCATGCCTTCGTAATAGAAGACCTCGGAAGGCAGATAGCCAATATCCTGACGGATCTCAGGACCATATTTGATGCAGTCCTTGCCAAAGATCTTCGCTTCGCCGCGGGTGGGATAAATGAGGGATAAGAAGAGGCGGATGGTAGTGGATTTTCCAGCCCCATTGGGACCGATAAAGCCAAAGATCTCCCCTTCATCCACATTAAAAGAAACATCCACGATGCCCCGGGCCTTGCCGTAGTATTTAGTAAGGTTATTGACTTCGATAATGCTCACTGGTGGCTCCTTCAGGTACAGTTTCATACTTTATTATTTTAAACACGGGACTAATTATACCAATTACATGGAACAATCTTCAAAATACCGATTTTTCCAGTAGAACAAAAAAAGAGGGCTGACCTAAGTCAGCCCTCTTCTTTGCATTTTCGGGTCAGGATAGATCACTTGTTGTAACAAACACCTGGACCAACTGATCCGAACGACCAATCGCAATCCGGGTTATTGAGACATTGAACCTCATTTAGCGCAGCGCAGTTCACACCGCTGGATGGTTTAGGCGTTGGTTTGGGGCAAGGCGCCGATGGAGGATAGAAATCCAAATCTTCAGCCTGCCAGACTGGGCCCGAATATTGCAAGAGAGCCTTGTTAATCATGTCATTCTCCAACCACAGATAACATGGCATTCCCATAGATCGACTTAATTTCCATTCAGAATTCCTATCCCGTCCGAAGATCGGCACAAATGACCCTTCCGGGAAGATATCTACGATCGGTCCGATCGGATCCGGGCAGATCCGGCAATTCTTACCTTCGGGCAGTTCTGGTATAACCATAACATGATCATATTCATCCCATCCAAAATATACTTTCATATCGGAATTTCCCGGGCCGACTTCAATCGTTTTATATGCCACAACCTCATTTGTGCGCGGATCAGTCCATATTCCATTCATCAAATTGATTGCACCACCCTCAGCATACTGGTTGCGAGATATTGATATGCAGTAGGTTCCTGGTGCGAGAACATTGAAGGTGAAATCGCCATAACCCTTGTGGTCCAAACCAGTGGATGGGCAGGGGCCACTGCCCAGATCTGCCTTGTAACCCCACATCAAACCATCAAAAGGTGTTCGTTGTCCATTACCAACCAGGGTTAATCCATCTTGGTCCACTATGCAACCTGTATTGGTTAGTTTTATACCAGCTGGATCTCCAGTATAATCGCAGCGATCTTTATAAATCCAGACACCGATCCTGGCAGCATCATCTGAGATATAGGTGCTCTGCCAGCAGGTTTCATCTACGACCCTATGAAAATCAAAAAATTCTGACCATGGTCCTGGATTTGTGCCATCATGCGCTCTTACTCGCCAAAAGAGAGTAGAGCAATTTGGGAATTCTTTGTCAACATATTGTTTATAATCAGGCGTCATCCCGGAATCAACGAGATTGGAAAATCCAGAATCTGATGCAAATTCATATTCATAATAAGGTGGCAAACAAATTCCTCCCGGATAGGCCCAAGAAAACCTTCGCGGTCCAGATTCTGAGACCCAGGAGTGGGTTTCAGGATAATAAAGTTCGGGAGCGGTCAATACTTCTCCTGAACAGAGCGGCCCTACGTAAAGTTCTCTGGTTTCTGTCCTGGGTCCAGTATGTTCATTTGCTCCCATATCAGCAGCCATATTCCAGATATATCGTCCACCGATCGTAAGGGGATCCGGCCAGGTGAATTCTGTTTGACTCCCCAGGGGATAACGGGCACTTCCTCCCTTTTCCGTAGGCGAATCAAATGATATACCAATCTGAAACTTTTCTGGAGTGCAGCTCTCATTATCATGCCAGGTAAAAACAGGATACTGATTGACAACAGCGCCATCTTCTGGCCCATCCGGGATTACTACAAAGGATTCATTCTCTTCCGGTGAGCAAACACATCCTGCTAGAAAAATCATAATCTGAAGACAATAGACAATACGGCGTATAGTTAGCTGAGACATAGCCACCTCCTATTTTTCTGATTTCAATTCGGGATAACATGCCTTAGAGGGCTGACCGGGATCAGCCCTCAGGTGATTTATCATTAATTCTCAGGGGCCAATACATGCACTAGTCGATCCGAAATTTACCCAGGCACAACCATCTGCTGCGTGAGCCTCACAATCATTTAGCGTTGTGTAATCGGAACAAGTCTTCGAGCCCGCATTTGGCCGTCTGGTTTCCGGTTTCGGACAAGGATCCGGCTTGGGGAAGAACTCCAGATCGGCTGCCATCAAACTTCCTCCCAGTTCTGCCAACCGCTCATCCATATAAGCGTCAGACAAACGAATATAACAAAGCATTCCATTCAGTTCAGTCTGCTTATATTCCGAATCCGTATCCCTGCCAAAAATGGGGATAAAATCCCCTTCCATAGCGAAATCATAGGTCGGGCAGATATCCTCGGGGCCAAATTTGCATGCATAAGTGAAATCGAGGGGGAAGGTCAAGAAAGGTCGATCTATCTCATCCCACACGAAAGCAGCATCATAATCATAGTTTCCCGGACCAAAATCTATCGTTTCTTCGGCTAAAATCTGAGTTACTCGCGGATTGGTCCAGATCCCATCCATCATGGATATAGGACCATAATTATCTGCTGTTTGATCCCTGCTTACTGTAACACAGTAGGTTCCCGGGGTAAGCACACCGAACTTTGCAGTCGAATTACCAATTTTTTGATCCAATCCAGTGGATGGACAGGGGCCTGCACCCAGGTCAATCACAACATCTTTCAAAGTCCCACTATAGGTTGTCCCGTCACCAATGATGTGCATTCCGTCAACCATACAACCCGTGTGCAGCGGAGCCGCTGTCCAAGCGGCCATGAATCCAGTCTGATTACAAGCATCTATGTAGACGCGGGTATTGATCCAGGCAAAATCATCAGATTCATATTCCCACTGGTAACAGCCATCACTAAGGATGTAGTGGAAGTCCCGACCATCTGACCAGGGACCCACAGAAGTGCCATCATTGGCCCGAACCCGCCAGAACAAAGTTGAACAGTCCGGATGGACCAGCTCGAAATGTTGGGCATATGGTTCATATGTCGAGGCAGTCAGATAGATATTTGTGAATGCTGCATCCCAGGCGAACTGGATATCATAGGAAGTAGGCAAACAGCCACCGTTATAAGTCCAGGTAAAGGCCATTTCTTCCTCTACCCAACCCGCAGGCTCAGGATCCTGGAGATCTGGAGCAACTAATGTCTCCCCAGAACAAACCGGACCAGTATAAAAGAACGTTGGTTCAGAATATTGACTGTTCCCATAGGAATCTTTATGAGCTCTGACATTCCAGACGTACTCTTTGCCCGGATCTAAAGGGTCAGTAAGGGTATATGTTGGACTATCACTCAGTGTTTCTTTATAGGTCCCCCATCCCCATTCGGAGTTGTCAGATATATGGATTGTATAACTATCCGGTTCGCAACTTTCGCTATTTTGGAAGTTAAATGTCGGCAGCAAGGTGCTGATAACCTCGCCCGCGAGAGGATTTTCATTGACAATTTCCATGATATCGATCTGGTTATCCTCGCATTTACAGCCAGCTGCGCTCAGGACAACGATAATACAAATAATTAGCCAGCGGATCTTTTTGGGGGACATAATATTCTCCTTTGTTTGGTAGTGATCAATACTGTTAGGGATGATCAAGTTCTAAAATATCATCCTCACTTCTTAAACGGAAAGTTGAGTCATTTTGTTACAAAAGAAGACCCATCATTATGCGTTATAGATATTTTCAATTGAAAACCAGTAAAAGGGTCCCCAGCCTGCAAGATATTGGCTGAGAAAAACAGATACATATATAGTAGCATACTTAACGAATTGTCCAGACAACTAATATTCAAAATAAATCCTCCATTTCTGGGCCTGTTTTGCTCCAGTTCTCAGATACCAAAAAAGAACAATGCCTTATGGCATTGCTCTCTATTGGTATCCATATGAATTTTTCTAAAAGTCGATAAACTTAGGATAAATCAAAAGCCCACTCACCTGATCTCATCACGGGTTCCGTTGAGCCATTAGGTAAAACTCCATCCACATCCATTTCCCCGGATCCAAACATGAAGTCCTCGTGAGTGATGCTTTCATTTCCACCTGCAGCTTTAAAACCCTCTTCTGACATATCCGGTCCACCTGCTAGAGATACCCGGTAAGCATTGCCCAGGGCCAGGTGATTGGAGGCGTTTTCATCATAGAGAGTATTCAGGAACGTCAGACTCATCTGGGAAATGGGCGTTCCGTGGGGAACCAAAGCTACTTCTCCCAGATACCTTGAATTTGGATCACTCTCTAAGAGATTACTCAGGATATTCTGTCCTTTTTTTGCCTTATAGTCAACAACTTTACCGCCAGAGAAAGTCAGAGAGAATTCTTCAATCAAAGAACCCTGGTAAACAAGTGGTTTGGTCGCTGTCACGATACCTTCTGTTCGATCTCTGTGCGGCAAAGTAAAAACCTCTTCAGATGGCAGATTGGCTGCGAAGGTTATCCCCCCTTCTGTTGTATCCCAACCACCAATCCAGAGATGACCATCTGGTAAGCCAACCATAAGATCTGTACCAGGTGCTTTGAAGGTCATGGCCGTATATTTTTTAGCTGTCAGATATTCTCCCCGGACCATGATCTGATCAAAATAATCCTTCCAGTAATTTACAGGGTCCGATTCACCAAGGCGGCAAGTCTTTATAACTGCCTCCCATAACTTTGTCTCAGCATCATTCCTGGCAGATTCAGGGAATACAGCTGCTGCCCAATCAGGCGTTGGAGGGCAAACCACACACCACTGAGCTGAATTCCTGGCAACCATCTCCATAATTGGTTTAAAGTTTTCACTATAAACCCGGGCGGCTTTGCCAACCAATTCCGGGTCCTGATTTTTATAAAGATCCGGATCACGACCTGAAATAAACAGGGTAGCATCCCCGCGTTTCATGCTGTTAAACCGGGCATCAGTTTTCCAGGTTGGGAACTCATCAAAAGAATCTTTAGGCGCATTTTCCAGCCGGATCAAATTCAACTGATCATCGTTCCATAAGACTGAGACCAGCTTGCACCCATTCTGATAGGCGGCTTTCGTAACTTCCTGAACCAGGGGGGCTACTTCAAGCTGCTGGGCCCAAATGAATAGGCGCTGCTCTGGTTGAAGGTTTACTCCAACCTTAATTATTAAGTTGGCATATTTTTCCAACACAAGATCCATTTCTTTTTTATCCATACCTACATCCTTCATTCTTATCAAGTCTCTTTATTCGATCGGTCCTATTCTTTTTCTTCTGCTGATAATTTTAGCTGTTTTTTTATAAATTCGACTTGTGTGTTTTCTGGAGAGAAGATATATAACAGAGCTTTGCCATCTCGTTTAGCCAAACGGACCTGGTAGAAAAGAAAAGTGTTGGAGATCACCCGAGTTCCTGGACGCAGTTCTCGCAGCAGTTTCCCTTCAAGTTCTTTGTTTGTTTTGGGAAGCAGATAACAAACCACTACATCGGCATCGTGTAGAACCTGCTTATAGAAATTTCCCAAGATAACTTTTACCTGAGTTCTTAGACCAAAGATGGTAATAACCAACTGGCACCAAAGCCAGAGAAAGGGATTCTGTTCAATGCCCACCACCCTCGCGTGGTATTTTCGGGCAGCAATTACAGCGATCCGCCCATCTCCACAGCCCAATTCATATACCAATTCGTTCGCTTGGATCTCAGCCAAATCCAACAATTTATGGACCATCTTGAATTTGGTTGGTACCCAGGGCGAACCTTTATAATTGGACCAGGAGAGCGAGATGATCAGGACCAAAAGAATTGTTACCAGGATAACGATGGGAACTATTTCCATCTGACAAATAACACCTCAGTCAAAGTGCTGTGAAATGGGCTCTCTTTTCCCCAGGATGGCATGGACCTTTTCCAGCTCAACAGGAATATTGATCTCCTGGGGGCATTTTTCCACACATACGCCGCAATCAGTGCAAATAAGAGCATTACCATTGGGATTCTCTTTGTCCAGTTTCTTCTCTGAACCCGTCAGCTTGTGGTAGTTTCGGCGGGTTTGAAACCGGCGAATCCCGCTCGACTCCAGCGACAGGTTGTTAAGGATAGCAAAATTCTGGGGGATATTCACCCCGTGGGGACAGGGCATACAATACTCGCAAGAGGTGCAGGGAACAAGGATCTTCTCCCTGTAGATCTCTGCCAGCCTGCCGATCACCTCATTCTCTTCTTTACTGAGGGAATTGATCCCTGAGCGGTCAGCACTATCGCAGTTCTCAATTACCTGCTGCATATTGCTCATCCCACTTAATACAGTAGCTACTTCAGGCTTATTCCAGATGAATTGCAAAGCCCAGTCTACTGGTTTACGATGGACAGAAGAGGAATCCATAACTTCAACCGCTTCTGCTGGCGGATTTGCCAGGGTGCCCCCCTTCACAGGTTCCATAACCACAACAGCGATGCCCTTGCTGTGAGCATACTCCAGTCCATCTGTTGTGGCCTGAATAGCGGTATCCATATAGTTATATTGGATCTGGGTCATATCCCAATCGTAATAATCTATGATTTCTCTAAACACCGGCTGCGTATCATGGAAAGAGAAGCCAATATGACCGATCCTTCCCTGGCGTTGAGCTTCTTCCATTTTATCCATCAAACCCAGTTTCTTTAATTTTTCAAACGCACCGGCATTCATAGAATGAAATAGGTAGATATCCAGGAAATCAGTTTGCAGCCTTTCCATCTGCTGGTTAAGGTAGCGCTCAAAATCCTCAGTCCGGCGCACCAGGAACATAGGCAGCTTTGTAACCAGTTTGACCTTTTCCCGGTACCCATCCTTGAGTATCTCACCCAGGAATTTTTCGCTCTCCCCCAGGTGATAAGGCCAGGCAGTGTCAATATAGTTGATACCTCGATCAATGCCATAACGAATAATACGTTTGGATTCTTCAAAATCCGCTCCCATCAGGCTGAACCTGCGGGAAGGCAAGCGCATACAGCCAAAGCCCAAAGCGGATACTTCCCATTCCAATGATCCCATTTTTCTGTATTGCATTCGAATAAACTCCTAAATACTATAGTAACCAATGGTAATTGTATACTAACTTTAATAAAGTTAGAACTGCTCTTTGTTTAAGGAGCAGTTCTGTTTTCTTTTAGTGATCTGGCATTCCTGATTTAGATTCTGTCAGGGAGGATATCCATATTATACTTATCCTGCTTCGTCTTCGGACATGAGTTTAAAATTGGTTTCCTTCAGGGCTGTTAGCAATTCCCCCAAACGATTTAACTCATCGTCACTGAGGACCTTCCACGGGCCGAAATAATATTGATTTGTGGCATCTTCGGCATCATCGCGGATCTTCTTCCCTTTCTCGGTCACAACATAACCATCATTCCCTACCTCGATCCAGCCACGTTTGACCAGATTTTCCAGGGTTACCTGATAGTTATCTGCCGTGTACTGACGATATGGCATACGTTCAACCAACTGTTTAGCTGTGGTCGCATCACCATTCCAGATAAAAGTCAGCACCTCCCAGGTATGGCCGTCCACCTCAGCAGATTTCCAGGCGGCAATGTGGGCGTCATCCCGGAAGGCGTTCAGATCGTCCAGATGCTGATCTACTCGAGCCAGGGTCCCATGATCAACCTGGATGTGGCCACCATACGATGCATCAAAACAAATCTTCCTGATACCCAGGTCTGTCTGGCTGATGGAATCCACTAGCTTAGCCATCAGAGAGCACAACTCATTTAATTGCTCAGCAGGAAATTGATTCACTTGATTCACCTGGCTGTAAAAGGCTTTATGCACAAATTCAATAGCTGAGGATCCTTTCTTGGTAAGCCTGTATTCACCTTCTCCAACCTTCTCCAGGTAGCCAGCTGTGGCCGCATCCTCCAGGATTTCCTGAACAGAATCGGGGTTGGCATAGGGATTCCGTTTATTGTACAAGGCAACAGAGATCGGTTCAGGCGTCAGATTATAGGCCAGGAACAAAGGCTGATAAAATCGCTGTTCAGAAAAGTGCTCTTCGAATAGCGGGCGCATAACATCCCGGGATAGCGGATAAATGGAACCGGATGTTTTTCCAATCAGTTGGAATACACTCTTCTCGTCTCTCATCAGATCCTCCATATACAAAAAATAATAACCTGATCCTGTCTATTATGTGATTCTAATTTGGTAATTGGGTTTCCACCTCCCATTGGAGGAAGGCAAAAAAACTACTCAAAGAAAAACTGAGCGGTTTTTTCATGGCTTCGAATTTCATTATGCTGATTTTACTATTCAACTCTTGCTCTTTGCCAGGGCCAGGCACCGACCGTCAATTTACGAATTTGGAAGAAGATCAGCGTCATTTCATAGGCTACAACGCCAATCGTCACTAAAACCATAATATTCCAGACCTCCTGACCTTCTGCAACAGCTTTGCCTGTTCCTTCTAGATATGAAAATAAAAAGAAAGGCTCAAAAGGCTCTAGCAAAGGTGATGAGGATGCCAGATTGCTGCCGAAGTAACTGATCACTAGAAAAGCAGTGGCGATCATGGTAGCAAAACGGCGATTGGAGCAGAATGCAGCCAGGAACATGGCGATCATACTCATGGCAAAGACTAATGGCCAGGATGACATTACAGCAGTAAACATATCCAGACCGACAAGGTTCGTTTCTATCTGGCCTTCAATGCCTATGAAAACTAACCAAGAAGCAATTGAGATCATTAAATAAATCAAGACAGTCGAAATTACCAGCGCTAAAGCTTTTGCGGTAACAATATGCCAGCGAGGAAGGGGCAAAGTTACGAGCATCTCCAACCGGCCGTCCTCTTCTTCACCCGCCAGCGTACCAGTTCCATTTCCAATCACATAAATAGATGCAATCAAAGGTAGCATGATGATCAGAATCGATCCTATCCAGTCCCCAAATGTACCCAAGTTTACACCCATCGCAGCATAAATCTCCAGGTCAGCCAGCCCTGCCATCTCCTCAGCGACCGAGGGATAGATGCCCACATATACTAAGGGAAAGAAACATAATCCCAGTCCCCAGCCGAGAATCGCATTGCGGCGAAATTTCAGTTCCTGGACCAGTAACCTAAACATTATTTCCTCTCTCATCTTTGCTGTAATAGGTCAGAAAAATCTCCTCCAGACTGATGTTGTGAGTTTCAATATCCTTCACACTATATTGAGAGGCTGCTGCCAGAACCAGAGGTAGATTCTCCCTTACCTCCAGAGTAATACTCTGCCGTGTTTTTTCCAATTCAGAGACTCCATCGAAATTGAACACTCCCTCAGGAGGAGGTCCCTCGAAGATCAGGGTCATTCGGTTCATCCGTTGGGCAAAGAGGTCTTCCACTCGCTGAGTAGCGACCAGCTGTCCATCACGGATAATGCCTACCCGGTCACAAACGGCCTGCACTTCGGATAGAATATGGGATGAGAAGAACACCGTTCGCCCGTCAGCCTTGGTTTCCCGAACCAGTTCCAGCACAGTTTTCTGCACCAGTGGATCAAGGCCCCCGGTGGGCTCATCCAGGATTAACAAATCCGCCCGGTCCATAAAGGCTGCTACAACACCAACCTTTTGTTTATTTCCCCTGGAAAATTGGCTAATCTTACGGCTCGTATCCAGATTTAATCGGTCCGCCAATTCCTGCCAGTAACCCTTCGATTTCTTGTCCTTTCTAAGATATTCATACATCTGAAAGAAATCTCTGGCTTTCATATTGGCGTAAAGAGCCAGTTCACCGGGCAAGTATCCGATTTGTTTCCGGATATCCACACCATCGTCTTGGCAATCTTTTCCAAAAATCTTGGCCTGGCCGTGCGTAGGAGAAAAAACGTCCAGCAACACCCGCTGGGTGGTGGTTTTACCAGCTCCATTGGGGCCTAAAAATCCAAATACTTCCCCCTGCTCAACTGACAGATTGACATCCAGAATGCCGCGATGGTTGCCGTAATAAACCGTTAAATCTCGGGTTTCGATCACGTTGTTGGCCATCTAACTACTCCCTTTTCAAACCTTCAAACTTCAGAAGCAAGAAAAAGTATAACATACCCTCACATCTACGATGACACCCTCAATATGCTCACCTTAAACAGAAACCCACCAGTACGGTGGATTTCTTCTTTCAACGAATTACTCTCTGGACTAAATAGCTACTTTACTTCCGATGAGAGTGTTCCAGAGCATTCCCGGAATCCCCATCCCCCGCTGATACTCTATTCCGCTAAGATAGAGGTTTTCTACCTTTAGTGAAAGCAGATCTGCGGGATCAAGAACCAGGGGGTCTTGATTCAAGATTACCAGGTCCGCTACTTTGCCTTCTTCCAGGCTGCCACGCTCATTCTCATCAAAACTGGTCCAGGCAACCTCGTAGGTGTACATTCGTAAAGCTTCCAAGATCGAGACCGACTGATTCGGATCATATGGATGGTTGCAGGCACCATAAATACCCTCAATCGGATCTGGATGGGTTACTGGAGCATCGGATCCTCCACTGAGGTGGATCCCGGCATCAATGATCGATCTCAGGGGAGAACTCTCATAGATCCTTTCTCCCAGGATCTGTTCCAGATACTCTACGGGTTCGAGGGGACTGATCAAAAATCCTGGCTGTAAAGTAATCCCGATCCCCCGCTCAGCGATCTTTTTAAGATCATCAGGCTTGATCAGGCAGGCATGGATGATCGTATGGCGATGATCTTCCCGGGGGAAATCCTTTAACGCGGCTTCAAGGGCATTCACAGCCCTGGTGACAGCCGCATCCCCAATGGCGTGCATCTCGATTTGCAAACCGGCCCTGTTGGCATTCTTGGTGAATTCGAATACCTTATCCTCATCGTGATAAAGAATGCCCCTGTTACCCGGATCATGGCTATATGGCTCATGCAATGCAGCATCACATGCTCCGAAGCAACCATCCAAAGCTGTTTCAAAGCAGCCGCCGATACGGGGGAGATCCCTCTTAAGTGCTTTATTCACATCCATCGTTTGGAAGAATAATCGGGTTTGGAATTTGTTCTTTTTGCCTCGGGCTTTGGCAATCAAACTAACCAAGGTGATATCCAGGTCGTTGGGGAATCCAATTCCCTCTGTAGCATGGATCAATCCAACTCCATAGTCTGCCAGCAAATCATAACCATCCAAAATGCCATTAATGAGTTTCAGTGGAGGGACCAACCCCATAGCAAAATCAACTCCTTCGAAATAAGACTCATTAAACATATGGCCTTTTTCTCCGTTGTAACCCGGTAAATTCTTGACTTCATCAGGGAATTTATCCATCATACAGGTGTTGAATACAGCTGAATGGCCATCATAACAGGCAATAGTCAAAGGGATATCAGGACAGGCCTGATCCAGTTCTTCTCTAGTAATTAAACGCTTTTCGATCACCCTGTGTTTGCTAACTCCAAAGGCTATGACAACTTTGAGATTTTGATTCTTTTGAATGAATGTCCGGATCTGACCTTGAATTTCTGCTATATTATTCGCTTCCCTTACATCAAAATAGGAAACGGCGATCATGGCCCAATTCGAAAAATGCAAATGGCCATCCCCAAAGGCCGGGATCAAGGCCTGATTACCCAGCTCCATTATTGGGGTACCATTGCCATATTCCGGAGGCAACACATCGCCAAGGTATATAATTCGTCCTTTTTCTTCCACAAGATATTGATATATATTATTGTCGGAATCGAGGGAAATGATCTTTCCATGAAATACCTTCATAATAGCCTCCGATAAGGACATACACAAAGAAAATCCTCTTAATGATAAAAGTATCCATTTCCTGAAGAACCAGGATAGTGTTTTTTGAGGGTAATGATGACGGGTAATGTAATTGAATTGATTA